>Ga0183101_1000162_pt4 | contig 31424 bp, 14 predicted proteins | sample Biomet3_FD_127790 | JGI IMG/M metagenome (GOLD analysis project Ga0183101, IMG submission 127790) | Microbial communities from bioreactor (seeded with sewage sludge) at LBNL, California, USA - Biofuel metagenome 3 | ecosystem: Engineered > Bioreactor > Anaerobic > Unclassified ...
CTGAGGCAGCACCTGGCACGGCTGGGACGGAAGTCGCTGTCGTTCTCAAAATCGGTGGAGCTGCATGACAAAGTCATCGGGCATTATCTGAACATAAAACACTATCAATAAGTTGGAGTCATTACCCACAACTTAAAGAATTGGCTCTGCCTCTCCCATCGAAGACAGAACAAGCCGCCATTGCCAATGCCCTATCCGATGTCGATGCGCTGATCGGCGAGCAGGAAAAACTGATCGCCAAAAAACAGGCCATCAAAACCGCCACCATGCAACAACTCCTCACCGGCCGCACCCGCCTGCCGCAGTTCGCCCTGCGTGAAGATGGCACGCCCAAAGGCACCAAGCCAAGTGAATTGGGCGAAATACCTGAGGATTGGGAGGTTGTGGAGTTTGGCTGCACATTGAAGGAATTTCGAAATGGGTATGCTTTCTCGGCAAATGGATACTCCTCTACTGGAACACCAATCATTACTATGGCTCAAATTGGACTTTCAGGCTCATTTCAGTTTGATATCTCCAAGGTGAATAAATGGGATTCGGAACAACAGGATTCGCTTAAGGAGTTTTGGGTTCGAGACGGTGATCTCCTAATAGCGATGACTGATGTGACTCCAGATAAAAATCTTATCGGTCAAATGACAATCGCTAAGTTAGGTGGTATAGCACTTCTAAACCAACGCGTTGGCTTGCTTCGGCTTAAAAATGAAATTGCTTATACGGGATACTTTAGTTTTCTGAGCTGTTTGCCTGTTTGGAAAACATATTGTAAGGGTGTTGCTTCGTTAGGGGTGCAGGCAAATATCGGTACGTCAGATATCAGAAAAGCAAAGGTGCCGCTCCCATCCATAAAAGAACAAACCGCCATTGCCTCTATCCTCTCCAATATGGACGCAGAGATTCAGGCGCTGGAACAACGCCTTGGCAAAACTCGCCAAATCAAACAAGGCATGATGCAAGAACTGCTCACGGGTAAAACACGGCTGCCAATCACGTAAGGACACGAATATGTCACCAGACACCTCCACACATAGGCTGCATGAGCAAGTTAAATCGGTTTATCAGCTCCTGAGCGAGCCACAGCTGCATATTCCTAACTACCAGCGCCCATACAAATGGACAGCAGACAACCTCCAAGCGCTACTCACCGATTTACGCAACTACCGCGATAAATCGGCGTATCGCTTGGGTACGGTGGTGTTTCATCACAACTCAGAGCATTTGGATATTGTTGATGGCCAACAACGCACCCTAACCTTAATGCTACTGGTTAAAGCCATTGCTGAACACATGCAGGAGCATAAAGACTTAATCCAGCGCAAAGACTTAAGCGAGCAAATAGCCGAACTGGTTACCAATATTGATGCTTTTTTAAGCACACAACCCGACAGCCCCCACAGCGGCATCACCCATACCAACCTTTATCAAAACTACCAAGCGGCTAAGCGGGCAGTGGCACAGCCTGAGTTTGGCGAAGCAGATATTGCGTTTTTACTGCATAAATGCCAAGTCGTCACCTTTGTGTTGAATGATATTTCTGAGGCGTTTCAGTTTTTTGACTCACAAAACAGCCGTGGCCGCGACTTAAACCCGCACGACTTACTCAAGGCCTATCATTTACGCGAGTTTCCCGAGCATGAAGCGGCACTCAAAGCCGAAGCCGTTAAAGACTGGGAAAGCCAAAAAAGCCACGAACTAGCCAGGGTATTTGCCCACTACCTGTATCGCATTCGCCACTGGGTTAATAACCAGCAGGCCCACTACTTTAGCAAAGACGATATTGGGCTATTTAAGGGCGTGAATCTGTATCAGGCAGCCCATTATCCTTACACCCAAGCGCTGCGCATTCAGCACGAGCAGGTGGATAACTACAATAATCACTTTCAGCGCAAGCTAGACCAAAACACGCTGGCGTTTCCGTTTCAGCTCGATCAAATCGTAATTAATGGGCGGCGCTTTTTTGAAATGATTGCGCACTACCAAGCGCTGATTAACAGCCTAACCGGCGAGGCATTAACCAAACAGTCCAGCATTCCTTTATCAGACCGTGCACAGCAGATTCTTAACGCGCTCAATAGCTATGGGGCACGGCATCGAACGGGCGATCGTTATATCCGCATGCTGTTTGACTGTGCGCTGCTGTATTACTTCGATAAATTTGGCAAAGAGCAACTATCAGAAGCGATCGAAAAGTTTTTCATCTGGGCCTATAGCTGCCGCTTAACCAGCCACGCTGTGTATATCGAAACCATGGATAACCACGCCCGCAACAGCAAACTGTTTAAATTAATCCAGTCCGCCATTAGCCCAAAACAAGTACTGGCGCTGCCTTTAAAAACCCTCACCCCCGCTGATCTCAAGGCAAGTAAGATGGGCGATTTGGTTAAGCTATTCGAAGGAATGAAATACTATGTCGAATCCAAATAAGATAACGAGCTTTTCCATTAGGCAGCTGTTAGCAGATCACGCCTCCTATCAGATCCCTATGTATCAGCGTAACTATGCGTGGGAAAAAGGCGAAATTGATCAGCTGATTCAGGATGTTGTTGATTATCAAGTCCAAAAAAAGCCTTACTACATCGGCAGCTTAGTGGTGTATCCACGGGATAATCAGCTATTTGAAGTGATTGACGGCCAGCAACGCTTTACCACGCTCACGCTAATTGCTTTATGTTTGAAGCACTTCAGCATGTTGGCTGAAAAAGAAGGGACAACGTCTGTTAATAAAGTTGACATGAGTTGGTATCAAACGCCTAATTTATGCTTTGAAAGCCGCGCTAACTCAACCCTCACCCTTGAAAAAATAACAGCCTTTAGCGCCTCTACTGCTAAGCATTTGTCACTAGATCCAGCCGATATTAATCAGTGCAACAGCGCTATTTTAAATGGCTTTAACTTGGTGCAGCAGGCGTTATCTGAGCTTGCTAAACAGCATGACCTACATCAGTTTTGTGAGTACTTATTTGATTGGGTAAAAATCACCCGCGTCCCCGTTCCCCACGACACTGATTTAACCCATTACTTTGAGGCGATGAATAATCGCGGGGAACAGCTAGAAAAACACGAAGTGCTAAAAGCCAGAATGCTCTCTGTGCTGCAAGATGCCAGCCACCAACACCCTGAGAATAAAAGCGCGCAGGAAGTGCTCAATAAAGTGTGGAATGCCTGCGCCAATATGGAGCGTTATGTGCAGTTTGGCTTTAACCCCATCGAGCGCCAGCAGATCTTTGGCAATGAGTGGCAAAAATTTACCGCTAACAGCTTTACTGAGCTTCATCACGCGCTAATAGCCCCTGAAAACAGAGCAGCCAACACCACAGTCGACACTCATAGTGATGAGCCAGCCGCCAAATCACTGGCTGAAATGTTGAACACACCTTATACCGATAAACAGGCAGAAACAGATAAAAATCAACCATCGCCTGAACGCTTTAACAGCGTGATTAATTTTTCTAACTTTTTATTGCAGGTCTTAAGGGTTTACAGCCAAAAAGACATTTCTTTGGACGATAAGCAGTTAATTGATCAGTTCGAAACGCATATTTTGCACGCAGACGAGGCAGCAGAAAAAGTTAAAGCGTTTGTGTTTGCCTTATTAAAATCCAAATACCTATTTGATCACTACGTGATAAAACGCGATGCGACGGCTCAGGACAAGTGGGGCATCAAGCAATTAAAACGCTATGAGCGCAATAGCCAAAGCTACGTCAATACCTTTGCCCAAAACGATCAGCCTGATACCACTCACTCGCAATTAAATCAGCGCATTGTTTTATTACTAAGCGCCTTTCATGTCTCTACGCCCACCATGAACTACAAGCACTGGTTAACCGGCGTTTTGCATATCCTGCATCAACTGCACGCCAAGCAACTCGATGCAGACAACTATTTAAAGGCACTCGAAAAGCTCGCCAGAAGCTTTATCTATGGGCGTTATTTGGCTAAAACAGCGGCTGATTATTACACACTGATTTTTGATAACCCGAAGGGCTATCAACCCTTAGCGGACACGTGTTTTTTACGGTGTCGCTTGCGCTATGGTTCGATTAAAAACAACTTTGTATTTAACTATTTAGATTATTTGCTGTGGTGCACCACCCAAGATAAGGACCTGGTGTATCGTGAGTTTGAATTTAGTTTTAGAAGCTCGGTCGAGCATTTCTACCCACAAGATCCCTACTCTGGCGAACCATTAGAGGATGGGCCTTTGCATAGTTTTGGTAACCTATGCCTAATTAGCCACAGCAAAAACTCTAAGCTCAGCAACTACCAACCCACGGCTAAAAAAGAGCACTTTCAAGCAGCCAGCACCCAAGGCAAAATCGACTCACTCAAGCTGTATGAAATGACTCGGGTTAAAGTATGGGATGCAGATGCTATCCACAAGCATGAAACCCAAATGCTGGGATTGTTTATTAAGGATTCTGAGGGAGAAAAATGAGTAACGTCGGCCAGCGTGAACGCATGACCCAACAGCGCATTGTTGAGCTGTTTCAAACGGATTTAGGCTACCGCTATTTAGGTAACTGGGAATACCGCGATAACAATAAAAACATAGAAGTTGAGCTACTAACGAGCTGGCTGAAAAAGCGCGGCATAAGCGAGGCGCTGATTAATCGCGTGATTCGTCAGCTAGACAGCGCAGCGGCGCTGGGCGAAGGTAAAAAGCTCTATTACGCCAACAAAGAGGTTTATCGCCTGCTGCGTTACGGCGTGAAAGATAAAGAAGGTGCTTGTAGATTCAATCTGTCAATGCAACACCCCTTTCAATTATCTCTTTCGGTGTTTTGAACTTCAGTGTCTTTCTCGGTCTGTTGTTTAGCTGAGCAGCAACCAGATCTAGTTCATGTTGAGTATATTGGGCAAGACATGTCTTTTTAGGAAAGTACTGCCGAATTAGCCCATTTGTGTTCTCATTTGTTCCCCGCTGCCAAGGACTCTGAGGATCGCAGAAGTAAACTTTAACGCCGGTGCTGACAGTAAATTCTAGATGTCTGGCCAGTTCCATTCCTCTGTCCCATGTCAGTGATTTTCTGAGTTCTGACGGTAAACTCAGGAATTTGTCGGTAAGAGCCTGATTTACTGAGACAGAATCTTTGCCCCTGAGTCTAAGGATGATCGTATAACGTGATTTTCGGTCTACAAGTGTGGCTATATGAGAGTTTTTTGTACCTGAGACTAAATCCCCCTCCCAATGCCCCAGAGAGCGTCTGTTATCGATATTTCGGGAACGTTCGTGAATTGGTGTTCCGTTCACTATGTTAATCGTACCTCTTTCGCCTTTGCGGGTATGACGCCTGCCATGGCGAAGGCTATGCGACCGTCGCAGATGCTGTATATTCAGGTGGTGTAGCGCTTCACGGCTACGAAAGTACAGCGTTTTATAAATTGTCTCAGGTGATATTCGCAGCGTTTTTTGACGTGGTTTTGTTCGCCTTAACCATCCTGATATTTGCTCTGGAGACCATTTCATCTCCAGCTTTTCCAGAACAAGCTTTCGCAATGGTAAATTTTGATCCAGTAAGCACGGTTTTGGCCTTTTCGCCATTCTGTTGGCTCGGTTATTAGCATCAACAGCTTTGTAATAGCGTCTGCCCCGATTACGCTGAACTTCACGTGAGATCGTCGAAGGACTGCGATTCAGCGCAGTAGCTATCGCACGAATGCTCATTTTGGCTGACAAACCAGCTCGTATCTCCTCGCGCTCAGACAGTGTCAGGTGAGCTACAGCCCGCTTACGCTCATGGGGTTTTATGCCGCCAGTATCCCTTAACATAGTGAAGATCGTTCCGGGTTTTGAACCCAGGATATTCGCTATTTCACTGAAGCCTGTTCCGTTCTTCCATAGTTCAAAAACAGAGGCTTTTTCCTCTGCTGTAAATGTTCGTCTCATTCAAAAAACCTCCGCAACCCCATGTTTTCACATAACTGTTGCGTTGACCAATTGAATCTACACTGGCCATCTTAATGAAACCGTGTGGCTGATTGACTGGAAAAATCCAGAAGCAAACGATTTTGCCATTGCCGAAGAAGTCTCTATCAAGGGTGAAAACAAAAAATGCCCAGACATAGTGCTGTATGTCAATGGTATCGCTCTAGGTGTGATTGAGCTGAAACGCTCTTCGGTGTCTGTCTCTGAGGGTATTCGCCAGAACCTCGATAACCAAAAGAAAGATTTTATCCGTAACTTCTTCACCACCATGCAATTGGTGATGGCGGGTAACGACACGCAAGGCTTGCGTTACGGCACGATTGAAACCCCGGAGAAGTATTATCTTGAATGGAAAGAAGAGATAGAGAACGGGTATAGCCATAAGCTCGACTTTCACCTGAGCCGCGTATGCAATAAAGCGCGTTTTTTACAGATCATCCACGATTTTATTGTTTTCGATGCGGGTATTAAAAAGACCTGTCGTCACAATCAGTTCTTTGGTATTGAAGCGGCAAAACGCCATATCGCAAGGCGTGAAGGCGGCATTATTTGGCATACGCAAGGTTCTGGCAAAAGCCTCACTATGGTGTGGCTGGCCAAATGGATACGTGAAAATGTCAAAGACGCCCGTGTATTGATCGTGACCGATCGTACCGAGCTGGATGAGCAGATAGAAAAAGTATTCACCGGTGTTGAGGAAGATATTTATCGCACCAAAAGCGGTGCCGATTTGGTGGCGACGCTCAATCAGCCCAACCCTTGGTTGGTATGCTCTTTAGTCCATAAATTTGGTCGGCAGTCTGATTCGGAAAACGATACCGCGACGGATGAGTTTATTGCCGAGTTAAAGAAATCCCTACCATCGGACTTTAAAGCCAAAGGTGACCTATTCGTATTTGTTGATGAATGCCACCGTACTCAATCGGGCAAGTTGCACGAAGCGATGAAGTCCATTCTGCCAGAAGCCATGTTTGTCGGCTTCACCGGCACCCCCTTGATGAAGAAAGACAAGAAAAAATCGGTTGAGGTATTTGGCCCTTACATTCACACCTATAAGTTTGATGAAGCTGTGGCCGATGGCGTTGTGCTCGATTTACGCTACGAAGCACGAGACATCGACCAAAATGTCACGTCGCAGAAAAAGGTCGATGAATGGTTTGAAGCCAAAACTCGCGGCTTATCTCGATTAGCGAAAACCCAGTTGAAACAGAAATGGGGCACCATGCAAAAGGTGCTGTCCAGTAAATCGCGTTTGCAGCAGATTGTGAATGATATCTTGCTGGATATGGACACTAAGCCACGCCTGATGGATGGCTACGGCAATGCCATGTTGGTCTGCTCTAGTGTCTATCAAGCTTGTAAAGCTTATGAAATGTTCAGCCAAACAGATTTAGCCGGCAAGGTGGCTATTGTCACCAGTTTTCAGCCGACCGCTGCGAGCATTAAAGGGGAAGAAACCGGTGAAGGCTTAACGGAAAAGCTCTTTAAGTACGATATTTACCGCAAAATGCTTGCGGATTACTTCGAGCAACCGGAAGACAAGGCCGCTAACCGAGTTGAAGAGTTTGAAAAAGAAGTTAAAAAACAATTTATTGATGAGCCAGGGCAAATGCGCTTGCTCATCGTGGTCGATAAGTTGCTGACTGGCTTCGACGCCCCTTCGGCTACCTATTTGTATATCGACAAACAGATGGCTGATCACAATCTGTTTCAGGCCATTTGCCGCGTGAACCGCTTGGATGGCGATGATAAAGAATACGGTTACATCATTGACTACAAAGATCTGTTCCGCTCGTTGGATAAAGCGATTTCTGATTATACTCAAGGCGCATTTGATGGTTATGACAAGGAAGACGTTGCAGGGCTGCTGAAAGATCGTTTAGAGCAAGCCAAGCTCGATTTGGATAATGCGCTGGAAATGGTGCGCGCCTTGTGTGAGCCGGTAAAAGCGCCACGCAACACGGAAGACTACATTTATTATTTTTGTGGTAAGTCAGGTCTGAACCAAGACGAGCTCACCGAGAAAGAAGCACTGCGTTTAACGCTTTATCAGAACGTTGCCAAACTGCTGCGTGCGTTCGCCAATATCGCCAATGAAATGCCTGATGCAGGCTATTCTGCGCAAGATGTAGACTCGATAAGAACAGAAGTGGCTCATTTTGAAAAAGTCCGTGACGAAGTAAAACTGGCCAGTGGCGATTTGGTAGAAATGAAACGCTTTGAGCCTGCGATGCGCCATTTGTTAGATATGTATATTCGTGCGGATGACAGCGAAGTACTGATGGATTTTGAAGAGCTGGGGCTTATTGAGCTCATTGTCGAAAAAGGCGCTGATGCCGTGGAGGCTTTGCCTGATAGTATTCGCAAGAATCAGGAAGCCATGGCCGAAACCATCGAAAATAACGTGCGTAAAACCATCGTTGATGAAAACCCGGTTAACCCCAAGTATTACGAGCAAATGTCGGTGTTATTGGATGAGCTGATTGAGCTTCGTCGCCAAAAAGCGATTGAATATCAAGAGTATTTGGAAAAAATCCGCGAGCTGTCTCGTAAGGTTATACGTCCGGAGCAGACAGCGGCTAACTATCCGCCATCGATGGACTCTAATCCAAAACGCGCGTTTTACGATAATTTTGGTCAAGATGAATTGCTGGCTACCAAAATAGATAGTGCCATTCGTTATACCAAAAAAGCGGATTGGGTCGGAGATCGCTTTAAGGAGCGAGAAATTGCCAATGCGGTGCGAGAAGAAACGACGGGGTATGAGGTGGATATTCAGGGTGTAATGGAATTGGCAAAAGCGCAAAAAGAGTACCATTGATGCCTAAGGTAGAAATTGGTTCTATTGCGATGCAGTTAAATCGTAAGGCAATTAAAAACCTTCATATCAGCGTGTTGCCACCTGATGGGCGTGTGCGTGTTTCTGCTCCTGAATCTATGACAGAAACCGCAATCCGTATGGCAGTGATCAGCCGCATTCCTTGGATCAAGAAACAGCAGAGTGTTTTTGCCAAACAACCTCGCCAATCTGATCGAGCAATGGTTAGCGGTGAATGTCATTACCTGTGGGGCAGGCGTTATCGTCTGAATCTTATCGAGCGTTCCGGAAAGCATGAAATCAAGCTAGGTCGTGGTCGATTGCATTTATATGTCAATCCCGCAACAACGCTTGAGAACAAGGCACTGGTACTGAACTCATATTATCGAGATGCACTTAAAACGCGAATCGCTGAGTTATTGCCTGTTTGGGAAGATAAGATCGGCGTTAAAGCTGTAGATTGGGGAATTAAAAAGATGAAAACCAAGTGGGGCAGCTGCAATATTCAGGCAAAGCGCATTTGGCTAAATTTAGAGCTTGCTAAAAAGCCACCGGAGTGTTTGGAGTACATCCTAGTGCATGAATTGGTGCACTTGCTTGAGCGTAATCACAATGAACGCTTCAAGGGGTATATGGACAAGCTACTTCCCGATTGGCGAGAGCGCAGAGATTTGTTGAATCGGATGCCCTTGGCGCACAACGATTGGGTGTACTAGGAAAATTATGCAGAGTTTGCATGGTTAGCCTGATTATGTATGTGGCGCGTAATTTGAGATAAACTTGATAGTAAAAGCGGGAAATGGATTTCATTTCTCCGATATTTTGCTCAGGTGCTGTCGCTAAAAGTGTCAAGATTCTATCTTTACGCTTGGCGGCCAATACTCCCGCAGTACCTACCCAGAAAATAGCCAATATTGGGATCAACTTAACAGTTTTGGCTTTGTTTATTATAAAAACCAGCACTTTCAATTAGTTGAATGGTTTATTCGCTAGTTTATGTGAACTACCATTTTGAGAGGGCTGAAAGTTGCTCGATTACTTAAAAATAACTTTACCTAAGGAAGGTGCGAATAAGCGGGGAAATTCTTCTCGGCTGACTCAGTCATTTCATTTCTTCATGTTTGAGCCGTTTTTTCTCCCGTAAATGCCTTGAATCAGCCTATTTAGACCGTTTCTTCGCCATTTAAGGCGTTATTCCCAGTTTTTAGTGAGATCTCTCCCACTGACGTATCATTTGGTCCGCCCGAAACAGGTTGGCCAGCGTGAATAACATCGCCAGTTGGTTATCGTTTTTCAGCAGCCCCTTGTATCTGGCTTTCACGAAGCCGAACTGCCGCTTGATGATGCGAAACGGGTGCTCCACCCTGGCACGGATGCTGGCTTTCATGTATTCGATGTTGATGGCCGTTTTGTTCTTGCGCGGATGCTGCTTCAAGGTTTTTACCCTGCCGGGACGCTCGGCGATCAGCCAGTCCACATCCACCTCGGCCAGCTCCTCGCGCTGTGGCGCTCCTTGGTAGCCGGCATCGGCTGAGACAAATTGCTCCTCTCCATGAAGCAGATTACCCGGCTGATTGAGGTCATGCTCGTTGGCCGCGGTGGTGACCAGGCTGTGGGTCAGGCCACTCTTGGCATCGACACCAATGTGGGCCTTCATGCCAAAGTGCCACTGATTGCCTTTCTTGGTCTGATGCATCTCCGGATCGCGTTGCTGCTCTTTGTTCTTGGTAGAGCTGGGTGCCTCAATGATGGTGGCATCCACCAAAGTGCCTTGGGTCATCATGACGCCTGCTTCGGCCAGCCAGCGATTGATGGTCTTGAACAATTGACGGGCCAGTTGATGCTGCTCGAGCAGGTGGCGGAAATTCATGATGGTGGTGCGATCCGGCAGGGCGCTATCCAGGGATAATCGGGCAAACAGGCGCATGGAGGCGATTTCGTACAGGGCATCTTCCATGGCACCGTCGCTCAGGTTGTACCAATGCTGCATGCAGTGAATACGCAGCATGGTCTCCAGCGGATAGGGCCGTCGGCCATTGCCCGCCTTGGGATAAAACGGCTCGATGACAGCGGTCATATTCTGCCATGGCAAAATCTGCTCCATGCGGGAGAGGAAAATCTCTTTTCGGGTCTGACGGCGCTTAGTGCTGAATTCACTATCGGCGAAGGTGAGTTGATGGCTCATGATGTCCCTCTGGGATGCGCTCCGGATGAATATGATGATCTCATATCAGGAACTTGTTCGCACCTTCCCTAATATTGAGAGGCCAAGCAGATTTTGCTCTTTTTTTTGCGCAATTTATAAAAAATCATAATTCACTAATGCGGTAACGGGAATTAATAAAATAATAACCTGAATTTTTCATGAAGTTAGTATTTAATTCTAATGCGCCGAACTTTTGCTTTACCTTTTCGGTTTTCAGCGTTGCTTAATTGTTACTAAAAGCGAGTTGTTTTAAAAGTATTCAAATGCTAAGTTAATGAAATTAATTATAAAATTTTGCTTACGGTTAAGCCTTTCGTCGTATTGGTTTTTTCAGGGCTGGCAGGGCGCTGTCTTGTTTGTCCTTTAAGATTTATTTATTCTTCGAGCGCTAAGCGTCCATTCGATAATTTCGATGAATATATCCCCTGTTTGCCCTCCTCTGGCCTGGCGACATGGTGTACGCTCCTGGCAACGCTGAACTCAGAATATTTATCCAGTCACTCTATTTTTTAAGAGCAGTAAACCTATGACTACAATAAAGAACCGTCGTTTACGTCCGCGTGCGCATCGTTTTGCTCTTGAGTCTCGCCAGCTTTTTGATGGAGCCGCTCTGGCTGAAACCGCCATCCATGAGGCATCGGCAAGCGATCTGGTGCACCATGAAAGCGCCACCGAACCCGCGAAGGCGCTGGATATTCCCCACGCCGCCACAGCCGACGCCGCAAGCGAAAAACCGGGCAGCGCCGCCAGCGAAGTCTATGTAATAGACCAGCATATCTCCGGCTGGCAGTCGCTGGTGGACCAGGTGCCGCAGGGCAGCCAGGTGGTGATTATCGATGAAAACAGCTCGGGTCTGAGCCAGCTTGCCGACGCGCTGAAAGGCGAAACCAATATTTCCGCCATTCATATTCTGAGCCACGGCGCGTCCGACGCCATTACGCTTGGCACCGATGTGCTGACGGCGGACAACCTCTCGGCGTGGTCTTCACAGCTCAGCGCTATCGGCGCGAGCCTTAGCGACAGCGGCGACATCCTGCTTTACGGCTGCGACGTCTCCGCCCAGGATAACGCCTTTATCACCCGCTTCGCCGAACTGACTCAGGCGGACGTGGCGGCCTCCAGCGACATGACCGGCAGCGCGGCGCTTTCCGGCGACTGGGTGCTGGAAAACCATACCGGCAGCATTGAAGCGAAAACCTTCGCCTTTGATTACGACGGCCTGCTGGCCGGGCCGGAAGTCACCGCGCCGGAAAAAGGCATCACCGTCGCCGAGCCGAGCAGCCTTAACGCCGCAGGCGCCGATACCGCCACGCTCAGCGGCTGGCAGGTCAGCACCACGGACGCCAGCGAAACCGTCATAGTCACGGTGAGCCTGAGCAACAGCGCCATCGGCAAACTCAGCGACAGCCAGACCAGCAACGCTTCGCTGACCATGACCGGCACTGCCAGCGAAGCGCAGGCCTGGCTTAACAGCATCACCTTTACCTCCGCTGACGTCGAGCTTGGCAACACCGGCGCCAGCGGCAAGCTGGACGTCACGGTGCGCGACAGCGCGGGCGTCAGCACCAGCAAATCCATCGATGTGACCGTGACCCCGTCGAACGACCCGGTAAGCGTGGCCGACGCCACCCAGAACGTGCCGGAGATCGAATCGGGCGGCAGCGTCATCACCACCGTGACCCTTAACGCCATCGATGCGGAAGTAACGGCGGGCACCCAGCAGCCCGTGCAGATTGTCTATGGTCTGACCGACCTGCCGCAGTATGGCTATCTGACGCTGAACGGCGACCGGATGGGCGTCGGCTCTATCTTTACCCAGCAGGATTTGATCGACGGCAAGGTGAAGTATGTCCACACCGCCACGGGCGCAGACCAGAACGCCGCCGACGGCTTTACGGCGGTCATCAACGACGGCGCGACGCCGAAGGCGCAGTCCGATACCGTCCACGTCACGCTGAACATTACCCCGCAGAACCAGGCGCCGACCCTTAGCGGCAGCGGCGTGGTCTTTGAAGGCCAGCCCAACAATGCGGTCAACACCGGCAACGTCGGCCAGTATATAGAGGCGGACGGCGGCGGCGATCCGGGCGACACAACGCTGACTCTCACCATTACCGCCCTGCCGACCCACGGCACGCTCTGGTTTAACGGCGTCGCCGTCACCGTCGGCCAGACCTTTGACTATGCCGATCGCAATCTGCTGACCTATGCTAACGACGGCAGTGAAAACCAGGGCACCGACAGCTTTGGCGTACGCGTCACCGACCAGGGCGGCGGCACCGGCGTGCCGGCCAGCACCGACGGCACCATTACCCTGACCGTGCGCCCGGTGGATGACGACCCGACTCTGGACAACGTAACGCTGCACGCGCAGGTGGACGATCTGGCGAACGCCGTCACCCTTACGTCTGCGATGATCGGCGCAAGCGACGTGGATTCCACCGATAACCACCTCAGCTTTATCGTTGACGACAGCAAGCTCACCCACGGTTACCTGACGCTGGACGGCTACCGCCTGCAAAACGGCGGCACCTTCACCATGCAGGATATCGTCGACGGCAAAGTGCAGTACGTGCAGTACGCCAGCGCATCGGGTGACACCGACAGCTTCAACTTTGTGGTGGTGGACAACACCGCTGCGCTGCGCTGGAACGCCGACGGCACGACCTACAGCCGCATCGGCGGCGTGTACACGCCGGGCACCGAAACGCTGACCAGCTTTACCTTTACCATCGGCCTTGCGGTGGTCACGGGCGGCGGTCCCGGCACGATTCCGGATCGCGTCACCACCATTACCAACCGCGATTCCACCTGGGCGGGCGTGGACTTCACCTCTGGCTACGCCCGCGGCGAAGTGGAAGAAGGCGGCATCCTCGTACTGAACGGCACCAGCGGCGACTTCTCCAGCGTGCCGGGCCTGAGCTACACCGCCACGGGCGTGGACGCCTCGCAGGTGGTCTATACCTTCCTTGGTTTCTCGAACGGCGCAACGGGCGGCGAGCTGCAAAAAAATGTCGGCGGCAGCTGGGTGACGCTCGGCGAATACGCCACCTTTACGCAGGCCGACCTCGACAGCGGCAATATTCGCTTCCAGCACGACGGCGGAGAGACCTTTGTCTACGCCGCGGCGTTCTCTGTCTCGGCGGGGCTGACCACGCTCGATGCTAACGGCAACCCGGTGACCGATATCTGGACGCCGACGCTGAACATCTACGTCACGCCAGTGAACGATCTGCCGGTGGTAACCGGCTCCTCCTCCACCGTAATCGCCGAAGGCGAAACCGCTTACCTGACCACCGGCCAGATAGCGATAAGCGACCCGGACGACGCCAACAGCAGCAACGGGCTGGAAGAGAGCGCGACGATCAAAGACGGCAGCGCCAGCGCCAACAACTATGCCTATAACAACGACGCGACCGACGCCAACGCCCTGAAGTTCACCATCAAAACGCTGCCGGACGGCGGCACGCTGCAATACTACAACGGCTCGCAGTGGGTTGACGTTACCGTCGGCCAGACGCTCAACGCCTCGCTGCTTACCGCCAGCGCCTCGACCACCGGGCTGCGCTTCGTCAGCGACGGCTCGGAAGTGCGCTCCACCACCTTTACCGTATCGGCCACCGACCGCTGGGGCGCCACCTCCGCCAGCGACGCGACGGTGAAAATCCAGATAACTAACGTCAACGACGCGCCGCAGATCGCCAAAGACCCGACCCAGGCCGACCCGACGGTGACCGCAGGCTCGCCGAACCTGATTGGCGGCACGCCAGTCAACAACCCGCTGTACGTCACCGAAGGAAGCTATGGCCAGATAACCAGCGCCATGCTGCAAGCCTACGATTCCGACAGCAGCTCAATGCAGGTGCAGTACACCATCACCGGCGCGCCGACCCACGGCACCCTGGCCTATTCCAAAGATGGTGTGAACTTCAGCCCCATCGGCAAAGGCTCCTCCTTCACCCAGCAGGATGTGGCGAACGGGTACATTTACTACCTGAACGACGGCACCGAAGGCAGCGGCAACAGCGAACCCGCCACCCCGGACGATAAGTTCACCTTCACGATTTCTGACGGCGACAAAGAGCAGACCGGCAACGCGTTCTGGATCTACACCCGCCCGACCGACGACGCGCCGGAAGTGACCGCGCCGTCGGGCATCAAGAACATCGCCAGCGCCACGGCGACGAGCAACGCCCTGCCGGGCTTCTCGGTCAAAGATGGGGATCTGACAGACGGCGTGACCGATGGCGAGAGCGATTATTTGCAGGTGACCGTGCGTCTGCTGCATGCGGACGGCAGCGCCTTCGTGGCCAGCGAATACAGCGACGTGACCCTGGGTTACGCGACCGGCAGCGGCGCGACGATCTCTACCGCCCACGGCGGCCAGCACGACTATCTGGTCTTGAGCGGCACCCGCGCCCAGGTGAACGCGGCGCTGGCGGGCCTGACGGTGACCTTCAGAACCGACCGCAACGCCACCTATCAGGTGCAGACTATCGCCGATGACCGCCTGCGCGACGCAAGCGGCACGCTGACGGCAGGCGCTAACGGCGGCACGCTGAACCAGCCCGCGACGCCTGGCAGAGGCGCGGCGGCCACCGCCGTCGACGCCACCGAGTACAACTGGTACAGCGCCTCCGTACCGGAAAAAAGCGGCAACCTGAGCGCGGCGTCCGTCACCATTCGCGCCTCGGAAATCAACGATCCGGGCACGCTGACCGTGACCAACCTGGACCGTACCGTTTATGAAGATCAGGCAAGCTTTATCGGCGGCAATATCGTGGTGCAGGACACCGAATCCGCCGCCTTCGGCACGCCGGTGACCGTCACCATCACCGCGCCGTCCGGCACCCTCGGCATCGGCGGCGCGGACGTGAACACCAGCGCCACCGCCAGCGCCGCCGGCAGCCAGCCGGTTACGATTTCCGGCGACAACTCCGGCACGCTGACGCTGACCGGTCGCGCCAGCGACATTGAAGCGCTGCTGAACGACGCGGCGCTCGGCCTCACCTGGCAGAGCGGCGCCAACGTCAACCACGACCTGAACGGCGCAGCGGCGGGCGATGTCACCATCACCCTGCATCTGGACGACGGCGACTCGCATATCGGCGACACCGTGCAGGCCGCCCCGGCCGACCAGACGCTGAACCTCACCATTGTGCCGGTGAACGACGCGCCGGTTGTCTCTGCAACGGGCGGTACGGTTTACCTCAACAGCGATCCGGCGGTAGTCGACGGCACCAAAGTCGGCGGCTTTGTGATTTCCGACCCGGATTACACCGACGGCGGCAATATCGCCGACGGCGAAACCGATTTTATGCAGGTGACGGTGCGCATCACCGACGCCAGCGGCGTGCCGCTGACCGCCGCGCAGTACAGTAACGCCGGCGTATCCGACATCACCATTAGCTCCGGCAACACAACGTCCGGCGTGACGATTGACAGCGTCTATAACGGCAGCGAGTCCGCACTGGTGATCCGCGGCACGCTGAGCCAGGTGAACGCGTACCTGGCGGCGCTGACCGTCTCCATGACCGGCTCCGCCCTGTCGAACGCCGATAACGCCTGGCGTGTGGAAGTGATTGCCGACGATCGCCTGCGCGACGCCTCTGGCAACCTGACAAGCGCCAACAGCGCCAACGGCGGCCAGAACGATGCCGTCACCGGCGTCGCGGCGGTGCCGACCACGGCTATCGACCCTTACGGCGCGCTGCCTTCCGGCCTGAGCCAGAACGTCAGTACCGCATGGCGCAGCGTCTTCCCAAGCGACGTCAACGATCCGGCGACCATCACGGTGACGGACAAGTCAGTCAACGAAGGCTCAACGACCGTCGCCCTGCCCGCCATTACCGTGGCGGACCCGGACGCCGACAGCGCCAGCCTGACGGTGACGGTCACTCTGCCGGGCGGCTTTACCTTTAAAACGATTGGCGGGACGGGCGGCACCGTTGATGCGGGCGGCGTCAACACCACCAGCTTCACACTTACCGGCACGCTTTCGCAGATCAACAGCCGCCTCGCTAACCTGACGGTGAACCTGCCGACCAACGCGGGCGTCACCGCCGCCGACTGGAACGGCACCTTTAACGTCACCGTAGTGGTGAACGATAACGCCAACCACGGCAGCCGCCCGACCACGCTTACCGGCGACAGCAATAACCCGAACGCGAACCCGGGCGACATCAGCTACGCCGATGACACCTCCGCCGCGCTGGTCACCACCCGTACCTTTAGCGTGACCGTGAAACCGTCGAACGATGCCCCGGTCGTGCTGGGCGGCGCTACCCAGACGCTGGCCCCGGTGAGCGAAGACACCAGCGCCGCAGCGATTACCGGCGACACCATTGCCAACCTGTTTGCCGGTAACTTCTCGGACCCGAACGATCAGGTCAACAATGCGTCCATTACGGCAACCGGCGGCACCAGCGCTGACAGTTTCTGGGGCGTGGCTATCACTAACCTGTCAGTCAACAGCGCGCAGGGCGAATGGCAATACTCCACCGATGGCGGCACGACCTGGGCTGCCATTGGCAGCCGCACCGACGCCAACGCCCTGCTGCTGGATGCAACGGCCAAAGTCCGCTTTGTACCTGCCGCTGACTTCTTCGGGACGCCTGCTGCCTTGAAAGTACGTCTGGTGGAAACCAACAACAACGGCGACACCACCGCAACGACAGGGTCGCTGACCAGCGGCCAGACTGTATCAACGGCAACCAACGGCAGTAGTTCACGCTATAGCGCAGCGATGGTCACCCTCTCAACCAGCGTCACTAACGTCAACGACCGTCCGACGATTAGCGCGACGCCGCTGACCATGCAGGAAGATACGCCAGTTGGCAAAACGCTGACCTCTATTCTTGGCAGCTACAGCGACGCCGCCGACAACCAGACGGGAATTGCTGGCGGCGGCAACGCCAGCGGCGCTATCGGCTATGTGGCGATCGTCGGCAACACCACCGACGCAAGCCTCGGCCACTGGGAGTACTCTACCAACGGCACGACCTGGACTGCGCTTGGCACAAGCTACAGCGAAACCAACGCGCTGGTGCTGCTCGCCTCGACCCAGCTGCGCTTTGTGCCGCTGGCCGACTACAACGGCGCGGTGCCGGGCGGCCTGACGGTGCGCGTCTCCGACAGCACCAGTTCCGCCGATACCGGCGTCAGCGCCGCGGGCAGCACGCAGGATCTGCAAAGCGCCTTCAACAGCGGCCAGACCAGCCACTGGAGCACGGCGCAGAGCATCAGCATGAGCATTACAGCGGTGGCGGACGCGGTGAGCGACACCGCCGCCACCCATTCGGGCGAGGCGAAAACCATCGACGTGCTGGGCAACGACAGCTTCAGCAACAGCGATAAAGCGATCACGGCGGTCACCCAGGGCGTTTATGGTTCCGTGGTTATCGACAATGGCAAGGTGATTTATACCCCTAACACCACGAGCTACGTCGGCAGCGATACGTTCACCTATACCGTCACCAGCGGCGGCGTGACCGAAACCGCGACGGTCACGATTCAGATGAATAACGCCGCCCCGGTCACCCAGGGTGAAAACGTCAGCACGCCGGAAGATACGACGCTGACCAGCTCCGCCGCGCAAAACCTGCTGCTGAACGATTCCGACCCTGATGGCGATACGCTGAGCATTCTTAACTACTCCGTCAGCGGCGTCGGCACGGTGTTTACCGCAGGCCAGACCGCCGACCTCACCGGGTATGGCAAACTGACCATCAACGCCGACGGCAGCTATACTTTTGTCCCGGTCGCCGACTGGAACGGTACGGTGCCGACGGTGACCTACCGGGTGGTTGATGGCCGCACCAACGGCGCGACCACGGCGCAGTTGAAGATAACCGTCACGCCGGTAAAAGACGCCTTTGACGACAGCCTGACGACCCACGCGGGTACGCCGGTGACCATCGACGTTTTCGCCAACGATAAATTCAGCAACGGCGATAAAGCGATTACCGGCAAGACCAACGGCGCTTACGGTACGGTTAGCATCAGCAACGGCCAGGTGGTTTACACCCCGACCAGCGGCTACGTCGGCACCGATACCTTCACCTATACCGTCACCAGCGGCGGCAAAACCGAAACCGCGACGGTCACCCTCACTCTGGTCAACGACGCGCCGCAGGTCGGCCTGGCTAAAACCGGCAGCACGGCGGAAGACACAACGCTTACCAACGGCGAAAATCTGCTGACGGGCGCCAGCGACCTGAACGGCGACGCGCTGACGGTGAAATCGTTTACGGTGGGCAATACCACCTGGGCCGCCGGCCAGACCGCCACGCTTGCGGGCTACGGCGCGCTGACCCTCAACGCCGACGGCAGCTATACCTTTGTTCCGGTCGCCGACTGGAACGGCAACGTGCCGCAGGTGACCTACACCATCACCGACGGTCGCACCAACGGCGACGTCACCTCGACGCTCGATATCTCCGTTACGCCGGTGCAGGATGCGTTTAACGACAGCCAGACCGGCCACGGGCGCGACCCGCTGGTGATTGATGTCTTTAATAACGACAGCTTCGCCAACAGCGACAAAGCCATTACCGCCACCACCAACGGCGCGCACGGTACGGTGACCGTCAGCAACGGCAAGGTGGTTTACACCCTGAACGACGGCTATGTCGGCACCGATAGTTTCACTTATACCGTTACCAGCGGCGGCAAAACCGAAACCGCGAACGTCACCGTAACGTTAACGAACGGTGCGCCGACCGGGGTTGTCGGCAAAACCGCCAGCACAGCGGAAGACCAGACGCTGACCAGCACGGCTTTGCAGAATCTGCTGAACGGCGCCAGCGACCCGGACGGCGATACGCTGAAAGTCAGCGCATTTACGGTGGGCGCAACGACGTGGGCCGCTGGCCAGACCGCGACGCTTGCGGGCTATGGCGCGCTGACCATCAACGCCGACGGCAGCTATACCTTTGTTCCGGTCGCCGACTGGAACGGCAGCGTGCCGCAGGTCACTTATGAGGTCACCGACGGGCGCGACAACGGCGTGCAAACCGCCGCCCTCGATATTACCGTCACGCCGGTGCAGGACGCCCATGACGACAGCCGGACAGCCCATGCGGGCGCCCCGGTCACGGTCGATGTCCTGACCAACGACGGCTTCACCAACGGCGACAAAGCGATTACCGGCGTCACCGACGGCGCGCACGGTACGGTTAGCATCAGCAACGGCCAGGTGGTTTACACCCCGACCAGCGGCTACGTCGGCAACGACAGCTTCACCTATACCGTCACCAGCGGCGGTATCGAGGAGACCGCCACGGTTTATCTGACGTTGACCAACAGCGCGCCGACGCTGCCCCACTGGACAGCGATTAACGGTGAAGACTCGCCGATCGGTATCCCTGGCCTTTTATTAGATACCAGCAGCGACGCCGACGGCGACACCATGACGGTGACCGATTTTACCGTCAACGGTACCACCTGGCAGGCAGGCGAGACGGCCAATCTGGCGGGGTACGGAAGCCTGACTATTACTTCTGACGGCAGCGTGACGTTTATTCCGGTGGCTGACTGGAACGGCAACGTACCGGTGGTGACCTACACGGCAACGGACGGCCGGGATAACGGCAGCGTCACATCGACGCTCACCATTCAGTACAATGCGATCCCTGACGCCGTTGACGACAACGCCACCACCCACGCGGGCATGGCGAAAGTCATCGACGTGCTGGCGAACGACAGATTCAGCAACAGCGACAAAGCCGTTACCGCCGTCACCCAGGGCAATAACGGCTCGGTGGCGATTGAAAACGGCAAGGTGCGCTATACCCCGAACGCGGGCTTTAACGGCACTGACAGCTTTACCTATACCGTCACCAGCGGCGGCGTAACGGAAACCGCGACCGTTAATGTCACCATCGCCAACATTGCGCCGGTGGCGCACGATGATTTTACGTGGACTGCGGAAGACACTACCCTGACGCGCAGCGCCGCCACCGGGTTGCTGGCTAACGACAGCGATGATGACAATGATGCTCTTGCCATCACGCAGTTCAGTACCGGTACGCAGATTTACGCGGCGGGCCAGACCGCGACGCTTGCAGGCATGGGCGACCTGACCATTAACGCCGACGGCAGCTATACCTTTGTGCCAGTCGCCGACTGGAACGGCGCCGTGCAGCCGATCCTTTACCAGGTAAGCGACGGCAACGGCGGATTTAGCGTGGCGACGCTCTTACTTACCGTCAACCCGATCGCGGATGCGGTCAACGACAGCGTCAGCACCCATGCCGATGTGCCGGTGGTGATCGACGCGCTCGACAACGACAGCTTCAGCAACAGCGACCAGACGATTACCGGCGTCACCGCTGCCGCCCACGGCACGGTGACGATTGAGAACAACACGCTCGTCTACCGCCCGAACGCGGGCTATGTCGGCAGCGACACCTTCGACTACACCGTCACCAGCGGCGGCAAAACCGAAACCGCGACCGTTACCGTGGACGTCACCAACGTGGCGCCGCGTCTGACCAGCGTACCGACGATTTCCACGCCGGAAGACACCACGCTTAACAGCACTGCGGCGCAGAACCTGCTGACTAACGCCCACGATGACGATGGCGACGCCCTCGCCGTGACGGAGTTTACCGTCGGCGGCACCCGCTACCTCGCGGGCGACACCGCGACGCTGGCAGGCTATGGCGATTTGACGATCCGCGCCGACGGCAGCTTCACCTTTGTGCCAGTGGCCGACTGGAACGGCGTGCCGCCTGCCGCGACCTACACCATCAGCGACGGCAAAGACGGCGGCGTCTCCACCGCCACGCTCGCCTTTAGCGTAACGCCGGTGGCGGACGCGAAGGACGATACGGCCAGCACCCATGCGGGTGTTGCGGTCACTATCGATGCACTGCATAACGACAGTTTCAGCAATGCCGACAAAGCGATTATCGATGTGGATCAGGGCCAGCACGGCTCGGTGACCATTGAAAACGGCCAGCTGGTTTATCGTCCTGTGGCAGGCTATGTCGGCCAGGATACCTTCACCTACACCGTGGAGAGCGGCGGCGTTCGCGAAACCGCCAACGTCACCGTCACCCTGACCAACAGCGTGCCGGTCGCAACGGGCGAGACAGTGGCTTCGCCGGAAGATTACGAGGCGCGCGGCGACCTGCTGCTCAACGACCGTGACGCGGACGGCGATCCGCTGTTTATCGCGGGCTTCACCGTCGGCGGCCAGACTTATCAGCCGGGCGATACCGCGCGGCTCCCGGGCGTCGGCGAGCTGACCATTGAGCGCAACGGCGGCTACCGCTTTACGCCGGTGGCCGACTGGAACGGCACGGCGCCAGTAGTAACCTACACGGTCAGCGACGGCAACGACGGCGGCACCACTACCGCGACGCTCGCCATCACCGTCACCCCGGTAGCGGACGTGAAAGATGACAGCGCCACCACCCACGCAGGCGTGCCGGTGACGATTGATGCGATCGGCAACGACCGCTTCGTTAACCCGGACCAGGCCATTACCGGCGTGACCCAGGGCGCGCACGGCTCCGTCGCTATTGAAAACGGGCAGCTGGTTTATACGCCAAACGCGGGCTACGTCGGCCAGGACACCTTCACCTATACCGTCACCAGCGGCGGCGTCACCGAAACCGCCCAGGTCACGCTTGAGGTCACCAACACCCCGCCGGTCGCGGTGGCGGATAAAGCGAGCACCCTGCCGGAAACGCCGGTCAGCGGCAATCTGCTGACCAACGACCGCGACGCGGACAGCGACCCGCTGCACGTGGCGGAGATCACCGTCGGCGGCGCGACCTACGCGCCGGGGGACATCATTACGATCCCGGGCCAGGGCACGCTGGTGGTTAACCGCGACGGCAGCTATCTGTTTACCCCGGCAAGCGGCTGGTCCGGCTTTACGCCAGTGTTGAACTACACCCTGAGCGACGGCAACGACGGCGGCACCGCCACGGGCGAACTGCGCCTGCTGGTGAACCCCGTAGCCGAGGCGTGGGTGAAAGAGGCAGGTCTGGTCGATACGGCCAGCGGCGCGCAAACCACCACGGGCGCGATGGCCGTACTGTCGCTGGAGCCGGTGGAAAGCCTGACCATTGGCGGCCAGACCCTGACGCTTGCGCAGCTCCAGGCGCTGAGCGCCCAGGCGCCAGTGGATATCGCAACGCCGGACGGCGTGCTGTCGCTCACCGGTTTCCAGGTGGACGGCGAAGGCCGCGCGACGCTGCAATACCGCTTCACGCTGACCCAGGCGGTTAACCAGCCGGGCGAATCCACCACCCGCGAAGAGATTCGGTTCTCCGTCAACGGCCAGCAGACCCGCGCGCCGGGCCTGCTGCGCGTCAATATTCTCAACGACGCGCCGGTCGCGGCAGCGGACGACAACAGCATCGACCAGGATCGCGGCCAGCAGGCGGCGTCGGGCAACGTCTTTAGCAACGACGCTATCGGCGCAGACGGCGCCGCGGCGGGCGGCCCGGTGAGCGCGATTTCCTCCGTGAACCTCAACCGCGCGGGCGCGGTCGGCGGCGTAAGCCTGGGCGAGTTCGGCGCCCTGACGCTCGACGCCCGCGGCAACTACAGCTATGTGCTGAACCGCAGCAACAGCCGCGTGGCGTCGCTGGACGCCAACGCCACCCTGAGCGAGGTGTTCACTTACACCATTACCGACGCCGACGGCAATACCAGCCAGGCGCAGCTGACCATCGTTATTCACGGCGTGACGCCGCCGCAGTCGGTACGCACAGGCGATCAGCACTTCCCGAGCTACTACACCAACTACGAGCTGTCGCTCGATCAGCCGTATTCGCCGGGTCTGTTTATCCTGCCCGCAATCTACGGCTTGTACAGCGACCAGTTCTCTCGCGAGGTGGAGCTGAACCGCAAAATTACCGAGCTGGGCCGCGGCATGAATGACAACGGCACGCCGGTGCTGGAAGACGGCATTCTCTTTACCCGCTGGGTAAACACCACGCTGCAACGCAGCGTGGTGAACACCTTCGCCGCCACCGGTATCGGTTCGCAGCTGCTGGGCGATCACTTCAGCCACTTCTCGCTGAATAAATCCGTACAGCCTGCGCCCGTGCTGGAAAACGCGCCGGAACGTCCGCCGCTTAACGAGCGCATCAACGAAAGAACCACCGTGCAGCAGGAGCGCGGCGAGAAAACCCCTGATGCGAAGCAGGTTCACGCCGCCGCGCCGGGCGTGGTGATCGTGCCGCAAGCCGCCGCCCGACCAGGCGCGCCGTCACTGGCGGCGCAGGTCGACGCGCTGGCCCGTAACCGCGTCGCCGCGCCGGAACCGGTCACCGTGGGAGGCGCCACACCGCATCGTTAATCGCGCAACTCCAAAAACCTTTTACACCGGCGGCGCCGCGCCGCCGGATTGTTAACTCAACACTTTAAGCATAACAATGATGACGACTTTAACTGCCGTAACCCCGACTGCCGTACGTTCTGCGCCTCTGCTCGCCCCTGTCGCCGCACTGGTTTCCGCGCTGCTGTTAAGCGGTTGCGGCACCATTAAACCTGAACCGCTGACCCAGGATGAAATCGGCGCGCGCGTCAGCGCCGACCGCGCCGCCATGTACCGCGACCAGCAGCCGGTCTCTGGTCCGCTGACCCTGTCAGACGCCATGGCCCGCGCGCTGAAATACAACCTCGACTACCGCCTGAAGATGATGGAAACCGCCCTGTCGCGCGGCATCCTGGATATCTCCCAGCAGGATATGCTGCCGAAGTTGATGACCGATGCCGGCTACCGCTGGCGCGACAACGATTCCGGCGGCACCAGCGTCGGTATCGAAGACCGGGTCGTCAGCCTGCGTCCGTCCACCTCTGAAGAGCGCGAGCACCTGCTGGCCGACGCCACCTTCTCCTGGGACGTGCTCGATTTCGGCATGAGCTACTACCGCGCGAAGCAGCAGGCGGATAACGTCAACATCGCCGAAGAGCGTCGCCGCAAGGTATTGCAGAATATTGTCCAGGAGGTGCGCGACGCGTACTGGCGCGCGCTGGGCGCACAGCGTCTGCTGAGCGAAGCGCAGCCGCTGGCCGAAGAGATCCAGACCGCGCTTGAGAAAACCCGCGAAGCGGAGCGCGCAGGCATTCTGCCGCCGGTCGAGGGCCTGGAGTACCAGCGCGCCCTGCTCGACGCGGTGGCGCTGCTGAACCAGAAGCGCCAGGAGATGCAGATGGCGAAAAGCGAGCTGGCCGCCCTGCTGAACCTGCCGTCCACCACCGACTTCACCTTACAGGACGTCGCCAATCCGGCGCTTTCCGGCGTGCCAAGCCAGCTTGATACGCTTGAGCAGATGGCGCTGGAACGCCGCCCAGAGCTGCGTGAAGAAGATTACAAAACCCGCATCGACGTGCTGGAAACCAAACGCCAGATCGCCTCGCTGTTCCCGAACCTGAATCTGTTCGGCGGCATCAGCTACGACTCCAACAGCTACCTCTACAACAACAGCTGGGTGCAGGGCGGCGTGGGCGTTTCCATGAACCTGTTCAAGCTGCTGAGCGCGCCGGCCATCAGCCGCACCAACGACGCGCGCCTGGCCACCGACAATGCCCGCCGTATGGCGCTGAGCATGGCGGTGCTGACTCAGGTGCGCGTCTCGGTTGAGCGCTACAAGCTCGCGGTGTACGACTACCAGATAGCCCAGGAGTCCGCCCGCGTCGACCAGCGTCTGGCGAGCATCTCCCGCGCCGGTTCCGACAACTCGCTCTCAAGCGACCTGGAATCCCTGCGCACCCAGGCGCGCTCCATCGTCTCCCGCTTCCAGGAAGCCGCCTCCTACGCGCAGGCGCAGTCCGCCTATGGCCGCGTGCTGAACTCGGTAGGCATCGACCTGCTGCCGGAAAAGGTGACCAGCAGCGATCTGCCGACCCTGTCGCGTGAAATCAACCAGAGCCTGGTGGCGGGCGAGAAGCAGGTCTTCACCCAGAGCGCCGACGCGGTAGTTTCCCGCCATCCGGTCAGCGTCACCCTGGGCCGCCTGCCAGCGGGCGTCAACAAGAGCGCGATTTATCAGTCGGTCACCCATGTGCTGGCCGCCAACCAGCTGGTGCAGGGCAACGGCGCCGACAGCGTGAAACTGCAAATGAACCTCAACCTTGAACGCGCGTCAGGCTCGCAGCGCGGCGTGTGGGAAATGGCGGTCTATAACGCCCAGGGCGCGCAGGTCGCCTACCAGAAATACACCAGCTATCTGCCGAATGACGTCAACACCCGTTCGGTCAGCGCGCTGGCAGAAGCCGCCGCGCTCTCCGTGGTGTCCGACCTGCATAAAGCGGCAGGCGACACCGGCGTGATGACGGCAAGTAACCCTTAATAACAGGAACAGGTATGAACAACGTGAACGAAGGCTGGCGCAGCGTCCGCGCGCTCATGCTGCTGACGGGCCTGGCGCTGTGCGCCAGCGCCTTTGCCGCCGACCCAACCCCCGCTGCGGCGGGGGCAGTCGCAACGCCGGATGCGGCCGTTGCCGCAGCGCCTGAGAGCGCGCCTGACGCCACCGCCGACAACGGCGCCGCGCCGGTGCGTTTTCTGGTGATGGCCAACCAGGAAAGCCCGCTATCAAGCGTGGTGGCCGGGCGCGTGTCGCAGGTCAACGTTGAGCTGGGCGATACGGTCAAGGCAGGCAAACTGCTGGTGACGCTGGACTGTAGCGAGCTGAAAGCCCGTCGCGACGCGGCAGACGCCGAGTACAGCGCCGCGCAGATCAAATATGAAGCGAAGGCGAAATTGCAGGGTCTGCATTCCGCAGGCGCGCTGGAGGTTGGCCTTGCCGCCGCCGACGTGAACCGCACCCGCAGCCAGATCAAAATCTTTGAAGCGCAGCTGGCGCAGTGCCGCTTTACCGCGCCGTTCGACGGCCGCGTGGCGCGTATTTACGTCAAAGAGGGCCAGGGCGTCGGCGCAGGCGCGCAGGTTATCGATCTTGTAAGCAACGGCACCCGCAAGGCGCGCCTCAACGTGCCGTCAGGCTGGACCACCTGGCTTGCGCCCGGCGCGCAGCTTGACGCGGTGGTGGGTGAAACCGGCAAGCATTACCCGATGACCGTCACCCACATCAGCAGCCGCGTGGACGCCGTGAGCCAGACGATTGAGATTGAAGCGGAATTTGGCAGCGACGCCCAGGACGTACTGCCCGGCATGAGCGGCCGCGCGACGCCAGTCTGCCCGAAAGCGGCGGCGCAGTGCCAGAGCGGGACGACCAACTCGTGAGCATCGCCCTGTTCTATTCTCTCGCGGCGCGCGTGAAAGCGGCGCGCAGCCCCGAAGAGCTGGGTTTTGTGATGTGTAACGATACCCGCTCGCTGGTGGAGTATCGCCAGGCGGCGCTGCTCGCCGTTTCCGCCACCGGGCGCGCCCAGCTTGCGGCGCACTCCGGCCTGAGCGACACCGACCGCAATACCCCCTACGCGCTGTGGCTTGCCTCCGTTGCCTGCGACATCGCGCCGCGCTGCGCCGCGCTGCCGGAAACTGCCCGCGTGATGCCGCTGTCGCCGGAAATGCTGAGCGAGTCGCTGGCGCGCGAGTGGGACGAATGGCTGCCGGGCCACGTCTGGGTGCTGGCGCTGACCGGCCCGGACGGCAAGCTGCACGCCCTGCTGCTGCTGGCCCGCGATACCCCGTGGCCGACGCAGCTTGGCGTCGAAAGCCCCGAATACGCCCTGCTCCAGCTGGCGAACCTGTACGGCTACGCCTGGTGGGCGCTGGTGGCGCGGCCTTCTCGCCTGCAACGGCTGCTGCCCGCCACGGTGCGCCGACGCGCGGGTCTCGTGTTGCTGCTTCTGCTGCTGGTTATGCTGATCCCGATTCGGGAATACACGCTGGTGCCCGCCGAGGTGATTTCGCTTAACAGCGAAGTGATCGCCGCGCCGAGCGACGGGGTGATTCACCAGATGAAGGTGCCGCCGAACACGCCGGTCGTGGCCGGACAGGTGCTGGCGGAGCTGGATGATACGACTCTAAAAAACCGTCTCGCCATTGCTCAGGCGGAGCTGGCGACCGCCACCGTCAATATGCATCAGGCGTCTCAGCAGGCGATTGAAGACCCGAACGCCCGTGCGGAACTGGCTCTGACCGAAGGCAAATGGCGCGAGCAAAAGGTGCAGGTTGCCTCGTTGCAGCGCGAGCTGGAGAAGCTGTCGATCCGCGCCCGCAGCAGCGGCGTGTTTGTCTACACCGACCCGGACGACTGGGCGGGCCGTCCGGTACAGACCGGCGAGCGCATCGGCCTGCTGGCGGACCCGACGAAGCTCGGCGTGCGCGCCTGGGCGCCTGCGGCGGAATCCACCAACCTGAACCCGCACGCGGCGATGACCGTATTTCTTAAGGTCGCCCCGCTGCACCCGCTGACCGCGCGGCTGGATTACGCCGGTTACGAGACGGTGGAAGCGCCGAACGGCGTCGCGAGCTACCTGCTGCGCGGCACCGTAACCGACCCGTCCAGCGCCGCCCGTATCGGCTTGCAGGGCACGGCCCGCGTCTCCGGCGACTGGAGCCTGCTCGGTTATCTGATTTTCCGTCGTCCGCTGGCGACGCTGCGCGCCTGGTGTGGATTCTGATATGCAAACAGCCGCGACGCTCCCGCCTGCGGGCGGGACAGCTCTTGCGCAGCCGCAGCCGCTGCCGCCGCTGCGCGACGAGCTAAAAATTCACCCGGCGGGCAACAACCGCGACGGCTCGCCCGCCTGGCATCTGGCCGACCCGGTGCGCAACCTCTATTTCCGCCTGGGCTGGCTGGAGCTGGAGATGCTGCGCCGCTGGCCGCTCGGCGCGCCGCAGGCGATTGCCGACAGCATCAGCCAGGAGACCACCATGACGGTGGACGAACAGGATGTGTTGCAGTTCCTGGGCTTTTTACAGCAGCAACAGCTGCTGCGCCGCGGCGCGTTCAAAGCGCGCGGCTCGCTCTGGCGGCGTATTCTGCACGGCTACCTGTTTATCCGCCTGCCGCTGGTGCGCCCGGAGAAAGCCCTGCGCCGCATGCTGCCGTGGGTGGAGTGGCTTTTCAGCGCGCCGTTTCTACTGCTGACCGCCGTCGCCGCGCTGGCAGGCGTCGTTCTGGCCGCGCGCCAGTGGGATAACGTCGAGGCCGCGCTGCACGGCGCCCTGAGCTGGAACGGGGCGCTGGCCTTCGCGGTGGCGCTGATCCTCTCCAAATGCTGGCACGAACTGGGGCACGCCTTTATGGCGACCCGCTACGGCGTACGCGTCGGCCATATGGGGGTGGCGCTGCTGGTGATGTGGCCGATGGCCTACACCGATACCGGAGAGAGCTGGAAGCTGTCGCAGTCCCGCCACCGGCTCTCCATCGCCAGCGCGGGCATTATGGCCGAGCTGATGCTGGCGGCCTGGGCGACGCTGTTCTGGAGCTTCGCGCCGGAAGGCAACGTTAAAGGCGCGCTGTTCTTTCTCGCCACCACCGCCTGGGTGCTGACGGTGGCGGTGAACGCCAGCCCGTTTATGCGCTTTGACGGCTACTTTATTCTCAGCGATACGCTGGACTACCCTGGCCTGCACGAACGGGCGGGCAACTGGGCGAAGCGCTGGCTGCGCTGGCACCTGCTGGGGCTTGAGGATCCGATCCCGGATAACGTCTCGCCCGCCTTTGCCCGCTTCCTCACCCTTTTCGCCTTCGCCACCTGGGTTTACCGGCTACTGCTGTTCGTCGGCATCGCGCTGGTGGTCTACAACGCCTTTTTTAAGGCGCTCGGGCTGGTGCTGTTTTTTATTGAGATAGTCACTTTTGTGGTGCAACCGATGTTTCGCGAACTCAAAATCTGGCGCGCGCGCCGCCGGGAAATCGCTCCGGCGCGCCTGCTGCGCCTTGTCGCCGTCGCACTCGCGCTGGGGCTTTCGGTCTTTCTGCCCTGGTCCGGGCAGGTCTCCCTGCACGGCGTGATGGAGGCGGGCGTGGCGCAGCCGGTTTACACGCCCTATGCCGCCCAGCTTGACAAGGTGCTGGTGCAGGAAGGCCAGCAGGTCAAGGCGGGCCAGAAGCTGTTTGAACTGGTGGCCCCCGTCCCGGCGGACGAGCAGGATAAGGCGCTGGCGCTAAGCCAGGCGTGGCAGACCAGCGCCCGCGGCGCGATGGCGCTCGATAAAAACGGCGCGGCGAAGCAGGTGGTCGCCGACCAGATGGCGCGCCAGTACGCCATTCAACAGCGGGCCAGCGCCGTTGAGCTTCAGCGGCTCCAGCTGGTGGCGCTGGAGGATGGCGTGGTGCATGACGTTGAGCAGACCCTGCGCCCCGGCAGTTGGGTCTCGCCTGGCACCCGCATCGCAAGCGTGATCGACACCCACCGCTGGCGCGTGAAGGCGCTGGTCAGCGAAACCGACCTGGCCCGCCTGCGCGACGGCGCGACGGCGCGGGTTTATCAGCAGGGCCGCTGGCAGCCGCTCGCAGGCGCGGTAGTGACCATCGACCACGACGCCATCCGCCGTCTGCCTAATCTGATGCTGGCGCAGAGTCACGGCGGCCCGGTGGCGCTGAACCCGGTTGCGCCCGCCAACGAACTCCGTCCCGCCGCCGTCTGGTACCGGGTAGTGATCGAAGGCATCTCCGCCGCGCCGGTCAGCAAAGAGCAACTGGTACGTGTTGACGTGGCGAGTGACCGCCAGAGCCTGGCTCACAGCTGGGTCAACAGCGTTATGCTGATGCTTATCCAGCAAACTGGCTTTGGTAAAGAGGGTTAGCGTGCGATTTTCGCGCCAGGCCGCCTGGCCTGGCGCAGGTTTTCTCCCCACCGCGGTTTTAGGTTAAACCCCGTTTCGCCAGAGCAAACTGGCACCTACGTTTTGTTAGTCTGTTCGGTGTTCTGCAACTGGACCCGGGTAATGACTCCAACTTATTGATAGTGTTTTATGTTCAGATAATGCCCGATGACTTTGTCATGCAGCTCCACCGGTTTTGAGAACGACAGCGACTTCCGTCCCAGCCGTGCCAGGTGCTGCCTCAGATTCAGGTTATGCCGCTCAATTCGCTGCGTATATCGCTTGCTGATTACGTGCAGCTTTCCCTTCAGGCGGGATTCATACAGCGGCCAGCCATCCGTCATCCATATCACCACGTCAAAGGGTGACAGCAGGCTCATAAGACGCCCCAGCGTCGCCATCGTGCGTTCACCGAATACGTGCGCAACAACCGTCTTCCGGAGCCTGTCATACGCGTAAAACAGCCAGCGCTGGCGCGATTTAGCCCCGACGTATCCCCACTGTTCGTCCATTTCCGCGCAGACGATGACGTCACTGCCCGGCTGTATGCGCGAGGTTACCGACTGCGGCCTGAGTTTTTTAAATGGCGGAAAATCGTGTTGAGGCCAACGCCCATAATGCGGGCGGTTGCCCGGCATCCAACGCCATTCATGGCCATATCAATGATTTTCTGGTGCGTACCGGGTTGAGAAGCGGTGTAAGTGAACTGCAGTTGCCATGTTTTACGGCAGTGAGAGCAGAGATAGCGCTGATGTCCGGC
>Ga0183101_1000951_pt1 | contig 31338 bp, 27 predicted proteins | sample Biomet3_FD_127790 | JGI IMG/M metagenome (GOLD analysis project Ga0183101, IMG submission 127790) | Microbial communities from bioreactor (seeded with sewage sludge) at LBNL, California, USA - Biofuel metagenome 3 | ecosystem: Engineered > Bioreactor > Anaerobic > Unclassified ...
TGCTATGCTCCACATCCCACTTAGCTTCGTATCTTTGGGGAGGGCGGATTGGCCTTAATAGACGCTATGTTTTTTATAGGGTCCGGACTCTTGGCTCTTTTGCCGTTTCTCCTCACGAAGCGTTTAGAGAGACATAATGGCTCGGAGCTGTTCTCAAGGCGTTATGCCCTAGACCAACATGCGACGGCTTTATGAACGCTGCCTTACAAGAAGAATCTTGTTTTCGCTGGTTCATTATAGTTTACCCTTACTTTTTTGCAAAAATAAATAGGTCATCAACAAAGCAAACTAACGGAATTGTTTTAGCCGACGTCTTTAATCTTTCTAGAAGGCGGGGTTCTCGGACGGAGGAAAGATTCTCTTGGCGAAGAGAGCCGCGCCGATCGCCTCCAGCCTTTCCCGAGTTAGCTCGGTCCCGATCCTCTGCAGCTTCTCCTTCGTTGAGGCCTCGAGTTTCCCGAAATATTCCGCGTTTGTGAGTGAAATGTCCACGGAATCTCTCTTTTCACCTGAAAAATCTAAGTTTGGGAGTTTCTTTTCATTTGTCACCTACATATCTGAAGCATAATCATTGAAGAAGACAATTACTAAAAATGTATTATTCGTTATAAAATTAAAAAATGATAATTAAAAAATTTGAACATATTTTTGGTATTCGAAAATTAACTCCATCCGATTTAATTGATGGTAATACACTCATTTATTCGCCTAATGGAACAATGAAGACGTCGTTCTGCCAAGGGCTCGATGCGATTATTGGTGGAGAAGACCCTTCGGATGTCGAACATCCTGGAACTTCGAATTATGAACTGCAATTTCTCACCCAGACGATAACTCAGGCAGACAAAAAACCATCAAATTTGCCCATTCTTTGCATTTCTGGAGAAGAAGGCTGGGAATGGTCACACAACGTGACCGCGCAAGGCTTTAGTCTAAATCCTGAATCCATAAATGCCATTGCAAAACTTGCCATTTCTCCTGACTTAAAAAGTAAATTTGCTTCCTTACAGCACAGAATCGATATTTTAAATTCTTTTGTTACTGAGAACTTAAGAAAAGAGAAAACGTCGCGTCAAAAAGATCAAACCATATTTGGGAACTATGAGCTTGATCCTCTCTCGGCCTGGAAGTTTTTGTTAAAGATTCAAGATAGCGATATTACGGATGCCATTTTCCTAAAAGATGTCGATGCTTCTGATGGAGCAAAATTAACATCCAAAAAACCACTTAGCGTGATCTCTACAAGTGATTTCTCGGCTTCCATAACCGACTATGTGAAAACAGTGCATGATTTTGGAAAAACCTCCATATTTAATGGATTATTCGATCCTGAAAGTTTAGCAGTGCTGGTGGGACAAGCCGAAGAAGCCCATTTCTTTGAGGCGGGGCATTCCTTTTTCTTCCAAGGAGACAAAGCCCCTTCCAATAAAGCAGAGATTCAGAAGCGAATCGAGGAAGGCCGAAAACAAATGTACGCCAATCCAAAAATTCAAGCCGCTTATCGGAAGATTACCGATTTGACTTCTACAAAAGATTGTGCCGATATTAAATCATTTATTGACCATCACCAAGAGGCACTTCCTACTTTAAAAAATACTCAATCCTTTAAAAATGCTTTTTTCGTTCACGCCGTTAACGATAACGACAAACTGAAAGCTCAAATAGAAGAAGCCAATCTTTTGGAAACAGAATTGGAAGAATTCATCAAATTGGCAGCGGTTGGCACAACGGAATGGGCTGAAGTGGCAAAAACATTTAATGAAAGATTTGTTGCAGATGGCTTTGTCCTCAAAATTGAAAATGTCGGTCTTGCTTCTATAGGACAGGCACTTCCCATGGTGTCTTTATACAAAAAAGACGGGACCGTTTTGTCAGCCTCACTGACCAAAAGACTCAGCACTGGTGAAAAACATACTCTTTGGATCTTGAACACCATGCTAAAAATAAGAACCGCTCCAGTTCCAGAAAGCGGTGAGCCCCTTGTTATAGTCATGGACGATATCGCAGATTCTTTCGACTTTAACAATAAATATGGAATCGTTGAGTATGTTGCGGATTTGTTGACGAACGACCATAAGTACCAAATTATCTTTTTGACTCATAGTTTCGATTTTTTCAAATTCATAGAGAACAATTCGAAACTGCGGAGCAAGTCTTCTCCTTACATTAACTCCGTAACAAAAGAAGGTTTACGTTGCCTCTTTGCCTATAAAACCAATTATGATCAGGTGGGAAACGATGTTGTTCTCGAGCCATTCGACTCCAGGATTCTAAAGGACATCACAAGTTTCAATAACTGGCAAAAGCAAACCGATCAAAAATTCGCTTTTGCCTCGCTGCCTTATTTAAGAAATCTAGAGCAAATTATCCGGGGGAGTGATGATCCATTTATTACGAATTCGGTTGATCATTTGATGCATTATTTCGCGGGGCAGTACAAAATTCAAGATTTGCTTGATACTTATCAGAATGCGAGCACCGTTGATCACACTAAATGCCTTTTCCTGTGCAGTTTGGTACCATCTCAAACGTGTTTCGATTTTTTAAGGCAGCAAGTTGCTAAGGTTACAACTTCATCGCCCTTGCGTTTGGAAGACAAAATTGTTTTGGGTCTTTTTATACGTTATTGTGGAGAAAAAATGTGTTTCGACTCAATAATTGCTCACGAACCGAGCAACACGGCCGCACAAACTTGGTATGGACGGCCGCTACTTAATTATTGTAAGTCTCATTCTTATTTAACTTCCTCTCAAGAGCAGCTGGCTGATAAGGCTTTTATGGTTTCTCCAACTTACGCTCACGCAAATAGTTTTATCGAGAGCCCTTTGATTGACAATGGGCCGGAATATCTTCTCAATCTCGCCCAGAATCTAATAACTACAAACAAAATATAAGAGGGTTTAGACAAAAGGGAACTTTTTAAGGAGGTCTTCTCATGAAAAAAGTGGCGTTTGTTTCTGGCTTTCCTGTCAAAGGCATTGATTTAAATCAAGCTGCAACGGCCGTCAAAAACGACCCTTATTACGGGCCTGATGGCCGGCTTATCGAGTCTTGCCTTTCTCAATTCCCCGAGAATAAAGACTTAAACATTGTTGCCATGAAAATTTGTTTAATCGATTTCACAAACTCCACCAATCTTTCAAAATCAAAGAAAAAGGTCTCTTTAGAGGTTTTGGCTGAGCTCATTATCAGCACGAAAGACTTCGACCAAAGAGTCGCCCAAGGCGACCAGTCGTTGGTGAGTGATCTTTCCCTTAAGACTAAAGAAAAGGGTGTTAATCTATTTTGTTTTATTTCTAAGTATTGCTGTTATCACAATTCCTGCGTTTACCACAAGGATGATTACTCGATCTATGACGGGGTTCTTGAAAAATTCCTTGTTCAATACAGCAAGAATGCCACGTCAAAAGTGCTGAGACAATTAAAGGACAGATCGGATTACGAAAGCTATGCTGCGATCATTGACGATATGTTGCGTTACTATAACATTAAAGATCCAAAAGCGCGCCGCAAATTCGATTATTTCGTTTGGTATTTCAACAAGGATAAACTAAAAAAGCCTCATAAAAGTAAGCGGCATCCATAGAATCATATATCGCTAAAGAAAGCGGCTACCTCTTTTGGTTTGGATTTTGGTCCTCTCAACGCTTAGTGTCCAAATAATCTTTATCATGAACTATGCTCTTTGGTGGACGCTTTCTCCTAAGAATGGGGCTTCCGAAAGCAAACCTGCAAACACTCGGAGGTTTAGTTAATTGGGAAATAGTATAATTCCTTTTGAGGAATTAACTATGAAGGGCATTATCCTTGCCGGGGGTTCCGGTACGCGTCTCTATCCTTTGACCATTTCGGTATCGAAACAGCTTTTACCTGTCTACGATAAACCGATGATCTACTATCCTTTGAGCATGCTCATGCTCGCGGGGATTCGGGATATCTTGATTATTTCGACTCCGACGGATCTTCCTAGATTTGAAAGTATGTTAGGGGATGGCTCATCTTTTGGCATCCATTTATCTTATGCCGAACAGCCAAAGCCCAATGGCCTCGCCCAAGCTTTTGTTATTGGGGAGAAGTTCATTGGAAACGATTCCATTGCCATGGTTCTTGGCGACAACATCTTCTATGGCTCGGGAATGAGAAAGCATCTGTTAGAAGCTAAACGTCGTGCCGAAGAAGACCATAAAGCGACCATCTTTGGCTATTTCGTGAAGAACCCCGAAGATTTTGGGGTCATTTGTTTTGATGAGAATCGGAATGTGACTAAAATCATTGAGAAACCGAACCCTGCGCCGAGCCATTATGCGGCGACGGGGATGTATTTTTATGACAACCGAGTAGTGAAGTTTGCCAAAGGCATTAAGATGTCCGCCCGTGGGGAATACGAGATCACTGATCTCAATAACCTCTATCTCAAAGCGGGCGACCTCCACGTTGACTTGTTAGGCCGAGGTTTCACTTGGCTCGATACAGGAACCCATGAATCCCTCGCGGATGCGACCGACTTCGTGAAGATGGTTGAGCAGCGGCAGGGGATGCAGATCAGCTGCCTTGAAGAAATTGCCTATATCAATAAGTGGATTGATAAAGCCACGCTCCTAAAATCCGCCGAAAAGATGGGAAAGTCGACCTATGGCGCCTACCTTCGTATGGTCGCGGATGGAGCGATTGTCTATGACGGAAAGGTCAAAAAATAATGCCTTATACCATTGAGAAGACGGCGCTACAGGACGCCTATGTGATCACTCCGAAAGTCTTTGGAGATAATCGGGGTTACTTCTTTGAGTCTTTCACCAAGAAAGACCTTCTTTCCGTTTTTGATGGCGAGTTTGTTCAGGATAACCAATCGTTATCCGCGGTCAAAGGTGTGATCCGGGGTCTGCACTGCCAGGCTGGGTCTTCTTGCCAAGCCAAACTCGTTCGAGTCATTCAAGGCGAAGTGGACGACGTGATCGTTGATGTTCGGAAGGGATCACCTTCCTATCTCAAATGGATTCGGGTTCGCCTTACTGGGGATAACCACAAGATGCTTTTCATCCCGAAAGGCTTCCTCCATGGCTTTGTGACCATCACCGATAATGTAATCTTTGCCTACCAAGTCGATGCCTACTATGACAAAGCTTCTGAGCGGGCCGTCCTTTATAGCGACCCCCAGTTCGGGATTGACTGGGGAGTACAGAATCCCGTTCTTAGTGAGAAGGATTCCAAGAATTCTTTATTTAAGGATGCAGGTATCGATTTCGTCTATAAGGAGAAAAAATGAGAATCCTCGTTACAGGGGCTAACGGCCAGCTCGGGACGGATTTGGTTGCCGAGATCAAATCCAAGCATCCCGAGGATGTTGTTTTAGGAATTGACCGAGCGGATTGCGATATTGTCGATGCGGATGCCGTTAAGGCCATTGTCAGCCGGCTTAAACCTGATGCCATTATGCATTTAGCGGCCTATACCGCGGTCGATAAAGCCGAGCAAGAACCGGAGACGTGCTACCAAATTAACGTAACCGGAACCGTGAACCTGCTTGAAGCCGCCAAAGCGGTGGGGGCGAAGTTCCTTTATATTTCAACCGACTATTGCTTCGATGGAGAGAAGCCGGGTATCTACGAGGTCGCGGACATCAAGAATCCCTTATCGATTTATGGCCAAACCAAATCTGAAGCGGAAGACCATGTGGCGATGTATGACCGTCACTTTATCGTTCGGCTCAGTTGGGCTTTTGGCATCCATGGGAAGAACTTCCCCTTAACGATGTTAAAACTCGCTCAGACTCATAAAGTCATCAATGTGGTGAATGATCAAACCGGTTCGCCCACCTTCACCGAAGATGCCTCGGTCGTTCTGGATGAGATGATTCATAGCGAGAAATACGGAACCTATCATTTAACCAATGAAGGCTTCGTGAATTGGTATCACTACACCCAAGAGATTTTCCGGTTAGCGGGTATCACTGACGTTACGGTGAATCCCATCTCTGCTAAAGATTATGGGGCTGCCGCGAAGCGCCCTCAAAATAGCGGGCTCGATAAGAGCTGCCTTGATCAAGCAGGCTTTAAACGCTTGCCCTCGTGGCAGGATGCCTTGTATCGTTATCTTACCGAACTAAAGGCGGTTGAACCGAGTTTAGTTCCTCATCTTGAAATGAAAAAGCAAAAGAACTACATCGTGACTGGTGCGAATGGTTTTATTGGCCACGCGATGACCAAGAAACTATTGGGTGAAGGTGGCAAGGTCTATGCCTTTGTGACCGATGAAGAAGCGATGAAAGATCTTGCTTGTGATCGTTTGGTCGTTTTGAAAGGCTTCTTTGCGGATTACGACCGCTTATTCGCTTCGATCCATGAACCGATCGATTGCTTGTTCCATTTCGCTTGGAAAGGCGTTTGGGGCGAGGCCTTCAAGAACTATCGGGATCAGATGGAAGATGCTGCCTTTGCTGGCGACACGATGCGGAACGCGATCAAGATTGGTGTCCGCAAGTTCATCTTGGCCAGTTCGATCAATACGCTAGAGACCAAGAAGTATTTCTATGAGCAGGATATTAAGCCTCGCTATACGAACATCTATGGAACGGCCAAACTGGCCGCCGAGATGATCTGCAAAACGGTGGCTTATCAGGAACACATTGAGTTCAACTGCGGTCTCATCGCCATGGCCTATGGCGAAGGGAACTTCTCCAAGATGGTCCCTAACGTCTTTATGACTTCGCTCATTAAAGGAGTCACGCCTAAGCTCATTGAGGGCAAAGACCTCTATGACATCATCTATATCGGCGATATCGTGAATGCCTTCTATGCCATGTCGGAGAAGGGCGCAAACATGAAGACCTACTACGTGGGCCACCAAGAGCTCAAGACCTTCAAGGAATGGTTCTCGGAGATCCGGGATATCCTTAAGCCAGGCGCGGATATTGCCTTTGGGGCCTATCCAACGGATAACCATATCGACTATGAGCATATCGACATCAAAGAGCTGAGCCGTGACACGGGTTACGCGGCATCCTCAGACTTTGCTGCGGGGATCAAATCCACCGCGGATTGGCTTAGCAAGAACATTGAGAGGTTTTAACCTATGAAATTCTTAGTGACGGGCGGGGCAGGTTTTATCGGGGGAAATTTCCTCCTCGAAATGGTGAAGAAGTACCCGAATGATGATTATGTCTGCTTAGATGCTTTAACCTATGCGGGGAACCGCATTACTCTTAAAGACATCGAAGGCTGCAAGAACTTCAAGTTCGTCCATGGCAACATTTGCGACAAGGAGCTCGTGGACAAACTTTTCGCTGCTGAGAAATTTGACTACGTGATCAACTTCGCGGCCGAAACCCATGTCGATCGGGCGTCTTTATATCCCGATATCTTCGTCAAGACCAACATCGAAGGCACCCAGGTGTTACTCGATGCTTGCCGGAAATACGGCATCAAGCGTTACCACCAGGTCTCCACGGATGAAGTCTATGGGGACCTCCCTTTAGAAGCGGTGGACCAGTTCTTCAGCGAGAAGAGCCCGATTAAACCTTCAAGCCCGTATTCCGCATCCAAGGCAGGCGCGGACTTCCTTTGCCTTGCTTATCACCGGACCTTCGGATTACCCGTCACGGTATCCCGCTGCTCCAATAACTACGGGCCGTACCAGTACCCGGAGAAGTTGATTCCTTTAATGATTCAAAAGGCCATTCATGATGAACCTCTACCGGTTTATGGCAAAGGGGTCAACGTCAGGGATTGGCTTTATGTCGGGGACCATTGCGATGCCATCGATTTGATTGTCCGTCATGGCGTTGACGGCGAGATCTATAACGTCGGGGGCCATAACGAGAAGACCAACCTCTATATCGTGCAGACCATCCTGAAGGAGCTGCATAAACCAGAATCCCTGATCCATCACGTCACGGATCGGCCGGGGCATGACTTACGTTATGCGATCGATCCCTCCAAGGTCGAGAAGCTCGGATGGAAGCCGAAATACACCTTTGAGAGCGCGATCAAAGAGACGATTGATTGGAATATCAATCATGCGGACTGGATCGAAGCGGTGGGAAAACAGGATGCGAACAAGTTCTTCGAAGAATACTACCAAAAAAGAAAATGATGGGTTCCTCCCCCGTTTAGATAGGCACTTCAGCCTTTGTCATTAATGAAAGGATCCTTGCATGAAAAAACAATATCTACGTTATAAGCTGGATGAAAAATGGGTTGTTAGAATCATAGACGAAGTTGCACCTGCAATATTGACAAAGCAACAAAGCAAATCCTTTTTTGAATTGTCAAAGCATCTACAGAAGGTTGTTAAACTTCGGTCGTATGAAGTCAACTGCAATTCTCATTTTGACCGACGGCAACTTCATCAAGAACTCCTCCAATGTTATCAGTTACTTGAAAGCCCCGTTTTATTTCCTTTAATTAGTCATCCCGAAACAAGAGAGCATTTTCTTGTTTCTGTTAACAAAGAGATCGAAAAGATCGAACGCGGGGATTACGAACCCGTTGATACTCTCAACGATTATCAAAGATCTGTGAAAGATATAAGTATCGAATTAATCGCCAGTTTCGATGACAAAAAGAATAAATGCTTGCTTGAGCTGCGAGACGTTGCGGCTCTTAAGGATGTTCTTGCATCTCAAAACCGTCATTGATAAAGTTTCAACTGAGCGTATTTCCAATTTTCTTTAAGTCCTAGAACCGTTTCTTTTTCATTGATAATCAAATTCGAGTAATTTCGAAAGGAAAATTTAATTATATATCAAGAAAAGACTCTCCAAGCGTCTTCAAAGACAATGAAATTATCAAAATCGCCGATTTTTTAAAGTCTTTTTGTACTAAGTGAAACGAGCGATGAGCCTTTTTGAATTTTCTTTTTAATTGCCAGCAAAGAAAAGAAGGTTCCTTCCTTACTTAGTTTATTAAGGAGAAACGTCTTTTTTAGTTACACGTGATAGCGGGCCTCGTGACAATTATGAGGCGGCTCGAACGATATTAATCAAAGAAATAGCAGTTTCAACAAAGTACACGAATCAGCAAAGGACAACAATTCCTCTGCCTTTGTCGGTCGGCCTAGTTTGACTGTTCATTTCATTTTGTTTTCTTTTTGATTGCTTGAAATGTCCACAAGTATTGTGCCAATATCATCGTTCAGCATCTCAATAAAATCCTTCGAAACGTTAAAAATGCCTAAATCCTCCTGGTTTGAAATCGGCTCCAAAACAAATTCAAAAGGAGTGGGATTCTTGATACAAAACGCGATTAAAGCGGCATAAGTATTTTTTAAATCTGCTTGGTTTTCTGAACTGAGATTGATTGAAAGCTTAGAATCGGGTAAATTTAAAATCAAAAAATCAGTAAGAATTTGTTCGCTTTTTTCGTTTGCCAAAGAGTTTTTGACAAGTTCGGCCTTAAAAGGAGTCTTTACAACTTCATTTTCCATAGTCTATTGTCCTTTCGTCGAAGGCTTCTTCGCCACCTTCAAGAATCTCGAGCGTTTTGTCGCGCCAACTTATTTCGGTGCCAACTGAGTCTTTCAAAATACCAATGAAGGGATTACCAATAAAAGTATTATACGTGTTGGAGGAAGTTTCTTGCCGATAAATAACGCAACAAGGTAATGTTCTAACGGCTATATTTGCGTCGTGAGTAGACACAATGACCATTTTTCCTTTCCTTGCTAACTCCTTAAGCCTCGTGATAATTACCCGGTTCACATAATCGTGGCCAACGCTCATTTCTGGTTCGTCAAGAAGATAAACGTCTTTATTGTCAAAGAGCTTGCTTCCCAAAACCAATACACTTTTTTCTCCGTTTGATGGTTCAATCAATAGATCACTCTGGTTAACTAATGAAGAAAAAGACCCAAAAAATGAGTTAGCATCAATGGCGTTATCAAGGAAAAAGGAAGAAAGTGAAGAAAAGCAAGATTCGCAATTTGGCGAATAGCAAGCATTCATCATTGTTTCAACATTTTGTTTTGCCTGTCGCAACACCGAGAGGGGCTTCTTTGAGGCAATTCTAAACCCCCTCTTAAATAGATCAGGATTTATCCCAAATTCACCTTTCAAAAAAATGTCACCTTTGTTGTCTAAGTTCCCGATCTTCTTTTTGTCAGGTATCAACGAAGAATTTAGGCCGTCAAAGATTGCTTTACTGTGTATGTAACAAGATTTGAAATGATTATAAAGTTCCAAAAGGCCGATTGAATTTGGTTTGGTTGGAAGCCCCTTTTCTTTTGTAAAAGCTTCTTTGAAATGCTGTATGCCTTTATTGGCATATATTGCCGAATAATGTTCAATATACCGGGCTTGATATTCGCTATTGATTCCCGTTTTGATCTTTTCCAATAAATCTTTTAATGTTAGATAATCGGCCTGGGATATAAATCGCTCAAAATCAGCAGCATGAAAAGAATCAAGTTTCGTGATTTTTGTCTTTAAATTTTGAACGGTTTTCTCGTATTCGTCGGGATTGCTTTGAAATATCGTTGTCGAATTTACAAAACCTAATCTTTTTCTCAAGTCGCCATTTTTGGTTTTTGAATATTCAGTTAACTGATCAAAAATTTTTGGAGGATTGACCGTTTGCTCTTTCGAAAAAAAGTCAAAATCGTCCTTCAAAAGTGGCGATTCAGCCAAAGCTCTTTGCTCACCTGATGGATTAAACGTTGTTGCGTTTTCGTAATCACTGTCTTTGTCGCTGGCTGCATAAAAGGAAGTTGTTTTCTGATGGTCGTGGAAATAGTTTGATAGATCTTTGACGATGATTGACTTGCCCGTGCTTTTTCCGCCAAAAATAACGTTGATGTCGTTATACAGCGGAATAGAAAGAGAGAGATCGTGGTAGGTTTCATCTGTGAAAGAAACAATTTCCGGTGGTTTGGAATGGTCTAAAGTGGTTTGAATTACGGTGGGGTTCTTTCTTAACAGCATGAGAAAGGTATCGAAAGAAGACACTGGGAATTTCAATTCGGGCAACTGCTTGTTCTCTCCAGGATATTTGGACCAATCAAGGCAGTCCGATCCGATGAGAGATGGGCTGCCATGCGCTATGTACACAAACGCGCTCAGCAGATTTGATGGTTCAACAAAAATAGCTTTGCCTACCATATTTCTTTTCAGGTAGTTTATGTCATCGGGCTGAAAAGCTTGAGCTTTCCCTCCGTAATGAACAATTAAGAAGCAGTTTATATCCTTTAAGATCGAAACAAGATCCGCTATCGTGATCTTAAAAGAATCAGCTGCTGACGGATTATCTAAGCCTAAACTTGCCATCTTTTGAGCAAATTTATCAAGTTCATTTGGATTTGCGATGACAATACAATGTCCCCTTTGGGACGGGCCTTCCAATAAAACGACATCCAATTCAACTCCTGGAAGTAGAACTATTGATACTGCTTTGCACGCAGCCTCGTAAGACTGAAAATATAGTTTTTCAAAAAAGTTGTGATTAGTTATTGCCGCCATTCCAACCCCAGCTTTCTGAAGAGTAGAAGAAAAAATGTCAGGCGAGCAATTTCTCAGAGGAGATTCATCTTTTTTTGTTGCCTTTGTATGACAATGGAAATCAATTAACATTTTAATTATTATACAACCTATAATGCTGGATTTAACAAATGATTTTTAGCGATTGCGTTTTAAATTTGCGACTAGAATGAAACAAGAACTTTAAAACAAGAGTTTTCTGGTAGCAAAGACATCGCTCATTGCCTTAACTGGACTGCACAAGTTCTTTTGATGATGTCTTTGATCGCTAGTTAGCAGGTGGAGACGTGAACGAGAATTTGAGGAATCTTGCCATGCCTCTGACTGCCTCTGCGGAATCATAAAAGAAAAGCCAGATAAACAGTCGCTCTCAACACTTGGCTTTTCGTCTCTTAATTAATCCCCTTTCATAATTAATTCATGTCGGTTCTCTTTAACCTGAGCGGCATCGAAATTCTAAACTCGTGAAGGCATTCCTTTTTACGGCGCCATGCATGCTTGATATCTTATTTGCCCCTTAAAAAGTAAACTGAATGGCGTTTCCCCATCGTTTGCAGTCCGATTCCCAAACCTTCTATTCCTCCCCTGCTTTTGACAGGGTATATTTGCTATAATGTAAAAATGAAAATTTCAGATTACTTTAAATTAGGAGTTTGTCAGAGAGAGCTGGACTTTGTTGATTTAGAAGTTAACAAGGATCTTCCTCTTTTTGTGAACCCGCGTCTCATTCTTTCTAGTGAGACCCCTTATACTAAATCGGCAATTAGTTCCATTCAGAGCCTTTTTAATGAACTAATTACTCTCATTAAAAATGGCAAGAAGGCAGAGGCACTGGAAATTATCGTTCAAAGCGAAGAGCTAAACGAAATTCATCTTGGCTTTTCCAAATCGACATCTTGCGGCAGAGGATTTGGAAAAGAAACTTCTGAAAAATTGGTCGATTCTCTGATAAAAAGCGCCGCGGCCCAAACTGGACTCATTGAGAGCATTGAAGATCTCTATTTGTTTGTGGACGGAGTCGGCAACGACCGTCTCTCCGATTTAACGGGCCGAGCTATTTTAAAGCAACTTTTTCAATACACAATAGAACAATGCAAATTGTGGAATATCCCCCTTCAAACTGGAGTTGCCTCGCCTTCCTATTGGGACCAATCACTAAAAGAATTTAAACATGACTATATAGATACTTTGGTTATTAATGGCTCGGTTCACATCCTTATTCCAAAAATGTTTGTTTCAAGAACGAACAAATACGAAGCCAAAACCTTCGTTTTTGACCAAGATTTTGGCCTTCATTATTTTTATGAAGAATTAATTAGTTTTGCCAAAACACTAAAAGATGTGAAACGCGACAAAAACGGAGAGCCTATTATTACTGACGAACTAAGAAATGAATTTCGAACTCAGATGGGGGCGACCACAAATAAAGGGCTGGCATCTTTCTTGGCACAAAAGCATGATTCAATCTTGCCTAAGTTTAAGAAAGAAATCGTCGATTCCTCTTTTGAACATCTCCCAATCGATGATCAAGAAAAAGCTGATTTCGCAATGAAGGCCGACGAACTGATGAAAGATCTAACTTCTTTGCCTTCTGGTCCAGGCACGTGTCACGATTACGAAAAACTTGTGCAACGAATGATGGGGTTTCTTTTCTGCAACGATCTTGCGCTTCCGAGATCTCAATTGCCTATCGAAGGCGGAGAACAGATTGTTGATATTGCCTATGATCGTATAGCTACGCAGGGTATTTTTGCCGATTTAGAGAATAAGTATAAGATTACATGCCCAATTGTTTTTGTTGAGTGCAAGAATTACTCAGACGATATCGGAAATCCTGAACTTGCCCAGATTAATTTACGTCTAGGCGCAAATGGCCATTTTGGCGTTTTGTGTTGTAGAAAACTTGAAGAGAGAAGCAGACTGATTGCCAAGCTGGTCCACAATTTCAAAAATACCAGAAACCTAATCGTAGTGATTACAGATAATGACTTTCTCAAAATGCTTGACGATTCTAAGAAAGAATTTATGCCGAAGTACGAAGCAAAGGTTCGTTCTCTCATAGACGAAGTGTTCGTTGGTTAGATTGCTGAATTTATCCTAGTTAAGAGGCCGAGCTGTCGATTTCGTCCTACGTTTTTGCTTTCGAGTAGACTCGCCTCGTTTTTTGGTTTGAACGTCAAAGCGGCTGCCAATAGCTTGAAGCACATGTCTAAATAGTCCCACTTAGCAAGAAACTGATTTGATTGGGGGCCACGATTCGGCTTAATAGCAAGTGCTCGCTCATTGCCCTTTCTTGTTCATCTCTTAAGCGAATTCGATGGTAACCCTTGACGGGCCGATTTTTCAGGATACAATACAACGCCTAAATTCGTTTCTAACACAGGGTTCGGATTTCGTGAACCTTGTGTTGGGTCTCACCGAACTGGTATCAACTGGTTCCTCTTCATTGCTAATCGTTGTAGTCACTGTTCTAACATGCGAGGCATTATATATGTCACAAAGTGTAAAAGGTGGAGACGTCCTTAGTGGGGAAGACCATACGTACACCATTTCGTGAGGCCTATAGAAAATTTAAGGACAAAGGTGCAATTCCTTACTTCTCCACCAAAATAAATACTCGATTGACCAAAAACCAGTCGGGTTTTCTTTTTGCGCTAAAAAGTCATGTGCTGATTAAGCCCTGAAAACAAAAAAGGTAGGAAGGAAATCAGAGTTCCTTTGTTTTTCGATTTGGTTTTAAAGAACTTGGCAGAATTTCATGGCGGCAGCGATAGTGTCTTGCATGTCAAAGTATTGGTAAGATCCTAAACGTCCCCCGAAGAGAACTTTCTTTTCAGTCTTGGATAATTCCTTGTACTTAAGGAAAATCGTTTGGTTCTTATCATTGTTCACTGGATAGAATGGGTAAGATCCTCGTTTCCATGAACAAGGGTATTCTCGCGAAATGATAGTCCAGGGCTGCTCACCAAATTCAAAATGCTTATGCTCGATAATCCGAGTATATGGAACTTCTTTTTCGGTGTAATTGATCACAGCATTTCCTTGATAGTTTGGAATGTCTAACTTTTCTGTTTCAAAACGAAGCCCTCGATACTCTAACTCGCCAAACTTGTAGTCATAGAACTCATCGATTGGGCCAGTAAAAATAATCTTGTTTGCTTTTGAGTTCCAGTTAGCTCTATCTTTTAGATAATCAGCACTTAACACTACCTTAGCTTTGCTTAGCATCGCGGTAAGCAGTGGGGTGTAGCCTCCAACGGGGATGCCTTGATAGCGGCAGTTATAATAGTTGTTGTCGTAAATGAAACGAACCGGGATTCTTCGCATGATTTCTTTCGGAAGATCCTTGCAGTCGTAACCCCATTGTTTTTCGGTGTAGCCCTTGATTAGCTTTTTATAGATAGTAGTTCCGACTTGAGAAATAGCCCAGTCTTCTAAGTTGTTTATTTCTTTGATGCCCGACTCTTTGATTTCTTTTGCGATGATGGCTTTGGCTTCCGCCGGGGTTTTGATTCCCCAGAGTTTCGAAAATGTGTTCATATTAAACGGAAGATTGTAGATTTCGTCTTTATAGACCGCCATTGGGCTATTGACGAAATTATTGAAAGTGGCAAATTTGTTAATGTAATTCCAAATCGCGACATCGTTTGTTCTAAAGATGTGGGCTCCGTACATATGGACTACGATGTCATCCATGACTTTGGTGTAGCAGGTGCCTCCAACAAACGGATTCTTGTCGATCACAAGGCAAGAATAGCCACGCGAGGTCAGCTCGTTGGCGCACACACATCCGAAAAGCCCAGCACCCACAATTAGATAATCAAAAACCATACTGTTCCCTTTTGTTGAATATTATAACATTTTATGGTTCACAGGCCATTAGTGTTTTTGAGGCTAACCGTGCGGTTTCGCGGACATTTCATTCTTTGTTCTCTGACTTTGCTTTTCGCGATATGATTAACGTGTGATTCAACTTGATGGTTTGATTATCGTCGCTAAGCCGGATGCCCAGCCGCAGGGTCCTATAGATATGGCCTTTTCAAACACGCTTAACATTCTGACAGATCGCGATGAAAGCCTTTACCATTTATTGTCTTTTTCCTTTTGCTCAATTAATACTGAATCCTTCTTGTCAAATAACGTTCCTCTTTTTTCGCAGGATAAAAATGGGAAAAAACCTTTCCTTTTCTATATTACAGTTGGAGAAACCGCCCAATTTCTGGCTGTTTTTCTCACTCCTTCGTCTGCAAAGTCTACCATTCCGACTCAACTATCGCTTCTATCCTCTTTAAGTCCGGCCGCCAATGTTATTTGTCTATCTGCTGCTGATCGAAGCGCCAAGCTTAAGAATGTTATGGCAACTTTGATTTCCTGTGGGGCTCAGTATTTTCTTTTTGATGGTCGCGATTCACCGAATGTCAAAAACAAGGCCCTTATCTTTGATGTCCTTGGTGTAATTAACATGGTTCCGACTTTTTTCTACGCGCCTTCTGCTGTGGCTCAAAGCATAAACGGCATCAAAGAAAAAGCCGATATTAAAACGGATATAATTCGGATTTAATTAATCCCGCTTAAAAATATCCCGGGTGAAGACTTTTTCTTCTACTGGGGCAAGAATCGGGTCAAAACGGTTGGCAATGATTAAGTCGCTTTTCGAACAAAATTCTTCAAAAGAGCGAATGACTTGGCTGCCAAAGAACGTTTCTTCTTTCATGGCTGGCTCATAGACAATGACGTTGACGCCTTTTGCTTTAATCCGCTTCATGACCCCTTGAATTGAAGACTGCCTAAAATTGTCGGAGTTCGATTTCATGGTAAGACGATAGACTCCCACGGTTTTATCAGTCGGAGACTGAGGATCAAAATGGATTCGACGCAAAATTTCGTCAGCAATGAAGTCTTTACGCGTTGAATTGCTGGCGACGATTGCAGAAATCAGATTCTCTGGGACGTCTTTGTAGTTTGCCATCAATTGCTTGGTATCTTTGGGGAGACAATACCCACCATAACCAAACGAGGGGTTGTTGTAAAAAGACTCAATTCTTGGATCGAGGCAGACTCCGCTGATAATCGATTTGGAGTCCAGCCCTTTCGAAAGGGCATAAGTATCTAATTCGTTAAAGAAGGCAACCCGTAAAGCCAAGAAAGTGTTAGAGAAGAGTTTGACGGCTTCGGCTTCGGTTGGCTCAATGAACAAAGTGGGGATGTCTTGTTTGATAGCCCCCTCCTGCAGAAGGTGAGCAAACGCTTTTGCTGATTTTTGCAATTGAGCGTCGTTATTGGGAACCCCGATGACGATTCGTGAAGGGTAGAGGTTATCAAAAAGGGCTTTTGATTCACGCAGGAATTCAGGCGAGAAAAGAATCTTTGAGTAATGGAACTGCGATTTGATCGCAGCAGTGTAACCTACGGGGATGGTTGATTTGATGACGATGGTAGCGTTGGTGTTAATACTCAAGATTGTGGCAATAGCTTGTTCGACGCAGCTGGTATCAAAATAGTTTTTAAGCGGGTCGTAATTCGTCGGAACCGCCACAATGACGAAATCCGCATTGGAATAAGCCTCTTTTGGATCGGTCGTTGCTTTTAGATGAAGAGGTTTGTGAGCGAGATAATCCTCTATTTCCTTATCTTGGATCGGGGATTTTTTAGCGTTAACGAGATCGACCTTGGCTTGAAGGACGTCAATGGCGACCACATCGTTGTGCTGAGCCAATAGAACGGACAAAGAAAGACCAACATAACCAGTCCCTGCAACTGCGATTTTCATTTATAAATCTCCTTATTCTTCAAATACCAATCAACAAAAGCTTGGATCCCGTCCTGAAAAGAAATCGAGGGTTTATAACCAAATAGTCTTTGGGCTTTCGAAATGTCGGCATAGGTCCCATTGACATCGCCAGGTTGCATCGGAAGATACTGGATCGATGCCTTTTTGTTTAGAGCCTTTTCGATGGCTTGGACCATTCCAATAAGCGTAATGGGGTTATTTGATCCGAGGTTAACGATTTCGTAGACGTCATTGTGAGACTTCAAATAATCCAAGGCTTTTTGGATGCCTTGGCAAATGTCGTCGATGAAGGTGTAATCCCGGAAAGTGGTGCCATCGCCATAAAGTTTGATCGGCTGCCCTTGCTCAATACTCCGAACGAATTTGTTGATGGCTAAATCAGGTCTTTGACGCGGACCATAAACCGTGAAGAAGCGCAGCATGATAATATTGAGGCCATATACGGCGTGATAAACGTGGGCTAAAACTTCATTGGCTTTTTTCGTTGCGGCGTAAGGGGAAATAGCAAAGTCGACGCAATCTGTTTCTTTGAAAGGGTAGGTTTTGTTGTTACCGTATACGCTTGAAGAAGAAGCCATCGCTAAGTTTTTGACCCCATGTTTTTTGGCGCATTCAAGAATGACGGCTGTCCCCTCGACATTGGTTCTTTGATAGGCGATCGGATCTTCCAAAGAAGGACGAACGCCCGCTCGAGCAGCTAAGTGGACCACAAAGTCAAAGTGCTTCCGGCCAAAAAGCTCGTCCATTTTGGCAAAGTCGGTAATGTCGGCTTCCACGCATTCAAACTCTTTAGACGCAAAAAATGCTTTGATATTCCGCCTTTTAATTTCGGGATTGTAATAATCGTTGAAGTTATCAACGATCGTGACTGACCAACCTTGGGCTAGAAGTTTCCCGGCCAATGTGCTGCCGATGAAGCCCGCGCCTCCGGTAATGAGAACAGAATTCATAACGTTCCTTTCCGAAGCTGCATCACGATATTCAAATCGGACAGTGTATCGGCTTCCTCGTTTTTGCTTTATCATTGTAATATAAAAGGGAATATAGGTTAAGCAAACCTTCTTATGGAAAATCAACAACAGCGGATTCTGATTGTGACGGCAAGCCTTCGCTTTGGCGGGGTCGAACGGATGGTTCAAAACATCGCCAATTATTATCAAACCCGAGGCTGGAAAGTTCTTATTGCTACTTTATTAGATCCCGAAGGGAAGGTTTCCGTCAGTTTAAATCCCGGGATTGAAACCACCTTCTTTAAAAATGAAGGTCAGGGTCTTTCCGGATTCAAAAAATGGGCCATTGCGCCAAAATGGATTTCCTTTATCAGACAAACCATGCGCGATTTTAAACCAAATTGCACACTGGCAATGACCTTCAAGATCGGAGCGCTTTGTCAAAAAGCCAGGCATCGGATCCCGACACGTTTAACCATTAGGGAAACGAGTGATCCCAAGTCGGCGGCCCGCTCTCGTTTTTCAAATTTCCTGATTTATCATCTTGCCAAGCAAGCGGATTCTTTTATTTTCCAAACCGAATGGGAAAAGTCATGCTGCCCAAAGTCTATTCAAAAGAAAGGCCACGTGGTCTTCAATCCCGTGATTGTCGATTTCGAGGCATCAAAAGTAACAAGACCAGTAATCGTTACCATGGGCCGGCTTCTAAACTTCCAGAAACGACATGATGTTTTGATACGTGCCTTTGCTATTTTCGTTCAAAACCACCCTGAATATCGTTTGGAGATTTATGGAGACGGTCCTGATAAAACTGCGGATCAAGAATTGATTGCACAATGTCACGTCGAGGGCAAGGTCGCCCTGATTCCCGCGACGAAAGACGTTCATCAGAAGATTGCCGGTGCTTCTCTTTTTGTTCTATCTTCTGATTTCGAAGGCATGTCAAACGCTTTGCTTGAGGCCTTCCTCGCAGGCATTCCGACCATTAGTACCGACTGGCCTGGAGTTAATGAGATCATCAGCAGTGGCACCAATGGGCTTTTGGCTCCTCGGGATGATCCTAAAGCTCTCGCCGACGCTATGTCTCTTCTTGTTGATGATAAGGAAAAAGCTCAACGATTCAGTGAAGCGGCAAAGAAAGAACGATGGAAATTCGGATTTGATCGAAACATTGCTCTTTATGCGAAAGCGATTGAGGGATAATGGGAATTATGACCCCGACAAAAAAGGTTCTTTTTATCACCGAGGGCAAATTTCCGAATGGTGATGCCGGTTCTATTCGTTTTTATTATCTTTCAAAAGCCTTTTCTGATTTAGGCTATTCCGTGGATTTATTAACTCAAGGGTATTCCCCTTATGGAGTTTTTACTTCTTTTGACTTTGGCCGTTTCGCCTCGCTTAGAATTCAATCGAAGATTTCGATTTATGGAAAAGCTCGAAACCACATTGGGATGGCTCGGCGTTATTTTCATTTCTACCAGCAGCATTGTCAGGATTATTCTGTTCTTGTCTTTGGGGGAGTGCTTTCTCGGACGCTTTTAAAGAAGTATGTGTCTCTCGCTCATCGGCACAATGCCCTTCTCGTGTTTTCTCTTGTTGAGTGGTTCTCACCCAGCGAATTTGCCCTTGGCTCGGCTTCGCTAACCTATCGGAAGAGAGATTCCTTTATTCGGCAGATAACGAAAGAAGATGGTAAGGTGATTGCCATCTCTTCCTTTTTGACCCGCTATTTCGCTGATAAAGGGGTTGATTCGGTTACTATCCCGTTTGTGATGTCTAAAGACACCGTCCTCGGGCCCTCAAAAATACAATCTGATGTTCGTTCATCCGACCGCCAGCGGAACTTTTATTATGCAGGCGATCCTGCAAAAAAGGACTTGCTTGAGAAAATGGTCGTTGGTTTCTCTCTTCTTTCAAAAGAGGACTTGGATCAGTCAAGGCTTCATATTTTTGGAATCGGTGAAGACTTCTTTTCGAAAAACACGAGAGGAATTATCGACAAAAAGCTCCAAGGTCATATCGTTTTTCATGGGCGGACCAAACGCGAAGAACTTCTAAATCAGGTTTCTTCGTTTGACTTCTCAATACTGCTCCGCGATGAAAATGAGCGTTTCGCAAAAGCCGGTTTCCCCACCAAAATTACGGAAAGTCTTTTCCTTGGAATCCCACCCGTGACGAATTTGACTTCGGATTTAGGCCTGTATTTAAAAGATGGTGAAAATGCCATCATTGCTCGGAACTCCGACTCCAAAGCTTTTAGCGAGGCCTTACATCGAGCTATTGGTCTCTCGGATTTCTCTTTGTCTCTTCTTAAAGCAAACGCCAAAGCAACCGCTCACAAGGAACTTGCGGTTGAAAACTTTGAAAAGGAATTAGGGGATTTGCTTTCTGCTTAACGTTTTATTTAATTTTTGAATGCTTTTTAAAACCGGCGACGGCCCAGCACCAAAGTAAAAACAAGCTTTTGAATGGGTTAATCTTTTCGCAACGCCTGTACACTCGGTACTGGTACTTGATCATCTTCAACTTCGAACTTGAGACAGACCCAGAATGAATTCGATAGTATGAGAGCGGCTCGGGGTTAGAAAAGCAATATTGAGTTTTCTTCAGGATGTTAAGGAAACAAGCCAGGTCCTCGCGCTTAACCGCCTGTTCGGGCATATTGAAAACACCCAAAGAGTCCCTATCATAAAGGACCGTAAGAATTTGGATGGTGTTTGTTTTTAAAACATCTTTATAAGTCACTTTTTCTGGGGGAACAAATGGAGTAGTGCCTTTTTCAGTAAGAAAATAGAATGCGCCGCAAACAAATGTGGCTTTTTTGGCTTCCATGAAAGCAATTTGTGAGCTTAGAAATTTAGGATCCCAATAATCATCCGAGTCCAAATAGGCAATCAAGGAACCATTTGCTTTCTCTAGAGCCCGATTCCGGGTTGCGGCCGCGCCGGTAGAATGATCAAAAGGAGAAGGAATAAAGAGGACACGGGGGTCTTGCTTTGCCATTTCACGAACTATGTGAGGGCCCTCATCTGTTGAACAATCGTCTGCGACCAGCAAAGTCCAATTCCCGTAATCTTGATCGAGAACAGATTGAATGCTTTGTTTAACGAAAGGGCCGGCATTATAAAGCGGCATTAAGATTGAAACTTGTTTATTCATATTTAATTAAATAATACACGTGAACCATTAATAAAGCAGGATGGAGGTCTACTTCCTCACCATTTGAGTTATGACGGAAACGACGCTATCCATGAAGGCTTCTTTTTTAAAATGGTCTTGAGCGAATTCTCTCCCTTTGGCTCCTAGCGCCGCCCTTTCTTGCCAAGAGAGTCTTGTTATTTTCTGGATATTTTGGACTAAGGCATCGACATTTTCAGCCGGGGAAGCGAACCCACAACCAATTTCCGAGACAACATCGGCAACGGATCCATTAGCTGAAACAAGGATGGGCTTTCCTGACGCAGCATAAGATGTTAATTTTGCAGGCAGCACCGAAGAAGTAAAACTGGCGTTAGAAAGAGTAAGAACGAGGACATTGGCTTGAGAAAAGTACTCCGCGGTTTTCTCGCTTGGCACTTTTCCAAGAAAGGTCACGTTGTGGCATTTTAAAACTTGAGCCTTTTTTTCAACAAAATTGCGGCGAGATCCGTCCCCTAAAATTAGAAATTGAACTGGGGTTGTTTTTTCGATTCGAGCCGCGGCTTCAATCAGTGTTTCCACACTTTGAGCTTTTCCGATGTTGCCCGCGAAAAGAAAAGTTAGCGGTTTGCCATCTGCCTCAGCAGTGGGGGTCAAGTTGAAATAGGAATCTTCGGCGTACTGGTAACGTAAAGCTAAATGGTTCGCATTGACTTGACAAGTCTCTTCTAGATAAGAAATGAAACCCGGGGATGTGACTAAAATTCGGTCCGCTTGCTGATAAATTGTTCTCGAGAGTTTTAGATAGTGGGCGTAAATGGGCTTCGTGAGGCCGGCATTGTGGATTCCGCCAGCCTCTAAACTTGCGGGCCAAAGGTCTTGGCAATAATACAGGAGAGGCTTGCTGTTTTGTCTAGCGTACTCAATTCCTGGAAGACATTGCATGATAGGAGTTTGCTGGTTGACCAAAACTAAATCAAAGTCTCCGGGAAGACCACGAACGAGTTTCGTGGCAGATCGGGAGAAGGATTGATATTTTCGGTATAAATTGAGAGCGCCTTTTTTCCGTCCGCGCTCATTAGTTCGCATGATTACTACGCCATTTCGGGTCTCTTTCGACTTGGCTTGATGCCTGTACTCAGGAAACACTTGACCAGAGGAATTGTTCGGGAGGCCGGCAACAACGGTAACTTCAAAACCTCGGGTGACCAAGGCTTCACAAATTTCGGTTATCCGCCAACTCTCGGGCCAATATTGATCCGAAATTACAAGAATTTTCATAAAAGATTACCGATGTCCTTTGTTCGGCAAGAAACCAATAAAAAGGCTTTTCCAAAAAAGACAAAAGTCTAGCCCTAATGACATCCTTTTTACATACTCTGAATCGAGCCGCGCTTTTTCTTCCACACTTGGACTAGAAAGCAGTTTCAACTGGGCGTAGCCACTCAATCCAGGCTTCACGAGATAAGGGGATGGGCAAGCCTTTTCTCGCAAATCAACGAGAGCGGGTTCAATGGACTTACATTGGCTTGGCCTGGGGCCAATAAAAGACATTTGGCCAACTAAAATGTTGAGCAACTGAGGCAACTCGTCGATTGAAGAACGTCGCATGAAAGCTCCCCATTTGGTCGTCATCTTAAGAAGATCTTCTTTTGAGATGGAATAGGGGTCAACTTGCACGGATCCCCTTTTCATAGAGCGGAACTTTAAGATACGGAAAACCTTCTCGTTTTTTCCAAGTCGTTCTTGTCGGAAAATGGGGTGGCCCTTGGAGTCCAAAAGAGTAATAAGAAAGCAAATTAAAAGCAAAGGCGAAAAGAGTAGCAAAGAAAGGAAAGAAAGCCCTATGTCGCAAAGGCGTTTCCAAACGAGATAAATTCGTTGGTTTGTTCTAAGCATTGCTCTTATTTTACCAACGAATAGAAATAATGGAATGCTTTGAATAGGGGCCAAAGGTCAAAGAATGAGCCCCTTCTAGACCATCAGGATCTGAAAATGAGCCCGAAATCTAGTTTCTCTTTAAATCCTCCGATGCCTCGCTTATGATTGAAAAGCCTAAAATCCCTCGAGAAAAGCTGCGCCGAAGGATAACCCACGGAGGCTCTAGATGAGAATCTTCTATTTCGGAGTTTACGGAAACTATGGCGGCCTAGAAAACTTTGCCCGAAATTTGGTCCTTTCTTTAAGAAAGAAAGGTATCGAATTTACTTTAATGACCCCGGCGAAAAAAATAGCCTTCGAAGATGACTTTTTAGCAGCGGGATGCTCGATCGAAAGACTTCCTGATTTTAAACGTCATCCTTTTGCCTACTACAAAAAGTTCCGTCAAATTTTAAAAAGCGCCGGTCCGGATGATGTTGTTCAATTGAACATTTGTTCGTACCGCAATTTTTTGCCTTTGCTCGCTTGCAAGAAAGCTCATGTTAAAACCATCGTAGCAGGGCATTTTGCTAACGTGGCCGATGGGCGGATGCCATGGATGCATTACCTTAATAAACGGTTGTACCGAAAAGTCGGTGTCAAAATCACAATGACGGATGACATCTCTCGTTTTATGTTTTCAAAGAGTTCTCATCCTTTCAAAATTTTAAATGGTATTGATACCGAACGTTTCTCTTATTCCGATCAAGCTCGGCTTGAGATTCGCTCGCAATTTCATTTCGATGACGGCATTGCCATTGGACAGATTTCCCGGATTATCGCTGAAAAAAATCCGATTTTTTCCGTTCATGCGATGGAAAAGGTCCATGAAGTTTATCCGAATTTAACCCTTCATTTAATTGGAAGAGAATATGACCCTTCTGTTCGAGAATATATTGAGACCAAAGGGCTCTCTTACATTCATTTTGACGGTGAACAAAAGTCTGGCATCGAGAAGTGGTATTCCGCTTTGGATGTTTTGCTTCTCCCCTCTCCTAAAGAAGGCTTATCCTTGGCCTTACTTGAGTCGGCGGGCAGCGGGATTTCTTTGATTGCATCGACTGCGGTCCCGAGATTGGAATGCCCTACCCCCAATATTTCCTTTTTAGAACTTGATACGGAAATTTGGGCTAAAAAGATTGAAGAATTGGCTGCATCATTGCCCCAGCGGGTTAATCAGATTAAAGGGACTCCGTATGATATCGAAGTCTGCGCCGCTCACTATCTTGACGTTTATCAAAACTACTCAGTTTATTTTCCAAAATATCGTTGATTGTTTTTTGCCTGTTGACTCCCGGAAACCATCAAGGCGTGATCCCACGCCGAAGACTGGCCATTTAATAGCCTTCTTTGCTAAATAGCAAAGCATCCAAAGAAAAGTCGCCTTTCTTAAAGTGATTTTCGTCTCTGGCTAGATTATAATCACAATAACGCCATCTTTTATGATGAAAGCTTTAGGAACCAAAATTGCCGGAGGGGCAAAAGCCCTGAAAACTGTCTTGACCCGGAAAAGTCAGGTCATTGTCTCTTTTGTTTTCACTATTGTCATGTGCCTCTTGGTGCTTATTCAAAGTGGCTTTGGCGTGACAACTTTGCAGAATCTTTCGACGGTTCGTAAAATTGGTTATCTCGTCATTTTCGTCATTTTGTTTCTGGCCTATGTTCTCTTTTTTGACGTTTCATGGTTTAAGTCAAAACAAGCCATTCTTGATAAGCTAAAACAACCCGATCGTCTTTTTATCTATTGTTTGATCTTCGGCTTGGGAATTGGTCTCTCTTTCATTATGAACCAGGCCAAAACCGACAATTTGTATACCTATCTTGACATTGCTGCCGTTTTTATTACTTCGTTTTTGTTTGTTAAGGTTGTTAGCTTTGACCGGTTTGTCAAAGTGTACTGTACGTTCCTTGCTTGCTGCTGCTTCATGTCCCTTTTTCTTTCCATTGCCACAATCTTTTCGGGAGTCGGCTTTTCAACGTCGATCTTCAGAATTGAAGGTTATTACTATGATAATTTCTTAGGTATCAATCTCTTTTATGGAGAGAACGAATTCTTAAACTACAACAATTTCCGAATCATGTCTTTGTTTTGGGAACCCGGTGTTTTCGCTTCTTATTTGCTGATCGCCTTGGTGTTTCAGCTTGTGTTCCGCGATAAACCCAACTATTGGCTTTGCCTTCTTTATTCGATTTGCATTTTACTGACTGCTTCTACTGCTGGTATCTTCTTATTTGTATTGATTATTGCCTTACTCTTTTCCAAAATCTTGTCCAAGAAAAAAGCGCTGATTGGGCAACTGATTATTCTTACGCTAGTAGTGGTTTCAATTGCGTGTTCTACTTGGATTTTCGGGTGGCTTGCTAAAATCTTTCCTTTGGTTTTCTCAAAACTTGTCGACAAAAATGGTTCTTTCCAAACCCGGCTTCTTTCTCCCTATTACTACTTTTTAGTGTTTCTTAAGAGCCCTTGGTTTGGATTTGGCGGCGTTACTGCTAACGAACTTTATTTTTCATTGGCCCCTTCTTCTGTTAACGCTCGGACCTCAACGAGCGGCCTGCTTTTAGCCTCATTTGGCGTTATCGGTTTTCTCTACACTTTGGTTCCGATCTTTTATCTTTTAGCCAACAAAAAACTTCCGGTGATTAATCGGATCGTCTTAGCCGTTCTCTTTTTTGGGCTGATCAACAAAGAAAATCATTCCGGTCTCCTCGTCTCTAACTTAGTGCTTTTCTATCTTATTCAGGCCTGTCCGCCCTTACGGAAGGCTGCTGTTTCTTCGGTTACAACAAAGCCAACAACAGTCGCCGCTTTCTTGTTTACGGCCAACGAAAAAGGAAAGTTCTCGATGGACTTCTCTTTGTCGTTTATTGTCAAAGGTCTCTCGCTCGTCGCTGCGTTCTTAACCCTCCCCGCCTACACCCGCTATTTTTCGAACGATGATATTCTTGGTGTTTGGCTGGCTATTGTTTCATTTTTGACCTATATCATTTCTTGCGATTTTGGCCTAGGAAATGGGATGAAAAATAAGCTCATCGAAGCTAGGTCAAAGCACGATTCGGTGCTCGAAAAGAAATATATATCTGCTGGCTATCTTTCTTCTGGCGTATTTAGTTTAGTCTTAGCAACAGGATTGCTAATTGCAGTTTGGCTTGTCGATTTGAACTCTCTTTTCGCGGTTTCGGAAACGGTTATAAGTCCTCTGATTCTTAAGTGGTCAATGTCCGTTGTTATCCTTTCTGTTTGCCTCGAACTTTTTCTTAAAAATATTGTGTTCATTCTTCAATCATTTCAAAAAAATGCTCTGGCGAGCTTTATTACGTTTTTATCTACCTGCCTTCTTCTAGTTTTTGCTTATACCTACAAAGGCTTCTTGCCTCTTAACGATTTAATTGTCTTCTCGATGTGGCATTTTTTGTCCGTTAACCTGCCACTTATTGTTACTTCGATTGTTGTTTTCGCAAAAAAGATAGAACCATTCCCGTCTTTCTCAGCAGTGGAATGGAAAACTACTGCTAGTCTCTTTTCCTTGGGAATTCGTTTTTTCATTCTTCAAATTACAACGATGGTGTTATTTGGAATCAATGATATCTTTATCAGTAATCTTTACGGCCCCAGTGTCGTCGTTGTTTATCAGAAATACTTTAAAATCTTCAATGCGATTATTGGCCTTGCAACAATCGTTCAATCCCCAATATGGGTTGCAGTTGCCAAAGCCGTTCAAGACAAAAGGTTTGATCGGATTAAAAAGCTCTTCTATCTTGACTGTGCATTTACGGGGCTGCTCGTTATCATTGCTGGCGTTGCTGCGCTCGGCTTACAAGTCATTTTCGACCTTTGGTTAGGCCAGTACACCATCCAAGTTGTTCCGTGGATTTCTCTAGCTTTCTTTTTGTTCTCACTTATCTATTTGTTGGTTTCATTGGTGACACCTTTCATGAATGGCACCGAAGCCTTTAAAACCTTTACTATTGTTTCTTTGGTTGCTTGCATCTTAAAAGTCCCGGCCATTTTCCTTTTCAAGATGTGGTTGGGCGATTCAAGCTGGGTTTTTGTCGTTGTGGTTAACGCCATTCTTATTTCGCCTGCCCTTGTTTTAACTCCTATCGAAATCATCAAAAAATTAAAAGGAGGGAAAACGCATGCAAAAAACAAAATGGCTTAATTATGGCATTTCATTTATTCTTTCTTTTTTCTTCGTTTTTTCATCGATTTTAACGTTTGCTTCTCTCGATTCAAACAATCGTAGCCAATCTTTGGCCTTCTCGGCGTCTTCGTTTATTAACACCGACGAGACCGTGTTTGCGGAGGTCAAAAACCAGTCTTATCGTTCTGACGCTCCCGATTTTTATTCTCATCTTTCGACACGCTTTAGAACGAAGGGTTTTTCTACGAACATATCGGATTCTTCATTCACGGCCACGGCCGGAAACACCGATTACAACTTCAGGCTCTCCGATACTGAAGGATTTTCGGATTCACCTAAATCTTCTTGGAACCGGATTCTCTTCAACAATTCGGAAGGTGCGGTTGGGCTCCTTTCTGATGACCCCACGATTTTCGTGACTCAAGATTTTGGACAAATTGTAGCTAATTCTTTGACAAGTGGTGACCTTACCAAAATTATCGGATTAGACCTGAAAATTAAAGATTCAGGGGAAAATGAAACTAGTCTAAAAATTGGTGGGTACTTCTCTTCTTCCTATTCCGGAAAGCCATATACAAACTCTGCCTTTTCTTCGAATTTCGGAAACGTTTTCTTTGTTCCTGCTCCCACTTACTATTCGATTTGGTCTTCTTCTCATTTTTCTTCAGCTACTTATTTTTCCTTGAGCAACGATCAGAACCAAAACATGTTTTCTTTCCGGGAACATTGCGCTTTCTTCAACCAAGAGAACCTTCAAATCGCCATTCATCCACTCATCGGCAACGATTCACGATCTATCGTCTCTCTCGAAAAGAGTCTTTTAAGTTTTTCTAGCAGTGGCGCAAAAATCGCCGTCTCTGTTGTTTCCGTTATTCTGTACGCTTCGAGTGTGGTGGGCGTCTTTACTTACGCCTACTTTTACCGGCGCTTTCATCTTGAGTTAGTTCATTCGCGCCGTTTCCGGAAACCCGTAATAGATTTTGTTTCCTTTCTTATTTTTTCACTTTTCTGGCTTTTGATTTATCGTTTGGCATGCAAATCATTCTCTATCGGCCAGGGCGCACGTTTTCTCACTCTATATACTAGCAGCGCAACCTTCTTCGCCATCAGCCTTCTGGTTGTTTTCCTTTTGCTCCTTTTGCTTGCGTGGATTTGGCGCTCCAAGGATGTGCAGAAAGCCAATGGCATTAGCGAAGCAAAAGTTTCCTTGTGATTTTCTCCTCAATCGTATATTGGCTTTTCCGCCCAAGCCACTCACATCATTGGGAATCGGTGCTTGAAGGAATTCTATTCTGCTAAAAAACGCTGGTATCAATTTTTGATTTTGTAATCACTTTTTGGCTAGGCTTAAGCGGGATATAAACTTTCCAATCCGAAAAAACGGCTGAAATCTAGCCCAAAAGGCCGTAGCGAAAAAGCCTATGAAAATGGTTAAATAACGAGTCGCGAGTCCTCCTCTAATCTTTTGTTGATTCTATCTACTGATTCGGTAAAATTGACTCCGACGTGCAAAACTTTCAATTTAAATCATGATCAATCAAATAGGCGATTACCAAATTAAAAAAGTTTCCTGGGGGTATTTTTTTGTTAAACGCTGCTTTGACATCTTCAACTCGCTGCTAGCCCTCATTGTCCTGTCCCCCTTGCTTTTGCTTTTCACGATTTTGGTTGCTTGCACTTCGCGCGGCCCCGTTTTCTTTAAGGATGTTCGGGTGGGCAAAAAAGGCAAACCCATTAAAGTTTTAAAATTACGCTCGATGTATGCCGATGCTGAGGAGCACCCTGAAAAATACTTTAACCCTGAGCAGCTGCAGCGCTGGAGAACCGAACGCAAGGTCGATAAAGATCCTCGTATTACTCCAATCGGACGTTTTATTCGGAAAACTTCGATTGATGAACTGCCCCAACTGATAAATATCCTTTGTGGCAGTATGTCAATTGTTGGCCCTCGACCTATTACCGAGCTTGAACTTAAGGAGCATTTTACTCAGGAACAACGAGACATCCTTTTATCAACTCGTCCTGGCTTGACGGGCTATTGGCAAGTCTATGGGCGGAGCGAATCTGATTTTGCTTCGGGCAATCGTGTCAGACAAAATATGCTTTATTTTGAAAAACGAAGTCTTTGGTTTGACTTAAAACTTATTATTTTGACAGTTCCCGCTGTACTAAAACATAAAGGCGCGCAATAACTTCACTTTGAGAAATGAGCGGAACGGTAGATTCCGTTCTTTTCATAGATATGGCGTCGTTTCGTCACCATCAGCAAAGGCTCAATGTATGCTTTGAACTTGGGCGACATCTCTTTGGAATCTTTCAAAAACTCATCGGGGAGTTGTTTGGTTTTATCTGCGATTTGGTCAACGGAAGCAAGAAAGGCGATGGACTGATAGACCTTGCCAGACTTCCTTTTGAGACAAACCATGAACCCCGTGTTACCTTTAAGAACCGATTTCACAGCGAAAACTCCACAACGGATAGCCTCTTTTTGATCAACTTCGGTGGTAAATAACGGATCGGCACGTTCGGGAATAGATAATTCAATGGAGCGTGACCCGATTCCGAGTTTGTTTTTCACAAGTTCAGCCAATGTTACGCAGCATCCATCCATGGACTTATGGCCAAAGGCGTCTGCTTCGATCGCGTTCTCGTGTTGGACTGGCATTCCTTCAGAAATGGCACACACGGCATAGCCCTTTTTGTCATAGACGGATTTAACGTCTTTTAAAAATTGAGCTTCATCCCATTTGGCTTCCGGAACATAAATCAAATCAGGTCGGCAATCTTCGGGGAGCAAATCCACGGAAGCGGTGAGCCATCCGGTATCGCGACCCATGATTTCTATAAGTACGATTTTGCCCTTCTTGTAGGCTTTAGCATCCTCAACGATCATCTTGGTCGTGTTGATGATGTGAAGAGCGGCAGAAGGGTAGCCCAAAGAGTGATCGGTGACCTCAAGGTCGTTATCAATGGTTTTGGGAATTCCAATGACCTTAACATCCATCTTCTTTTCCTTAAAGAAGCGTGAAAGACGAAGGCAGGTATCCATTGAATCGTTCCCGCCATTGACGAGAACGTAGCCGATATTATGCTTTTGAATTGTTCCAATAATCTTGCCAAACAAAGGATCATCATCCACGGGAAGTTTTTTACGAGTGGATCCCAGAATTGCCCCGGGGGTTTGCCTCAACAGTTCAACCTGTTCGGGATCTTGTTTCCGAAGATCAATCAGATTGTCGTCAATCAAACCTTCGACGCCATAACGGGCACCGTAGATATTGCCAATTTCGGAGTGCTTCCTGGCTTCTTTGATGACGCCATAAAGAGAACAATTGATAACAGCAGTGGGTCCGCCACTTTGGAAATAGACCAAACTCTTTTTTTGAATGTTCATTGTTAGCTTCTTAACCGTTTCGTGCAGGCGTCGGAATGGGCAAGGATAGTCTTCTCATCAGGATGCACAATCGAACCATTGACCATAACGAGTTTCACGTCCTCGTCCTTTGCTTGAAGAACGAGCGAATCGACATCTTCGGCATCAACTTGGATAATGTCTGCCTTTTTGCCTTTTGCTAGAACGTCGCAATTATCGATAAACATGGCATGGGCCCCATTCACGGTTCCCATCTTTAAGATCTCGTAGAGGGGGATATCAGGATTTTGTTCATGAGCTAGTCTCATCTCTTGCCACATCGAAAGAGATTCATTGGATGAAGCTCCATCAGTTCCTAAGGCAACCACGATACCTTCCTTCCAATATTTGGTGAGGGGGGCGGTGCCGTCTTTCAGCTTCATATTCGATCCTGGGCAAGAAACGGCATAGAGATTCTTGTTGATGAAGATTTCCTGATCATGGTCGGTGAGGTAGATGCAATGATAGCCACCTCCGCCATATTCGAAGAAGCCACGCTTATCCATGAATTCGACTGG
>Ga0183101_1001007_pt1 | contig 31300 bp, 25 predicted proteins | sample Biomet3_FD_127790 | JGI IMG/M metagenome (GOLD analysis project Ga0183101, IMG submission 127790) | Microbial communities from bioreactor (seeded with sewage sludge) at LBNL, California, USA - Biofuel metagenome 3 | ecosystem: Engineered > Bioreactor > Anaerobic > Unclassified ...
CACTTCTAAACTCTCCTGCTCCATCAATAGATTTTATCCCAATAACATCGAATGCTGGATTATTAACTTCAATTGTTTGCTTACAATCTTCTATATTCCTCTTGTTTTATTTGATTAGTTTTTAAATCGTAGTTAATTTGATTAAGCAATTTTTCTTTATCTTCTGGTAAACTTCCTCTTAAAGAAACATAATTTGATGCGTGATTACATCTAAATATAACTGATTCATTGACATTAATATGTTGTATTAATATCCCTATCTCATTTAATACCTCTTTATCGCTTAGAAGTTTAAATTCTTTCCTTAATATTTTATTATATAAATCCGTTTCTTCTTCAACCATAAGAGTTAATACGCCTAAATAATTTGGAGCCATAGCGCTTATTAATTCGCCTGTTTTAATTGCATGAATATCGCTCTTTTCAATACCGCCAACTCCAGCTATAACTGTTACTGATAATAATATCTCAGCATTTTTAACCATTCTAGCTGCATTAATTACCTCGTTACTGCTTACTCCTTTATTTATATCTTTTAAAACCTCATCACTTCCACTTTCAACCCCCATATATATCATATATAAGCCTAAATCTTTAAGTTCTTTCAACTCTTGATGAGTTTTACCTAATATTGATTTGGGTGTCCCGTAAAGAGTTACCCTCCTACATTCAGAAAATGTATTTCTTATAAGCGTTAATATTTCTTTTAATTTTTCCGTTGGAATTATTAATGCATCGCCATCTGCCAAAAATATTTTTTCTACATGCGAATACATTTCTCTAAAGTAATTTACATCTGTTTTGATATCTTCGAAAGATTTTATTGTAAATTTTTTAGATTTATACATATTACAAAAATTACACTTATTATGAGAACACCCTAAAGTTACTTGTATTATAAGACTATTACTTTCACTTGGAGGTCTATATAGTGGATAATCGTACATTATCAAACCATCTCCCCTGTTATTCTTTAATTAATATAGTATTTTTTAAATTCTAACGCTATCTCTATATATTTTTCTACTTCATTAAATCATCTATAAGCATTTATTCTTAAATTAGTGATATTCTAATATATATTTATCTGAAGTATATTTACTTACTTGCATTTCATATAATAGCATCAAACTCATAAATATAACCTTCTATAGATTTTACTACAGAAGGTTATATTTATGAAGTGCGTTTTCTAATACTAATATTTATATAACATAACTATACTCTGAGAACCAGATCCAATAGTCCAGAAAATTACATAGTCCCCTCTCTTAACTTTACCTTCCTTTATCGATTCATACAATGCTATGAAAGGGCTAGTAGTTCCAGTATATCCATATTTATTCCCTATATATATACTCTTATCTTCTCCTATATCTAAAAGTTGTCTTATATTTTTTATATTTATAAACGCAAACTGAGAAAAGCAGAACATTTTAATGTCTTCATTTTCTAAGCCATTTTTCTTCAGCATCTTTTTAGCAATCTCTGCTGCTGGATAAACACATGCCCCACCATCGAATGGCAACCATTTCAAATAAAGCTCACCTACATCATTTGATTTGAAGAAATTAGAGAATCCTTTACTTGGATACATAATATTATGACTTTCCTCTGTGTTTATATAATATTCTGCATCAACTATTCCACACTCTTCTTCAACTTTTTCCAAAATCATTGCACATGCAGCATGTCCATAATTTCCATAGCAAAGCTCATTATTTGGGTCAGCTAATGAATCGACATCATCACAACCAATAATCAATGCTCTTTTAGCTCGCTTTGACGATTCTAAATAATTTGATATATTCTCTAAGGCGACAGTCATACCAGCACAATTTGCATTCATATCAAAACACATTACATTTCTTCCCGCATTTAATTCCTTATGTATTAAAATAGATGTTGCTGGTGCTACATATTCAGATAATATAGATGAATATACTAGCACATCTATGTCACTACCTGTCAAGTTAGCTTTATCTAATGCTGATTTTGCTACTTTTACTGCTAGAGATAAAGTTGTCTCCTGTTCATTAAACATAAAGCGTTTATCTCTACCCATTACATCTACCAATAAATGTTCTACATCCTTATCTTGTTTTTCAAAATGTTTTATATAAATATCATTTGAAACAACTTTAGATGCATGACAAATATCAATGCAACTTAATCTTATTCCCATAATAATCTCCTAGCTAATGTAATTAAATTTAATATTATAAATTATGTATTGTTTTAAATTATTTCAATTCCCAATCCAGTGTTCCTACTTATTCTTGATAATTGCATCTTTAAAGTTATATTACTACCAACATTTGCTATAACCTTTACAAACTTGCAAGCCTTGTACATTTGAAAACATCCTTCTAACATCGGTAACATTTCTTGTCTTGAAACGTTTAACTCTCTTGCGTCAAAATTTAATACATATTCTGAAGTTTGTATAGGAGATAGTTCTTTTCTAAAATCTTCAACAAAACTATTAGCATCGTCTGGTTCAAACATTCCCCATATCCTTATATTAATCTCCTTTTTTGCTTTGTCCAAAGACAACTGATACTTTTTCATTTACTACACCTAACCTTTCTTTATTTAAATTCTTATCATATACACATATTTCAATGATTTTCTATTAAAATAAAAAGGTGCCTATTAATTATTAATAGGCACCAAAAATAAACAAATGACTAATGTTTATATAACTACATTTTGGCAACCTGGCAATCATTGAAAATAAATTTCTTTAGACCCATAGCTTTGCGGCCCTGCCTTTCGGCAAGTGTGCTATTATCAATGCATATGATATGCATAATTTTACACTTATTTTTGATAAATTTCAATATTTATACTAATATTTTTACCATTAATGGCATTAAAACTAATTTTAGTAAGTTATATTTATAATCTCTACCTATTTTGAAAAGATTCTTTAAATTCTTTCTTAATAACTAAGAAATCTTCTAAATCATTCAAAAACTGAAATAGCAACGCTCTGTTTTCAAATTCGTTTCGATTCTTAGGTAAATCCATTTTTTCATAATCTTTTCTAAGTAAATTTAGTTTATTTATAAGCTCTACACAATCATTATCTTCCTTAAGATTCATTGCAACTTCATTTGTAAATTCTGATAATATTCTAGTTTGATCATAAGTCATATAAAATCTCGAGAAATGCCTCTTCATTCTTTTCATTGTATCTAGCTGTATTATTCTCATCTCTATATAACTCAAATAATAATCATTTTTTTTAAATAAATGGTTATTATTTATTATCTGCGCCATAAATTTAGACTTATTAATTAATTCCTCAACGCTCACTGATATTTGCTTTTCATAAATTGGTACAGCTTGAGTAACAAGGCTTACTGCCATATCTGATAATATAGCTCTATAATAATCTTCTATTCTTTCTTTGTTTTTTTCAAATTGTTCTTCCAATGATGCGGTATATAAATTAAACATCATTGCTACTCCAATTCCTATTACAGTTAATTGTGCTTCGTTTATAATCCATGAAATATTTATATTTGTGCTTGTAAGTAAATGTGTTGATAATACAGATCCAACTACCATTCCTTCCTCTATTTTTAAAATTATTGTTGTTTGTATAAATATAATTAAAAATAATCCGAATATGATTGGGTTATTTCCAAGTAATAAATATAGCATAAACGACAAAAGAATGGCTAATGCAGAAGCAATTATTCTTCTCCCTGCAACTAATAAAGATTCTTTTTTTGTATCTTGAATACTTAGGATTGCAATAATTCCTGAAGTCACTCCAAATTGTAAACCAACATAATTTGATATAATAATTGCTATTGTAGCTGATAATGCCATTTTAAGAGTTTTAGATTGTAAATATTTTATCATTTTTACTTTCTCCTACCATGCTTAAATTCTTATTCATTATATAATCTTCACTTTTGCATGTAGCTTGCCTTTCATATGTATCTTAACTAAATAACGCTTTTTGCACACGTGTTCCAGATTTATAATGAAATATATACCTCCTTCATTGAGATTATAAGAGGCATATATTTCATTACCTAGAAACTCTTTTTAACTTTTTATTTTCATACATTTTATAATCAGCTTTCCTTAACAGCTCCTCTAAATTATCTGCTTCACTCAGCTTATAGCTAGTTGATCCAAAACTTATTTCTAGTTTATATCTTTTACCATCTGAATCTTCTATTATTTTTAATCTTTTTTGTATTTTATCAATAATTTTGTTTACTTGTCCACTATCTATTTTAGGAAAAATAACAATAAATTCATCTCCGCCATGCCTAAATGCCGAATTACTTTCTCCTATGTTTTCTTTAATACAGTTGGCAATTGTTTTTATATACCAATCGCCTTCATCATGTCCAAATTTATCGTTTACTAACTTTAGGCCATCAATATCAATAAAGCATATAGAAAAATCCTCATCATCACTTTTCGCTTTCGCATAAGTATCTTCGAGGATACTTAATCCATATCTTCTATTAAAAATCCCAGTAAGTTCATCAACATTGGCCAATTTTTCTAAATCTTCTTTTTCCTTCTTCTGATTTGTTATATCTGCAATTGCCAATAATATAGTACTTTTTTTGCCAAAATATAATTTAATAGATGATATAAGCATTGCTATATTTTTTTCTGCTTCAGTTGTAATAACCATTTCTTGATTTTCAAGTCTTTCGTTAAATTTTATTTTTTTAATCCACTCATCATTATTTTCAACTTTGGAAAATATAATATTTCTTATATTTAATTTTTTATCCTTTTCAAATAACTTGCTTTTAAAATCCTTCCCCTGCTTATTTATAAGGATTACATCTTCTGTATCATAATCCACTAAAAACATAGCCCCAGGCGCTACTTCAAATAGTTTATAAAAATTCTTTCGGCTTTCATTAATATCTCTAAAGGCCTTGATTATGCTCTTTTCTGCTGGAGCAAATATGAATAAAATTTCAAATAATATTAACATCAATGTTATAGCTAATAAAATAATTTCAATATTCTTTATCATTAAAATTTTTTCTTTGGCATCTAGGTCATATTGAAAAACTATATCATCCATCCCTTTAAGAAACAACTTTTCATTTTCTTCGATTATTCGCATTTTACTTAAAAATTGACTTCTATTGTAATTACTGATCTTTGCCATATCTATAATCTCATGTGAACTATTAATCATTGCTTCATGTGGTTTCTTTATATCTAAAAACATATCTTCAATTTTTTTATTGCTTATTTTAGAAATCCCCTCTTCGATATTCCCTCTTTGCAAATCAGTGCTAGATTTTTCCCATATTTTTAATGCTGAAGCTAATTCATCTATATACAAATCTTCCGTTTCCTTGTTTTCTGATAAATAAATAGCATATACATCCTTTGAAATTTTTTGACTAAGCATTCTTTGTCTCCCTGCAATATTGATTATCCTAGAATAGCTCATTTCATTATTTATATTACATTGAACTATTATCTGGCTTAGTAATAATGCAAAAATAATTATGCACAATGCTAATATATATCTCTTTCTTATAGTTTTTATAACTCTAGTATATCTAACTGAATTCTTCTCCATTATTTTCTCCTAAGCTACTAATATTAAATAGTTTATTTTTAAACAAGTCCATCTTACTTCTTATCTATATATAATTTACTAATTATTTTTACTGTACATTGTCTGCCTTCTCTGATTTCTAACTTCAACATTTTATTTAAATATGTTCTGTTTTAACAAGAAAATTATAACATATTCTTTCATTAAAATATCGAATTTTTAGACTTAATTAGAGTAAATATATTGATATATATAATTATTAATATAAAATGTGACATTGTAGAATTTTTCCTACTATAATACTAAAATTATTTTTAAATAAACCTATCATTCAATATTTGAAAATAACAATTATATACTATAATCTCTAATAGCCATTTAGAGATTATTTATAAAATTATCTACATATGTTAAACTAATTTTATAAAAATTTAGGGAGGATTAAATTGTTGAAGATATACGAACAAATTTCATACGACATAAAACAAAAAATAATCCTTGATCAAATGTCTCAAGGTGCTAAACTACCATCACTCACCTCCCTCTGCAAGGAATACAAATGCAGTAAAGGAACTGTGATTAAAGCCTACAATAACCTATGTAATGAACATATAGTTTACTCTTCACCTCAGAGTGGATTTTACGTTGCTGATAACCTTGTACGATTTGGCACAAATCAAGCTAATATTTATGATCTATCAACTGGTAACTCTTTGGTTAGCAATATTCCAATAAAGGATATTCAGCATTGCTTAAACTCAGCTCTGGAGCTCCACAGCAACATGTCTCTAAACATGGATTTAGAAGGCCTTCCTTCTTTACGTGAACTGTTAACTGATTTACTTATGAGAGATGATATATATTCTAAAAGTAAAAATTTAATTCTATCCCAAGGTATTCTGCAAGTATTAACTCTTTTTTCAAAGATGGAATTTCCAAATGGCAATGATACTATACTTATCGAAGATCCTTCTTATACTTATTATATAAACTTTTTAAAGTATGAGAATATGAAAGTTAAAACTATAAAAAGAGATGAGAATGGAATTAATTTATATAAACTTGAAGAAATATTTAAAACCCAAAGTATTAAATTCTTTTATACAATTCCTAGAAATCATAACCCTTTAGGCACTTATTATTCATTAAATCAAAGAAAAGCAATAATGAAGCTTGCCCATACTTACAATGTATATATTATCGAAGATGATTATTTTTCAGATTTAAGCACCTTGTCAAGATATTCACCTCTTTACTATTACTCGGATTTTAGGAATTGTATATACCTTAGAAGCTTTTCAAAGACAATACCTTATATACGAATTGGTGTAGCTATAATTCCTGATGATTTAATTAATGGCTTTAGGGAATGGATGAGATACTCATATTATTTTTCATATTACATGCCATCATTGGTGTCTCAAGCAACACTTGAATCATATATAAAAAGCTCTATATATAATAAGCATGTAACTATTCTTTCTAACAATTTAAAGGACACTTTAAAATTATTTAGGAAAATAACTTCTACTTGGGACTCAAATTTAGTTAAGATACTTGGCGGAAGTTCTGGTTATTATTCTACTATAAGATTAGCTCCTCATATCAGCTGTAATAAATTATTAGACAACTTAAAAAGCAAAAATATCTTTCTAGCCCATAATTCAGCATCATACTATAATACAGAGAATTTTGACAATAGTCTAAGACTTAGTATCGCTAGAATTAATTCTGCTGATTTGAAATTAGCATTAAATATTATTTATGATGAAATATTAAAATTATCACAAATACAATAATAAAAGATCTAAGGGTTATATTCTCTCCCTTAAATCTTTTATTATATTAAGCAAATTGTGGTAAATAATCTTTATGTGCCTCTAGTAATTCATCCAATAATATTTTTGCCATTTTCTCTGATGGAATTAATGGATTAATAGTTAATGCAAGAAGTGCTTTATGATAATCCCCTTCAACTGCTGCTTCAACCACTAGACGTTCAAATGATTTTATTGTTTGAACCAATCCATTTACACTTACTGGTAATTTCCCCATAGCAATAGGTTTAGGTCCATCCTTAGTTATAATACATGAAATTTCAACTGCTGAGTCATTCTCTATTCCTTCAATAGCCCCATTATTTTTAGTATTAACTGGTTGAATATCTCCCTTGTTGTTATAAATAGAGTTAATTAATCTGCAAGCTGCATCTGAATAATATGCTCCACCTCTTTTTTCTAATTGCGGTGGCTTAATATCTAAATTTTCATCTTTGTATAGTTCAAATAAATCATTTTCTAATCTCTTAACTACTTCTGCTCTAGTTTCTCCCTTAGAAAATTCTTTTAATTCTTCTTCAAGCATATCTGCTGTTTGAAAGTAATACCTATGATATGGACACGGCATCATTCTAAGAGCTTTAATAAATTCTGGATTCCACTCTAAATCTTGAATATTTTTTACAATTGACCCCAGTTTACCTTCTGCTAGTGAGTCTATTACTTTATCAGTAATTTTTTCACCATCTAAATAAATTTCTCTACCAAATACCATATGATTCAATCCCATGAAATCCATAGTAATTCTGCTATGATCTACTTCAAGCATGTCCGCTACTGCTTTTTCCATTCCAATTGGAACATTACATAATCCAATAACTTTTTTATTTTTTCCATACCTAAGAAGAGCCTCTGTTACCATTCCTGCAGGATTTGTAAAATTTATAAGCCATGCATTTGGACATAGCTCTGACATATCTTTATCTATATCTAAAATCACAGGTATTGTTCTTAATGCTTTAAACATACCTCCTGCACCATTGGTTTCTTGTCCTATTACTCCATGGCTTAATGGTATTCTTTCATCCTTAATCCTAGCATCTAACAGACCAACTCTTAATTGTGTAGTTACAAAGTCTGCATCCTTCAATGCTTCTCTCCTGTCTAAAGTCAAATGAATTTCCATAGGTACACCAGCTTTTTTAACCATTCTTTTAGCTAATTTCCCTACAATATCTAATTTTTCTTTTCCGCTTTCAATATCAACTAGCCATAATTCCCTTACCTGAAGTTCATTATACCTTTTTATAAACCCTTCCACTAATTCTGGAGTATAGCTCGATCCCCCGCCAATTGTTACTATTTTAATTCCTTTTTCCATCAGATATCCTCCTATATATTATAAAATATAAGCATAATCATTTTTAAATTTTGATTTAATAATTTAAGCATTTGTTTATATTGGCTATACTTATTTTTTATTCTTTAAGCAATTTATTTAGATACTCTTATAAGAAATTTCCTCTTCTATTCTTTATATAAAAATTGTATTTTCTCTTATTTTCATAAAATTCTAACAGATCTGTTTTCTATATCGTAACTCAATATAATATTCTATTCAATAATATAAAAACACAACTGTACTAGTACAGTTGTGTTTTTATTAAATATAGAGCACCGCAATTGTAAAATACTATTTATCAATATTCTAACAATATCTTTACGAAAAGCCCTAACTACTATTTCCTAGTAATTGGCACCTTTAAATGTTTTGCTTTATATATAACAATAATTTTTAGTTATATATCTTTAAAATTTATTAATTCAATGTTTTTTTCATTAATAAACTGTATTACTTCTTTATTAGTTAATGTTTCTAATTCCTTTACTCTTGGATATGCATATGAACTACTACTAAGAATCTTAGAATCAAGATATCCTGGATGACACATAATTTCTAAAGAATCTACATTCATATTATCATCCAAAAGGTTTATTAACATCTGGGGTTCAATCATAGAAAGATTATAGAAACTATCAACAAACTCAGTTGTTGTTTTAATATTTTCATACTTTTCTTCTCCAATCGCCTTAATATGTCTAATTGGTATATTATGCTCCTTTGCTAACTCAGCAACTACCTCAAAAACACTCTCAATAGAATGTACATGATGATGTGTATCTATATGTGTTGGAACTATCCCAAAAGATAAAAACTTTTCAAATTGGTTTCTAAATTCTATTCTTATATCTTCAATACACGCTGACTCAACCATCTTATCATATTTTAAAAAATTCCCTTCATTATCAACTAAGGTTTTCAAGTTCTTTGATAAAGGTCTGCCTGCGGTAAGAACCAGGTGAATTCCTACACCTAATTTAGAATTTTCTTTCGCCAAATTAACTGCATGTTCCGTTGTCTCCATATTACACATTAATGTGGTAGATGTTACTATTCCATTTTTGAATCCTTCAATTATGCCTAAATTAATTGCTTTTGAAATACCAAAATCATCTGCATTCATTATTAATCTCATATCTTTCTCTACTCCTTATACTTAATATTTTAATCTAACAGAAATATATTTATAATAACATAATAATCCACATTATTTTTACCAGCAATAGCTCCAAATAATAATCATATTATACATAGCTCTTATTTTTAGTCACGATATATTTCGTGATATAAACCTGAGACATAGATCACTACCTATATATGCCTAAACTAGTATTACAATATAATATTCAAGGATTCAGTAATTATTTTACTTTTTTTCTCTTCATTAATCATATCAAGATATTCCTTAATCTTTTCATGCCACTCCTTCTCACTTTCGGTTCCATAATCCGCATCCATAACTGAATCGCTTGGAATATTCTTAAGTAACAATGATATTTCAAAATCATCTAAGGCCTTAAATATCTCAATGAATTCATAATCAAATATACAATCAGAGCCAAGAACATCTACTAAATCCCTAAGACTGTGAATTTCCTCCCTTATAATTTGTATCTTATTCTCTACTTTATCACAATCTCTGATTTCTTCAGTTATATCCTTAAATCTGCTGTTCTCTAGACTTTCTCCATCTTCATATCTAATTAAATTTTCATTTGCGTTTTTAAATGTGATAAATGTATTTTCCAATTTATTAATTTCAATATTCTTCTTAATATTTGGCATAATCTTGTAAATAGTTTCATTTATATAATTAATAAAATTTATATCATTTATAGTAAACTCCTTGGAAATATCTTCAACTATCCTAGATATTACTTCATTAAATTCCTCTTCTTTCAGTTTTCCTAATTTATTTTTAAGATAACGTCTTTCAATATCTGTTATATCTAGAGTTATTCCTCCCTTCCCTAATAACATGCATCCTAAATAATTAGTCAGAACCAATTCAAAGATATTTATTAATATATGATCTGAATTTTTATCAAAACTTTTAAGCAAATTTTCAATTTCATAGCTATCAAAGTGGGAACAAAATTGATTTTCAAAGTCTATTTTTTTTAAATATTCGTTTATATATTCTATTCCTACTAAATCCATCTCATCTATAGCTAATGGATAATCTATAGATCCCTGCGTTTCATGAGCCGCAAACCTACTATCATATTCTATAAAAAATAATGGAATCCCGTAATCTATAGTATCTATATACGCATAATTACTTGTTTTTAATTTACTTTTTTGCGCGTTCTTTAATAGTTCTTTACTTTCTTCTATTTTAATCTTTAAAACTTTTTCCCCTTCAGAAAACAAATATTTCATTGGATTTTCTTTTATTAACGTAATCTTTTCCTTTATTGATGTTTTGCCTTTTAGAAAGCTACCTATAGTATAATAAATTGATAACATTATTTGCTCTGCAACTTCAACTCTTACCGAATAGCTTTCAGCTTTTGTATAATAATTTGCAGTTTCTCTTAAAATATCTAATATTTGAACTTGAATATTTTCTAGTTCTTTATTATTTAATATATCATTTGAATGAAGTACTTGTAGTAACGATTGAAAATAATGTTCCTTACTCAATAAATTTTCAATGGTATCATTTCTGTCAATAATATAATTATCCATTATAGCTCTTCATCTCCATCCACATTTAAATAATCAGAAACCCCATATTTAATATTATGAGCTATAGTATCCAAATACTTATATCTAAGTAGCTCTAAAGATCCTTGGCATTCATTATCGAAATAGCCTTTCATTAAATTAATTAATTCAATGTCACCTATTTCTTCCATAGTTTCATTTTTATAATAATAAAATGTTTCTATTAGCTCCTCTATAGTTTCAATATAATTGTATTGAGAAATATATGGCGAATCGCAAAAGGTTGATATTATTTGTTTTATTATACCTCCACCAAATTCAACTCTGCCATTCTTACTTAAAGCTTCGCTTCTTATCTCAACTATCTCTTTAACATTTTCTTCACTCAGCTTTAATCCATATTCCACTGTTTCCTCATTACACTGCAAAATCTCTTCAAAAGTTTGTTTACTTATTATAGAATCAGAAATAGACATAAGATAATTTTTCATAAATAACACCATCCAAACTTTTTTATTTTTAAGTATTGACTTTACCTTCTAAATATGTTATGATTATTATATACAGATAAATAAAATTTCTTTCTAACAATTAATTCTATCATCGGCTATATGGAAAGTCAATGGTATTTTTTTATGCCCATTTTGTATAAATAGCAACTTTTATAAATTAATATAAAATCCCCAATAATTAAAAAGACTGTTAAATATCTAGTAAATTTTGATATTTAACAGCCTTTTTTAATTATTAGGTTCAAATTTAATAATTTTGATTTTTTCAATAGATAACCAAATTCTGAACACTTAACAACCTAAACAAATGTCTATCTTCATTTATATTGGTTAATCTCTCATCAAGTTTTCACTTGGCAATCTATATAGATAACACAATTATATCACCCAATCACCATTTTTAAATACTGGGATCTTTTCTCCATCGGCAGTTTCACCTATTATTTCAAGTTCCTCAGATCCTACCATAAAATCTACATGAGTTAACGAATCATTAGCTCCATTTTTTATTAGTTCTTCTTCCGACATATTGTCACCATCTTTTAGGCAAGTTGGATACGCTTTTCCAAAAGCAAAATGACATGATGCATTTTCATCAAATAATGTATTAAAGAAAATTAGTCCTGAATTTGATATAGGTGAGTTATAACCAACTAAGGCAACTTCTCCTAAATATCTAGCACCTTCATCTGTATCTAGTAATCCTTTTAATATTTCTTCTCCCTTTTCTGCAGTAAAGTCAACTATCTTACCATCTTTTAATGTCAACTTAAAGTTATCAATTAAATTTCCTCCATAGTTAAGTGGCTTTTTACTAGTTACATAGCCGTTTACTCCATCTCTCTTTGGAAGGGTGAATACCTCTTCTGTCGGTATATTAGCAACAAAGTTAATACCATATTTAGAATTCTCTTCACCACTTAACCATAGATGTCCTTCTGGAAGTTCTACAGTTAGGTCTGTGCCTTCTGATTTATAATAAAGATATTTAAAATTCTTTTCATTTAAATAATCTTTTCTATTTTTTAATTTTTCTAAATGTTCATTCCACGCTTCAATAGGTGATTCCTTATCAGCTCTTACTATACTAAAAATTGAGTCCCAAAGATTTTCTACTGCATCTGCTTCTGATAAATCAGGGAATACTTTTCTTGCCCATCCCTTTGTAGGTATTGAAACAACACACCATTGAACTTCATTACTCATCATGGCAGCGCTAACATCTTTCATAGCTCTATTTGCTGTTTTTGCTAAAGTGGAAATCTTATTAGGATCTACTCCGCTTAATAGCTCTGGATCTCTAGCAGAAATACTTATAAATGCAGTTTTCTCCTTTATAAGTTGCTCTCTTGATAATACAGCATGTTTTGGCTCCCTTTCAAAACTTTCCATAGGAGCTTTATTGTATTTTATTAAAGCAAGTTCTTCATCATTGTAATCAACTATAACATTAATAGCACCAGCTTTATAAGCTTCTTCTGCTATCAGTCTAGCAAACTCTGCACATTCTATTGGTGAATTTATAAGCAATTGTTGCTTATCTTGTAAGTTTATCCCCTTCTTAACAACGAGCTCTGCGTACTTTCTTAATGTATCTGTATTCATTTTGCTTTCCTCCACATTTTTCCTTAATTTTTATTATCATAATTATAGCATATCTTACTTTATAAGTTTTTATTTAAAATCTGCATAATATACTTTCATTTATATCTATTTCGATAAATGTAATATAAAAATATAACATTTATTAAAATACAAACTAAGATTTCATTAGAAATTATCTGTTTAAGAAAATATATAAGCTTTATAACAATTATTCGCATTTAAAAGGCCCGATTTAATAAAAATCAGGCCTTGACTACTAAAATGTAATTACTTTTGATCATTAATTTTTTTCTATGCTATTTTTATAGGAAATCTTTCATAAATTCCTTGATCTTATCTATTTTAACTTCACTTTCAACAAGTGATTCTCCATTTTTTAAAAAGCTAACTTTATCATGAAAAGTGGATTTTTCTTCTTTATATAAAATTCCCAAAGGAATCTTATCTCCCCATTCCATTGATTTTTCAATAGCCTTCAATTTATTGCTTGGATCGTATCCTTTTCCAAGCTTATAAACTCTTTTATTATACCATTGGAATGTATTAACTTTATTAAATGACACACATGGCTGTAAGATATCAACAAGAGAGTAGCCTTTATGATTAATAGCTTCAATCATAACTTTCTTCAAGTGCTCTTTATCTCCACTAAATGCTCTAGCAACAAAACCGGCACCAAGTGTTATTGCAAGTGCTACTGGATTCATAGGAATGTTATTTGACCCATTTGGCTGAACATCTGTTACATGTCCGATATCAGTTGTAGGCGATGCTTGTCCTTTTGTTAACCCATATATTTGGTTATCGTGAACAAAATGTGTTATATCTACATTACGCCTAATATTATGAATAAAGTGATTTCCTCCTTCTCCATAAGAATCCCCTTCTCCTGTATTTACTATTACAGTTAATCTTTTATTTACAATCTTTGCTGCAACTGCAGGTGGTAATGATCTTCCATGAAGTCCACAAAATCCATTAGTATTTATATATTGAGGTGTTTTAGCAGCTTGACCTATTCCACCAACAATAAGTACTTCGTGTGGAGCCTTACCTAAATCTATAAGTGCTTGCTTTAGAGCATCAAGAATATTATGATCCCCACATCCTGGACACCAAGCTGTTTCTGATGTTAGAAATATTTCATTATTCATTATTGCTCACCTCCAATTAGCTTACTGTATATTTCTTGAGATGAAATAGGTCTTCCATCATATTTTAAGATACTGCTATTGCATTCAATACCTGTATATTCTCTAATAAGTCCTGCTAGTTGTCCTGTCGCATTTTGCTCTATGTTTATTATATTTTTTACTTTTTTTGCATACTTCCTAAGATTTTTCTCAGGTAAAGGCCAGACATCCCCAAATACTAATGAGCAGTATTTATTATTATTTCCTGAACGTCCATTAAGAAGTTTTATAGCTTCCTTAACCGGACTATATAATGATCCCCATGCTAAAATTAAAGTATCTGCATTTTCTTCACCGATGAATTCAGGTTCTAAAAGTTCTTCTTTTAAATATTCCATTTTCCTTAGTCTCTTATCATTCATTTTATTTCTTACTTCACCTGATTCAGTAATATGTCCATATTCATCATGTTCATCACTATCTACCAATACTGTTAATCCTGGTATTTTACCTGGCGTTATACGTGGCGAAACACCTGTCTTTGTTAATTCATAACGCTTATAATCTTTAGCATTTATATATTCATCATCTTTTAAATACCTTTCTACTTTAATCTTATTAAAATTAAAAGGCTTTACAGTTCTTATACTGTCAGCTAAAAACTGATCTCCAAGTAAAATAACTGGTATTTGATACTTATCAGCAAGATTAAATGCTCTTATAGTTTGATAAAACGCATCTTCTGGTTCCCTTAATGCTATTACCATTTTAGGTATTTCCCCTGGTGATGAGGCTATAACAAATTTCAAATCTGCTTGTTCTGTTCTTGTTGGCAAACCTGTTGTAGGCCCAGGCCTTTGTATCTCTGCTATTACAAGAGGCACCTCAAGCATTCCGGATAAGCCTACCGCCTCTACCATTAGCGCAAATCCTCCTCCAGACGATCCTGTCATTGCTCTAACACCTGCATAAGAGGCTCCAATAGCCATATTTATTGAAGCAATTTCATCTTCAGCCTGTTCAACTACAATTTCTGCTTCATTCATTTTTGAGGCAAGATAATTCATTATACTTGTAGATGGTGTCATTGGATAAGCAGAATAAAACTTACATCCTGCTGCAATAGCCCCAAGAGCAATAGCATCATTTCCTCCAATTAAAATACTCTTATCATTGTTCTTAGGTTCAATTTGATACTTTGGTGCAACTAGCTTGTATCCTTCTTCAAAGGCATTGAAATTTTTATTGGCGATTTCCTCTTTGAACTTTTCTGCTAATACTTCCTTAATGCCACTTAAATCCAAATTAAATAACTTTACAAAAGCGCCCAAAGCTATGCTACCATATACTTTTGAATTCCCAATGCTTTTAGCTAAAGCTTTAAGCGTAAGACCAAAGAATCTTTTATCTTCAAGCTTAATTTGCTCGTCAGCAATTATAAACCCGTCTTCCTTTAATCTGCCGATATGAAGATCTATTGTTTCTTTGTCTAAAGCGATTATTCCATCGATATCATCCCAATGGGAATTTATTTGCTCATTTCCAAAGCGTATTTGAAAAAAATTATGCCCGCCTCTTACCCTTGACATATAGTCTTGTATAGTAAATATTTCGAAGCCTTTCCTTTTTAAAACTTTCTCTAATATAGAGGAAATAGTCTCCATTCCTAGCCCAGCTGCTCCTCCAATTAAAATATTATAAATCATAAAATTCCTCCCTTCTAAAAACGCTTATAAATTGCATGCTGATAATATTTTATTATTGTTTCTCAGTATTATTCCTAGATATCTTTAAACAAATAAAAATGCAAAAGAACTTTTCTGATTTGATCATATTAACAAAATCCATCTAAATTATTCTATTATCTTTCGTTTGAATATCATATTTATGAAAATAATTTAATAGAATGTGGTATAATTTCTATATAGGGAAGGAGTGAGATTATATGGATAAGTTTGTAATTGCAATAACAAGAACTTGTGGAAGCGGTGGGACAACAATAGGGAAAATGTTATCTAAAGATTTGGGTATAAATATGTATGACCGTGAGTTATTACGTTTGGCTTCAGATGACAGTGGTATAAATGAAGCTCTATTTGCCAATGCAGACGAAGGTGTAAAAAATAGTTTGTTATATAAGGTTTCAAAGAAAGTATATAATGGTGAATTAATCCCACCTGAAAGTAATGATTTTACTTCAAATGACAATTTGTTCAATTATCAAGCTAAGATATTACGTGAATTAGCCGATAAAGAATCTTATGTTGTGATAGGGCGTTGTGCTGATTATATCTTAAAGGATAAACCAAATATATTTAAAATTTTTATTCATGCATCAGAAGATTACTGTATTAAGCATGAAATGGATATCCTTGGCGCTTCTGAAAAAGAAGCAATTAAGGAAATTAAGAAATTAAATAAATATAGAAGTGACTACTACTATTACCACACTGGTAATAAATGGGAGGACGTAAGAAACTATGATCTGTCTCTAGATACCAGCAAGCTCGGCTTCGAGAAATGCGTAAAATATATTAAGAAGTATGTAAAGTTACGTATGGAATTATAAATCTTCGGACGTCCTTAAAAATATCTTCAATATAAAATCAAAATTTCCAACTAAATGATAATTCAAAGCACTATTACCATTATTTCTTAACAAATAACATAGACTACTAATAGAATAGTAATTAATTTATAAAAGCCTCATGGTGAATTTTCTTACACCATGAGGCTCTTCTTATCTATTATTACATAAGCGCGAATAATCCTACAAATGCCAAGGCAATAAAATACATTGGTACAGGAATATCTTTTGATTTACCTGTGAATAATTTTATTAACACATACGAAACAAATCCAAATGCTAACCCATCTGTAATTGAATATGTTAAAAGAGTTAATATCAATGTCAAGAATACAGGCATTCCTTCAGTAAAATCTGAGAAATTAACCTTTGCTATTGGTTCCATCATTACTGCACCTAAAACTATTAGAACTGGCGCTGTAGCAAAACCTGGTATAGCAGTTAAAATTGGTGAAAAGAATAATGACAAGAAGAATAATCCAGCTATTGTAAGACCAGCAAGTCCTGTTCTTCCACCTTCAGCAATACCGGCTGCTGACTCAACAAATGCAACTGGTGTAGATGTTCCTAAACATGCACCTACTACAGACCCAATAGCATCAGCTGTTAAAACTTTATCTGCATTTTTAACATTACCTTTTTCGTCTAAGTATCCAGCTTTTGAAGCTAAACCAATTAGAGTTCCTATACTATCGAAAACATCTATAAATAACATAGAAAGAATTGCTGGTATTATACCAATCACCATTGCACTCTTAAAATCAAATTGCATAAATATTGGAGCAACTGATGGTGGCATAGATATTATTCCTGTAGGTACCTTAGCAACTCCAAAAATCATTCCTAATACATATACAGAAAACATTCCAATAATGAATGAACCTTTTATATTTTTATAATATAATACCGATATTATAATAACACCTAGACCAGCTAAAAGAACTGTTGGATCTTTTAAATTTCCTATTCCAACTAATGTAGCTTGATTAGCAACAATCATCTTAGCATCTTGAAGACCTATAAATGTTATAAAGAAACCAATACCAATACTAATTGCATATTTTAATGTTGGCGGAACACTATCAATAATTACTTGTCTAATTTTAAATATGTTAAGCGCCATAAATATAAATCCTTCGATTAATGAAGCCGCCAAAGCTGTTTGCCAAGAGAACTTCATTCCCAAACAAATTGTGAATGTGAAAAGAGCATTTAATCCCATACCTGGTGCCATACCAAATGGATAATTAGCAATAAGCGCCATAATTACAGTACCAATAAAAGAAGCCAATGCAGTTGCAGTAAATACAGCTGATACATCCATACCTGATTGACTTAAGATACTAGGATTTACTACTAAGATATACGCCATAGTTAAAAAGGTTGTTAACCCCGCTAACATTTCTGTCTTAACAGTTGTTTTATTTTTTGATAAGTGAAATATTTTTTCTAACATACCGTTCTCCTCCGTTGTTTTTACCGATTTTTTTAATACATTGTCCAATATAGATTCCTCCTATTTTTGAGCTACACAAATTAACACTGCTACTCCAAAATAATACATCTGTTAGTAGGATGCACTAACGTTGAAAAAAATATAAAAGATAATAACAAGAATTTAAAGATTTCTTGTAAAATATAAGCCCCTTTGTTTTTTTACAAAGGGGCTTATAAGTAACAAGTACCTATAAACACCCATAGTCAGACAATTTACGGTAGTCCGGTAGAAACGCTTGAACCTTATTTTCAAGCATATACGGGTAAAATTTCATTATTTATATATGACATACTAATAAATTACTTTTTGAATTTCTATACAATCATCGAATGTTAAAGCATAGAATAAATAAAATGTAATATATTCAGTGCGTAATATATAGCTCTTTATTTTACATACTTAATGCTACAATACTTTGGACTATAAATCAATAGTAAATTAAATATTTTATGTATTTTTTTTATTTTTATTTATCTAATGTTCGTGTTTTTATATGTTTTGGGCAAAAAAAATCTAATAATATAGCTATAATTCCTCGCATGTAAAATTATTCCGAATATTAGTTTTTAAGCAATCTTAATATTTATATTTATTATTCTATTAACTTTTTATATTATCCTGTTTACTATTAATCCCAAATAAACATTATTTTTGACTTACCTTTTAATTTCTTATAGCAAAAGGATTGGTGATTATAATATTTCTTACCAATCCTTCTACAATTAAATATTCACATCCGTATTTCTATGATATTGGAGCCATAAGTATTTTTCCTGTTCCCCTATATACGTTAACCAATCCCTCTCCTGAGACTGCAGATCCAATTAAACTTTTACTAGACTTTTCAACTCTAAACTCTAAAGAATTAGACCAAGCAATTGCAAAATTCCCATCAATCCGCACCTCATCATTATCTAATATAAATTCTATCAATTCGCTTCTTGGAACAGGACTTTCTAGCACGGCTATCCCTTCACCTTTTAGACACAAATTAAATAGTCCTTCATTCCCAAGCATTGCCGAAGAGATATTTGTCCTCGCAACTATCTTTTGCTGAACCTTAGACTCACACGCTAAGAAAAGTCCATCATCTAAAACCATCCCTCCCCATTCCGAAACTTCCTCAAGCAAAATATGCCTATATGTTGGTTCTAACATCAATAAACCATTTCCCTGATATTTTGGTTTAATAGCAGACTCTTTTGTTACCTTTGATGATATAGCTTTTCCAAAAAAATCACCAATTCCCTTAATATCAGCAGCCATACTCACAGATCCTGCTGTCCACTGCATTACTCCGGAACTTATTGTGTAAGCATTACCATTCAACTCAATTAAAACCTGTCTTTTTCTAACATTCATCTCTGAAGCAAAATATGCTGCCATTGCAGTTGTAGTGCTTACACTCAAATCTTTTTTATATTCAAGAACCTTAACGCCCCCTCTTGATTCTACAATTTCAATATTTTTATTTTCAAAAAGATTCTTACATTTTACCATCGAAAATTTTCTCCCCTTATTCTTTGAATATATATTTCTTATATAGTCTATGTTAATTAATCACATTATTATGTATACAGATAGTAATAAAGATTTTTACATAGACATACAACAATTAACTAAGTTTCTTCCACTTATAAAACAGAACATTCAAAAATACAATTTGTGGCTCACTTTTTTAAATATAGTGTAATTTCAACAGGCATCTTTATTTAAAAAATAATAAAAACTATATTTACTATTTAATTATATCTACTCAAACTCAAATAAAAGCAACATAAATAAATCAGATAATAAATTAAGCCTTATAATTAAGATCTAACTTGCTATCTGATTTATCTTTATTAATGTTTAAATAAACAATCTCCATCTTTCTATTTTATAGACTCTCTATACTCCTTAAAAGCCTTAGCTATACTAGGATTGCTTTCTATAAATTGTACAAAATCCTGAAAGCATTTTGATGTTTCTTTACTTACAGTATGTTCTATCTTTTCTGTTTCATCTAATATTTCTTTATCAGGAATATCAAGTATCCTTAGAAAATTCTCAATAATATGATGCCTGTTAAGAAGTGCTGCGCCAAGTTTTTTACCACTTTCTTCAAGTATTATAATTCCATATTTTTCATACTTTACAAGTCTTTCCTCAGATAATTTCTGCACCATCCTTGTGGCAGAAGGAGGTTGAACATTAAGTGCATTTGAAAGTTCATTAATTCTTAAATACCCTTTATTCAATGACAATCTATATATCATCTCAAGGTAATCTTCCATGGACGCAGTTAGCTTGCTGTCTTCTTTCTTCATATATTCGTTAAAAGTATAGAAATCATTTTTGGCCATATACTTACTCGCTCCCCGTAATAATCTACTTAATAAATTATATGCTTTAATGGCGAAAAAGTTACTTTACTGTAACATTTAGAATATTATTGCATAACTTATAATATAAAATAATTTAGACTAGGCTAAGAAAGTTAACTGATAATAACTATCTTAATTACATATAAGATTAAAAAAATTAGACACATAAAAAATAAAGTAAGAAAGGTGATGTATTTTCTTGGAGAACGAAAGAGGTTTAAGAAGCACTGATGTATCTGTTACTGGATTTGTTCCATTTAAAAAAGACAGGAGTGCTCGTATTGGTAAGTTTAGTCAATTATTAAAATATTTAGGTCCAGCTTTTATTGTAAGTGTAGCATATATAGATCCTGGCAACTTTGCAACTAATATTAGTGGAGGATCGGAATTTGGTTATGCGTTAATTTGGGTAATTTTATTTAGTAACTTAATGGCTATCTTTTTACAGATAATGTCTGCAAAATTAGGAATAGCTACAGGCCATAACCTTCCAGAAATGTGTGCTAAAGTATTTTCTAAAAAAACAAATTGGGTATTTTGGATTGTTGCAGAAATAGGTGCAATGGCAACTGACTTAGCAGAATTTCTAGGTGGAACTTTGGGATTATATTTATTGTTCCATATACCAATGATATATGCTGGGATTATTACAGGAATAATAACATTCTTCATTTGTTATATGGAAAAGTATGGTCAAAAAACTATAGAAATAATAATATCAGTTCTTGTTGCAGTAATCTGTATTGCATATACAATAGAATTATTTCTTGCCAAACCTGATTGGTTTCAAGTAGGCATTCATACAATAATTCCATCACTGCCAAATAGTCAGGCATTATTAATTGCAGTAGGAATGCTTGGTGCAACAGTTATGCCTCACGTAATATACCTTCATTCACATTTGGTTCAGCATAGAGGAACTGATACATCCATTGAAGGAAAACTAAGACATTTAAAAATGGAAAAAATTGATGTAACAATAGCTATGAATATTGCCTTTATAGTGAATGCTGCAATGGTTATTGTATCTGCTGCTGTATTCAATAAAAATGGATTAATTGTTGATACAATGGAGCAAGCCCATGCATCATTACAACCTTTACTAGGTTCATTATCTAGCGGAGCTTTTGGGATAGCGTTACTTGCCTCAGGTTTGTCATCATCTGCTGTGGGTACTATGGCAGGTCAAACAATTATGAAGGGTTTTGTTAATTTAAGTATACCAATTAATATTAGAAGACTTATAACTATGATGCCCGCATTGGCTATAATTGCACTTGGAATAAATCCAATGAATGCCCTTGTTTTAAGCCAAGTGGTACTTAGCTTCATATTGCCATTTCCGATAATACAAATGCTAACTATAGCTAGGCGTAAGGATTTAATGGGTATTATGGCAAATCGCAATTGGGTAAGAATTTTAGGTATTATCATCGCGGCTATAATCATATCACTAAATATGGTTCTCTTATATTTAACATTTACTGGCCAAGCTTAATAGTAATATTTTAGGAGTGTTTTGTGATTAAGTCTATTAACATGTTAAAAGATAAAAACTCTTCTTTTCGGTATTCCAGAGCCTTAGAAGAGTTTTCCTCCCACTATTAATTTAATCCACACATTTTTGAATGGACATCTTGTAAAATACAACTTAAATATCTTTATGTATTTAATCGATGTTAGTAATTAAACGTAATTTCGCTTAAAAATTCTTAATCACCACACAAATTCACAACCATATATTAAATATAAGTAATAATTAAGAAGGAATGACATCTATGATATTAATTTTATCTGCTTTATTATTTAGTTTATCTTCTAACTTAGATAATTTAGTTATAGGTATTGCATATGGAATAAAAAAAATAAGAATAGACACAACTGCAAATCTTATAGTAGCACTTGTAACTTCTACTGGAACATTTTTATCTATGTTACTTGGAATATATGTATCTAAATTTTTACCAAGCTTTTTATCAAATAGCTTAGGTGCTGGAATTATTATAATTCTAGGATTATACTTTGTAATTCAAAGTATTTTTAAACTTATAAATAATAAAAAAATAAAAGAGCTCGCTTTAAAGAATACTAATGATATGATTGAATATGCAGAAAAATCAGATTTAGATAAGTCAGGAGATATAGATAAAAAAGAAGCCTTTTTGGTAGCTTTTGCATTAACATTTAATAACTTTGGTACAGGAGTTGCTGCAAGCGTAACAGGCGTTAATATAGAACTTACAATCATATTAACATTTATATTAAGTATTTGTACACTTAAACTTGGCGAAAGAGCTGGAAACCATATCTTAGGCGAATTTTTAGGTAAATTTGCTCCGTTAATTTCAGGACTCTTACTTATAAGCCTCGGAGTCATAGAATTATTTAACTAATAGATTTAGGTTAATATGGTTTACTAAAATCGTAACATAATAAATTGAAGAACAATTATAAATTTTAGGAATGAAAGTATTTCTATAAACAGAAATGCTTTCATTCTCAATTTGTTATATAAAAAATCACTTATAAAAAAATATTAAATATCATATTTTATAATTTAAGTCTTTTATTGTAGTCTTTAATAATTCCAATAGATTTTTTTAATTCTGCCTTTTCACTTTCAATTAAGTGATATTCAACAAGTTCCTTCACTCCTTGATTATTTAAAACCGCTGGAACACCTGCATATGTGTCGCTTTCACCATACTCTCCATTAAGCATAGCCGATACAGGAATAACTTTATTTTCATCACGTAATATTGCTTTTACAATCTGAACAGTAGTTGCTGCAATACCAAAAGTAGTTGCACCTTTAGCATTTACAATACGATATGCTATTTTCTTAATATCTTCCGTTACTGAATTTAAATTAAAGCCTTTTAATCTCATTTTATTGTCATTGATTATATCTAAAAACTTTTTACCCCCAACTGTAATTTGACTCCATGGAATTATCTGCGAATCTCCATGTTCTCCCATGCACAAAGCATGAACACTTTGTGGATCAACACTCATAACATCAGCTAAATGATATTTCAAACGTGCTGAATCTAGAGCTGTTCCTGTTCCAATGACTTTGCTTGCTGGTAAACCTGAAAGTTTATGCACGTAATATGACATAACATCTACAGGATTTGTTATCACAACTATTATGCCTGAAAATCCACTTTTCATGATGTTCGGCACTATATTATTCATTATTCCTGCAGCTTTTTCTAACATATCTAATCTTGTTTGACCTGTAATATAAGGTAACGCAGCTGCAATCACAACTATATCTGCATCAGTACATTCTTCGTACTCCCCATTTTTCACCCTCATCTTACTTCCGCTATATCCAAGAGAATGCTGTAAATCCGTTGCTTCAGCCCATGATTTTTCTTTATTTATATCAATCAATATTAAATCATCACAAGCATGATTCATTACCATGTCAAATGCTACCGCTGCCCCAACAGAACCCGTTCCAACTATTACTACTTTACTTCTTCCAATTGCCATATATATCCCCCTATACTAATTTTGCTATAAATTATTATATCAAAAATTAAGCTCATTATCATCTAACCAATTCCACTTTGGCGTAAAAACTTATTCCTTAATCCAATAGCTGCTTCCATCCTTTTTTCTTTCTATAAATCCATACTCTATTAAAGCTCTTCTTATGGTTACGTAATCCTCATACACCCTCTTTAGAATCCTATTTATCTCTTTTTCAGAATATTGCTTTCCTTTTGAAAAATTTCTTGATATCTCTTCTAATACAATAATCTTTTTCTTTTCTCTAGCTGGATAACTCTTTAAACCACCATTTTCATTCATATAAGTTTCAATCGCACTCTTCTTTTCTTTATCTGTTATATTATACCTATCATCTAAAGTAGTTGCCGTTTTATAAGCATCACATATAGTCTCTTTACCAATTTTATTAATTTTCTTATCTGTAGTTTTTGAAAGCAAATCCATCATAGCTAAAAATAATTTTGCTTGCTTTTCCTTCTCTCTTAATTTATATCGATGATTTCGTATTGTTGATTGCGCAACTTTAAGTTTCTCTGAAATTTCTTTATCAGATAATCCCAGAGCAATCAATTTTATTAATTCTCTTTGAACATCTGATATTCCAGTAAAACCAGAATTCATATTTAATAAATATTCAAGCATTGAACCGTGGCTTATTTTAAGATGCAACTCTGCTGATTTCTTTGCATCATACAGCTTTGAATTTATTTCATATATTCTTCCTCTCTGGAATTCTTCTTCACATATTATACACCTATATCCATCATCTTCTTCGAGAATCCCTTCTTTAAGCTCACTTATAGTAGCATTCCAAAATAATTCATTTGATTTTATATCCATTAATCTCATTCCCTTTCAATATAATTACTTTCTATTTAATATATTACAGACTTTTATTTATTTTGTCTATATATAAATAAACATTTATCACTAATGTTTGTATTTTATTATTATAAGCTTTCTAAGTGTACCTCATGGGATTTTTCAATGTTCTATTTATTTCAAATAAAAATAGACCAACCATCTCTATTTATTGTTTATGGTTGACCTATTAATATATTAGATATATCTTAAAACTTACTTGTATTTTTTTAATACTTTCAGATTTGAAATTCTATTATTATAATTCTAAAATAAGAGCCTATCTCTTTGCATCTGAATGCTAATTCTATTTCTGCATTCCTCATAATCGTTAGATTTTAGCTTTCTAAACTTGTAGTAATCAAAACTCTCTATAGTATCTTTAGGCGCGAAATTAAAGATTGCTACAATAAAAGCTTTAGCCTTTCGTTTTAACTTAACAAATAAGTTTCCTATTTCATTTTTATTCTTCATATTTATCTTACCTCTACTAATTCCAAATTTCATTCCGTATTTTTTATAATTCCTTTCCTTGAATACTCCCTAAATTCTGCTTCATGATATTCCATTTAACTCACTCCTTTTTTAGTATTTTTAAAATTTTTGAAACAGCTTATTTAATAATAAACTAGCACCACAATAATAGTTTACCCTTACCACAAATTAAATGATATGTAAAAAATTATTATAATTAAACTTTCTTAATTCCGACTCTTTAATTTAGAATCAGCAAAAAACTGCTGAATATAATTTTCAACGCAATATCCAACTAATAATTAATTAGATATTGAGTTGTATATTATTTACAACAGTTTCTTTATAGGATTCCTGTACCTTGCAAATCATTTTATATTATAAATATGAACTTCGTCTTTACTTGGCCTTACTTTTTAGCACTATATGTGATGATTCTAATTTTTCATTATTTAACTTAAATATAATTTTTCTTATACTATCATCTGAAAGATTATATGCCTCTGCAATATCAAAAACTCTTTCGCCTTTTATTAATTTTTCTGATAAATTTATCTATCCCTAATAAATTTGTTAACTCTTTCAAATGTTGGCATAGCTTCTTGAGCTCCTAGTGCAGTTGTTGAAATAGCACCTACTGCATTTCCAAATATTACGCATTCTTTAAGTTCTTTTTCTTTTGCTAGCGCAAAAGCAAATCCTGCATTAAAAGAATCTCCCGCTGCCGTTGTATCTATTGGATCAACAATAAATCCTGGAACTCTAGTACATTTATCTTTCTTAATAATTGCAGCCCCATCACTACCTAACTTTGCAACTATAACTCTTACTCCCTTATCAAATAATGTTTTTGCTGCTTCTACAAGGTTTTCTTCACTATTTATCTTTCTTCCAATTAAAGTCTCCAACTCTGTTTCATTTGGTGTTAAATAATCCACATATTTAAAAATTTCATCGGGAAGACCCACCGCTGGTGCTGGATCAAGTATTACTGTCTTACCTTGTTTCTTTAGTTTTTTCATAGTTGCAATTGCTGTTTCTAATGGAATTTCTAATTGAAACAAAAATATATCTGCTCTCTCAATCAAACTCCATTTGCTTTCAATATAATTTATATCAACTTCTGCATTAGCTCCTGGAACAACAATTATATTATTCTCTCCATTATTACTTACTTGTATCACTGCTACTCCAGAAGACATGCCTTTTTCAATGCTTACTCCATCAGACTTGACATTATTACTTCTTAAAACTTCTAGATATCTTTTTCCATACATGTCTTCCCCTATTTTTCCTACCATAAGCACATCTGAACCCAACCTACCTAGTGCTATTGCTTGATTACCACCTTTTCCTCCTGGAAATGTATTAAACGCTTTCCCCATGACAGTCTGTCCTGCCACAGGAAAATTTTCTACTGTAGTTACTAAATCCATATTTAAACTTCCAATTACACATAGACTTTTCATATAATACGCTCCTCTTCCTACATTAAATTAAAACGAAATATATTTATAATTTAAATCTAGTGTTATTATATCACAATTTCTATTCCTAAAAATTTCACTAACTCAACATATGCTTCGGCACTCCAATAATCTTGTATCACTACTATTAAAATTTCTAAAGTTCGCTTAAACCCTAAACTTAGAAACAACGTTGGCTAACTCACTTGAAATGTTAGCCAAAGTAGTGGCAGATGCAAAGAATTCTTCCTGAGTTGCTAGCTGCTCTTCCACTATTGCAGATATATCTGTACTTCCTTCTAGTGATTTATTTGAAATTTCACATATATTCTTAGATATTTTTTCAATTGCATTTATTTCATTAACCATTACTAAAATTTCATCTGAAATATTTTTTATTTCACCGTCAACATCATTGTTTGACTCCACAATATTCTTAAATGCTCCTTCAACTTCCAAAACTTTTTCTGAGCCACTCATTACCTCGCTAACCGCAATGGACATACTTTTAATCAATACATTAATGTAATTTTGAATTTGAGTTAAAATTTTAGATATCTCTACAGTAGATGTTGCAGAACTTGTTGCTAGTTTGCGAATTTCATCTGATACAACTGCAAATCCTTTTCCATATTCACCTGCTCTAGCTGCTTCAATCGCAGCATTTAGAGCCAACAACTCCGTACTGGCTGTAATTTTAGAAATAGTATCTAGTATGGTTTCTATTTGCGATGAATTTTCTTTTAAAATGCCAGTTACCGATTGGATATTCATAACTTGTTCTTTAATAGTGTTCATTTGATTTAACATGGATCTAACTTTCTCATTTCCACCTTCAGCTATTTTAAGAGATTTATTAGCCGAGGACAAAACATTATTTGACTTTTCTTTTATTGTGCTATTCATTTTAATAAGTCTATTAACTGCTTCTTCAGTCCTTTTTGCTTCACTAAATTGATACTGCGAACCATCGACAGCATCTTGAGTAGATACTGCGATCTGATTAACTGCTTTGACACTTTCCTTCGCCCTATCCTTGATCATAGTAGAAGATTCATATAAATCCTTGCTATTATTAATAATCCCCTTAATCATAGTTCTTAGATTTTTTGTCATTTCATTAAAAGAACTTGTCAATAAAGATACTTCATCGTTAGAATTCACTTTATATTCTTCTACCTGTAAATTTCCATTAGCAATATCATCAGCTAATAGTACAATTTTATTCAATGATTTTCCTAACTTTATCGAAAAGAAAATAGCAAAAATTATGCTAAAAAAACCTATGGATACTATAAAAACAATGATTAGCACTCCTGTAAAATTAGATTTTTTAGCCAAATCTGCTCTAGCTTTATTTTGTTGATCTAATTCGACTGACATATATTCCTGCATGCTATTTTGAATTAGTTTAGAAAACCTGTTCATAAGTTTATTTTTTTCCACCATTTCAGTGGCATTCTTACTTTCAAAAAGTTTTATATTTTCCTCAGAATAGGACTCTAACATTCTGCTTACAGCATCAAAAGATTTCAGTGTCTTCTCTCCCGATAGATTATCTTTAATAAACTCTTGATTTTTGTTAATATTTATAAACTTATCATCTATAATTTTTTTATTCTCCGCTGTTGGATTTAATATATATTTTGATATATCCTGAGGAATTGAGTTTATTAAAATTATGATATCGTTCGCCATAACGTTTTTTTCAATCATAATATTTTCTTGTACTAAGTAAGACCTCATAGTCATATAAGATGTTATTCCTACTGTAGATATCAAGAATACTATTAATGAGAAGCTTATAATAAGCTTTGATTTTATTGTTAAGGGAATTCTTCCTGGAACTGAGCTTATTTTTTTCATCTTGAAGTTTCTCCTTCCTCTTATGTCATTGATTATGTAAAATTTTCAGATCTAATTTTAACTTCTAAATTAATATCTATATATTATTTAATTGGTGCCCCAAAAGTATATTCATACCATTGATCAGGTGTTTGAGTTTTCAATCCAAATATAGTATCTCCGTCTTTTGTCACCATAGGTATATTAGGTGTAATAATATCATGTGGCATTGAACCATTCTTAGTGATTATATTAAGTAAAGTTCTCATTCCAATATCAGATATTAAGGGCGTGTATGGTGTATTCACTTCAAATAATCCATCTTTTACGGATGTAATTGCCTTTTTAGAATCATCAATTGATAAAAACATCATCTTTTTAGCATCCTTTCTGCTATTTAATCTATTAGCATTCTTTGATGCATCATAAGCAGCAATAGCTTCATGATCACCTGTTCCAAATACAACATCAATAGAAGGATACTCATTTAATGCTAATTGCATATTGGCAAGTGCTTCTGCTGTATTATCATCATCATGATATGATTTTAATATGTGAATATCAGGGAAATAACTTAGTACTTTAAGGAAATGACCAGTTCTATTAGCATCAGCAGTGCTTCCAGAAGGCTTTCTAAGAAGAACTACATTTGCATTTAGGCTGCCTTCTTTTGCAAGTTTCCAAATTAAATACATACCACATTGAGCGCCATTTGCTGGAAAATTCCCAGTAACTCTACTCGTGGTCTCCTCGAGTCCTGTCATTCTATCAACGCTTACAACTGGTATACCTGCCTCAATTGCCCTTTTCACTGGTGCAATAGTTGTCTCTGATTCAACCATAGGCCAAGTTAGAATCCCATCCACTTTCTGCAGAACAAAACTATCTATTATATCTGCCATTCTATCGTTGTCCCATTGAGCATCCTTAACATCAACTTCGACATTTGGATGTCTTTCTGCTTCCCATTGAGCTGCATCAGCTAAACTAACATTCCATGGCTGATCAAATCCATGAATAGCAACACCAATTCTATACTTTTTATTTAAGTCTCCAACTGGTCCTGATTTTAAGGCCACATAATTTGAAAATGGTAATTTCAAATCCAGCTCGCTAAATGCTCCTTTTATCTTAGTTCCATCTCCATTTGTCCATTTATAGTTACCGAAAGGCTTTCCCGTAGGATATGTACTCATATAAGTTTCAAATTTTTCATTCTTATATATATCCGTAATCTCTTTATTTGCATCTGAAAGAGGTAAATTAATAAAAAATTCTAATATATCACTATCCGATAACCCTTTTGATTTAAGGCTTTCAAAAAAATCCAATGCCTCTTGTCCTTTTAAATTTCTTACCTGATCGTACAACGGTGCCAAATCCACTGATTTCTCATTTGTTACAGTTTGTGTTGGAACTTCTTCAATATAATCTTTTTGCCTGTCTTCTTTTGGTTCGTTATCAACAATTACTTTACCTACTTGGGAACAAGCTGATAAAATACTTCCAACCAAAATTATTAATACAATGCAACTTAATTTGCGTAACCTAAAATTTAATATTTCCATTTTGACTTTCCTCCTTGGTAGCATCTAATCATATTAGTAATTCAATCCTTTTAATACACAATAACTACTTAGATATCATATTTGTTAAATTTATAACAAATATAAGCCTCTTAAAAAACGTTTACACAACTTGTATTCCTCCCTTGCAAACTATCTTTTTTAATACAAACTTATTGTAATGTTATATTCACTACTATATTAAAATACTTCTATGATTTCTATAATTCTACAATAATTTCAAAAATCCTTTATTTTATACTTCTTAATAAATGTTATTTTTACGGTATAATATTACTTCGGAGATTTAAGGTAAAGTATATGTAAGCGTCAAAGAATCGACGCGTAGCGATAGCGCAATTTAAGTGATAAAATATACCCAACAGAAAGGTTTAAATTCTCTGTTAGGTATATTTTTATATGTAAATAATTATTTGGTAGTCTTGACAC
>Ga0183101_1000051_pt16 | contig 31261 bp, 21 predicted proteins | sample Biomet3_FD_127790 | JGI IMG/M metagenome (GOLD analysis project Ga0183101, IMG submission 127790) | Microbial communities from bioreactor (seeded with sewage sludge) at LBNL, California, USA - Biofuel metagenome 3 | ecosystem: Engineered > Bioreactor > Anaerobic > Unclassified ...
CGGGACCGCCACAGTGTGGTGTCGCCCCTGCGCTTCTGTGGCGGCCACGCGCTGCACGCGGTGGGTACCTGCCTCGAACTTCAGGTGGCTATACACCCGGCTGCCGCTAATAAGGCAGATAACTTCCTTGAAGCCGCCGGAATCGGAGGGCGATTGGCTCATCAGCTCCACCTTCCAGCCCTTGATTTCGGCATAGCGCGAATACATGCGAAAAAGATCGGCCGCGAACAGGGCCGCTTCCTCGCCGCCCGTGCCCGCGCGGATTTCAAGAATGGTGTTCTTTTCGTCCAGCGGATCCTTGGGCAGCAGCATAATTTTCAGCTCCTGCTCCACCTTGGGCAGCTCTTCGTCTATGCGGCGCAGATCCTCATGCGCCAGCTCGCGCATTTCGGGGTCGTCGTCGCGCAGCAGCAGCTTGTTTTCGGCCTGCTCCTGCGAGAGCGCCTTGTGACGGCGGTAGAGTTCCACGATGTCGCGCAGATCGGCATGGGCCTTGGTGAGCTTGCGGTAGTGGTCCTGGTCGTTGAACACATCCGGCTTGGCCAGGGAGTGTTCCAGCTCCAAAAACTTCTTTTCCAGACCTTCCAATTTGGCGAACATATGCGTCTCCAACACGCTGTGGACGGAAAAAACGAAAAACGGACATGTGCCGACCAGCCGGAGCAACAGCCGACGGAGGGCGCTATTCCACAGAATAGGGCACGGCAAGCACCCTGGCCCCGTCATCCGGGCCAAGAGCCTCGCGCAGGGCCACCACGGCCACTTCAAGCTGGCCTTCATCCGGCTCGTCGGTGGTCAGCCGTTGCAGGGCCAGCCCCGGCGCGCGCAGCACCGTGGCCAGAATCCCTTCGCGCAGTCTGGCCGCATAGCGGATAAGCTCATAGGCCAGCGCGCTGATGGGCACCATCAGCAACAGCTTTATGCCGATGGTCAAAACCTGCTTGGCCGTCTCGCCCTGCGGCGTGTACAAACGCAGCAGCAGCGGCACCAGCACGGCGTGCAGCAGAATGGAAATACTGATCACGAACAGCAAAAACGTTGTGCCGCACCGTGGGTGCAGGCGGCTCTTGCCCATGGCGGCGGCGGCGTCAACATCGCCCCCCGCTTCATAGGCATGAATGGTCTTGTGCTCCGCCCCATGATACTGAAAAACACGGCGTATATCGGGCACGCAGGAAATGGCCTTGATATACCCCATGAAGATGCAGCACTTGAAGAAGCCGTCCCACAGGTGGAACGAAAGCCCCTCAACGTCGCCGCCAAGGTGCAGCCAAAGCATGACCAGAGAGAGCAGGTGCGGCACCACCACAAACAGCCCAACGGCCATCAGCAGAGCCAGCACAAGCGTGACGGCCAGATGCCAGCCGGAGATTTCCTCCTGCTCGCCCTCTGCAGCCGCTTCCACCGAACGGTTCAGCGCCTTGATGCCGTTGACCAGGGTTTCCAGCAAAACAGGAAAGCCCCGCACGAACGGCTTTTTGAGCCATGAACGGCGGGTAAGCGAAAACCATGGGCAGCGCATGGCGCGGATGGCGCCGTCGGGGAGGCGCACAGCCAGCCCGTAAACGTCGCCATGGCGCATCATCACGCCTTCCATAACGGCCTGCCCCCCCACGGGGGCGCACTCCGCCTTCAAAAGGGCGAGGGCAAGCCGCAACGCCTCTCCCGCGCGCCCAGCGCGCGGAAAGAAACGCCGCAAGCCTGCCCCTCGCGAACGTTCGGGCATCGTGCCGATGTCGGGAATCCGCTTACGGCCCGACGGCTTACTTCTGCTCAAACTTGGCGTACTTCTTGCGGAAGCGGTCGATGCGACCAGCGGTGTCAAGAAAACGCTGCTTGCCGGTGTAGAAAGGATGGCAAGCGGAGCAAACTTCCACGTGAACCTGTTCGCCCTTGGTGGAGAGCACATGCTCTTCGTTGCCGCAGGCGCAGATGATGGTGGCGTTGAACACTTTAGGATGGATGTCGTTTTTCATGGCGGCTACCTCGTGAACGCGGCATAATCCGGCCTTTTGCCGTCGGACGCCCGCGCGTTTTTCCCTTGGCGCGGCGCTTTTGCCGCACAAGGGCAAGCTATATAGCCCTCTTTTACGGGTTTGGCAAGTGCGGCGGGCAGGTTCCGGCGCAAAAGGGCGCAACGCCGCGCGCGGGCACGGCTTGTGGTCACCCCGGCAAGACGCTATAAGACCCCCATGCCGAAATCACCCAGACAACGCGCCGACCAGCTGGTGTTTGAACAGGGCCTTGCGGAAAGCCGCGAGCAGGCCCGCCGCCTGATCATGGCGGGCAAAATCGCCCTTGCGCAAACCGTGCCCGGCGCGCCGCCGCAGCTTGTGCCCAAACCGGGGCACCCCTTCCCCGCCGACACGCCCTTTATGCTGCTTGAGCCAGAACGCTATGTGAGCCGGGGAGCCTACAAGCTGCTGACCATCCTTGAGCATTTTCGCCTGGAGGTGAGCGGCTTTGTGTGCCTGGACGCCGGGGCCTCCACCGGCGGCTTCACCGATTGCCTGCTGCAACGCGGGGCAAGCCGCGTTTATGCCGTGGATGTGGGCAAAAACCAGCTGCACGAGCGTTTGCGCGCCGATGCGCGCGTGGTCAACCTTGAGGGCGTCAACCTGCGCCACGCCGCCCTGGAGCTTATTCCCGAAATGGTGGACCTGGTGGTGGCCGACGTTTCCTTTATTTCGCTCACGCTGGTGCTGCCCTCGTGCATGCCCTGGCTCAAGCCCGGCGGCCTTGTGGCCACGCTCATCAAGCCGCAGTTCGAACTGGGCCCCGGTGAAACCGACAAGGGCGTGGTGCGCGACGAAGCGGCGCGCCAGCGGGCCGTGCAAAAAACTCTTCTGTTTGCCGAGGCCAATCTGAGCCTGGCCTGCCGGGGTGTGCTGCCCGCCGCCATCAAGGGGCCCAAGGGCAACCAGGAATATATGGCGCTGTTCGAGCGCCAGGGGCACGCCACGGAGACACCGGCGGACCTTCCGGCGGCGGGCATCCCGAATGCCTAACTGACCCGCTTCTAGCTGACCAGCCTTTTATTGACCAGGGGCAGGCAGCCAACGGCAGAAAAATTTTCCAGAGATCCAGCGGCACAACAACCGGCGATAAGGGCGCGGCAGTGGCCTTGCCCTAGCGTTGCCGCCGGTCCGAAACGAGTTCCGGGGCGCGTTCTGGCCGCTGCCCACCGCCTTCCACCCTCCCGCCGTCGGGTTCCGAGCGCTCTTCAGGGTCGCCGGAAGGCGCATCCGCCTGCGACGCGGCGGAAGATGCTTCTGTAGGCTTTGCCGCGCGCTCCGCCGGGGTGAACAAGCGTCCGCGCTGCACGGCCTGCTTGCCAAATTTGCCCCGCAGCGTGTCCAGCGCCGCATCCAGCCGACGCCTGCGCTCCTCCACCTGCGGGTCCAGCCCGCGCGTTGCCGGTTTGACGGCCCCCGGCAGCAGCAGTTGCACGGAAGGCGCGTCGAACCCCGAGACCCCCAGGCCGATAAGGCGCACGGGCTGCGGCAAAGCCAGCTCGCGCAGCAGGCCGCGCCCCACGTCAAAAATCGTTTCCGTGGCATTGATGCCTTCGGCCAGGGTGCGCGAACGGGTGATCTGCCTGAAGTCCGCAAACTTAACCTTGAGCGTCACCGTGCGCCCAAGAACGCCCTGCCGCCGCAGCGAGGCCCCCACGCGCTCGGCGTGGGCCAGCAGCATGCGCTGCAAAAAATCCCGGTCGCGCGTGTCTTCGGCAAAGGTGCATTCCGCGCTTTCGCTCTTGGCGCTGCGCTCGGTTTGCACCTTGCGCGGGTCGCGCCCGTGCGCGCGCTCATACAGCACGCCGCCCCACTTGCCGTATTTGCGCAGCATGAATTCCAGCCCATAGCCGCGCAGCTGCCCCACTGTGCGCACGCCAAGATTGCGCAGGCTCTCCACCATGCGCTTGCCCACGCCAGGAATTTTGCCCACCGGCAGCGCGCACAAAAAATCGTCCACGTCTTCCGGCCGCAGAATAAACACGCCGTCGGGCTTGTTGATGTCCGAGCATATCTTGGCCAAAAACTTCACCGGAGCTACTCCGGCGGAGCAGCTCAGCCCGCCCGTGGCCTCACGCACCCGCGCCTTCATGCGGGCCACCAGCTCCTCCGTGGGGCCAAAAAGCCGCTCCAGCCCCTCGGCGTCCACATAGGCCTCGTCCACGCTGGCCTGCTCCACCAGCGGCGAGAATTCGCCCAGGGCTTCCATGATGCGGCGCGAAAGCTCGGCATAGCGCCCATAACGTCCCCGCACCACCACGGCCTGCGGGCACAGCCTGCGGGCGGTGGCCATGGGCATGGCCGAATGCACGCCAAAGGCCCGCGCCTCGTAGGAACAGGTGGAAACCACCCCCCGCTGCCCGCCGCCCACAATAACGGGCTTGCCGCGCAGGGACGGGTCGTCCATCTGCTCTACTGATGCAAAAAAGGCATCCATGTCTATGTGGATGATCATCGCGGTAATCCGGGCGCGCCGTTGAGCGCGCGGTGGCGTGACGACAGGTCAGGCCTCCGTCACGGTTGAAGATATGAAAAAACGATTTTTCGCCCACGGCGCTGCCGCCAAATACTATCGAGAACACTATTGCGGGCACTATCGACGGGCGCTATCGACGAACAATCCCGAGGGCGCGGGCTGCCCCGGAACCGGGCGATCAGCCAGGTGCGGGAACCATTTTGCACCGGGCAAGGAAGAATGACTTTTTGCTCCAGTCGAGCGCCATAAGAGTACACTCCTTGCGCAAAAAGCCATTCTGACGCCGCCGGATGGCAAAAAAGCCCTGTGCGAGTTACGACTAGTCGAGCTTCTCGCGCACGCGCGCAAGCTCACTCTGCACATACGCTTCCGGCGCGCCCACCGAGCGCAGCAAATATTCGGACATGGCCAGCGCCACTTCCCGTTCGCCGCAAAACACGGCCGCCGCCCCCTGCTCCCGCAAGGGCCGCGCCTCGCTCACAAAAGCCGTGTGGGCCAGAATGCGCACCTGCGGGTTGACGGCCAGTGCAATGGGCGTGACCTCGCGCGCGGGAATGCTGGGCGAGGTCAGCAACAGGGCCTCGGCCTTTTCCAGCCCGGCTTCGCGCAGCACCTCGGCCTGCATGGCGTCGCCGTGCACCACGGGCAGACCTTCGGCGCGCAACTGGCGCACCGTGTCGATATTCATTTCAACCACAACGGGGCTCACGCCGCCGTCGCGCAAAATGCGGCAGCAGCTGCGCCCCACGGGGCCATACCCCACCACAAGCACCCGCGCCCGATCGCCCTCGCCGGGGGCCACAAGGCACGCTTCGGCGGCATTTGCGCCGCGCGCGCGGGCCTCCAGCCGCCGGGCCAGTTCCCCGGCCTTGCGGTACAGCATGGGGTTGAGCGTGATGGAAATGATGGCGGCCGGAATAAGAGCGTTGTTCACGCGCTGGTCAAAAAGCCCCAGGTTGATGCCCATCGCGGCCAGAATAAAGGAAAATTCCCCCACCTGCGCCAGCGAGGCCGCCACGGGAAAACTTAGTTTGGCCGGTTTGCGGAACAGCGTGGTCATGAGCAGCGCGCCAGCGGGCTTCACCACCATGATGACCAGCAGGGTGCCCAACATCAGGGGCCAGTCGGTCAGCAGCGAAGCGGGGTCAAAAAGCATGCCCACGGAAACGAAAAACAGCACGGCAAAGGCATCGCGCAGGGGCAGCGCCTCGGCGGCGGCGCGGGCGCTGAATTCCGACTGCCCCACCACCATGCCCGCCAAAAAAGCCCCCAACGCCATGGATGCGCCAAAAAACTGCGCGGCCGCCACGGCTATGCCCAGCGCCAGGGCCAACACGGCCAGGGTGAACAGGTCGCGGGTGCCCGTGCGCGCCACATACCCCAAAAACAGCGGAATAAGCTTTTGCCCAACCACCAGAGTAAAAACCGAAAGCCCCGCCAGCTTGAGCAGGGTGAGGCCCAAGGCGCTCCAGAATTCCCCGCCGGGGGTCAGCACCGAGGGCAGCAGCACCAGCAGCAAAATGGTGAAGATGTCTTCCACCACCAGCCAGCCCAGCGCCACATGCCCGGCGGGGGTGTGCAGGTCGTGGTTGTCGCCCAGCACGCGGGTGAGCACCACGGTGCTGGCCACGGAAATGGCCATGCCATACACCGCGCCGGAAAGCGCGTCGAACCCGAACAGGCGCAACAGCCCCATGCCCGCCAGTGTGGCCAGCGATATCTGCACCATGGCTCCGCTGCCAGCAATGGCTCCCACGGCCAAAAGGTCTTTGAGGTGAAAGTGCAGCCCCACGCCGAACATCAGCAGAATAACACCTATTTCGGCGCACTGTGCCGCCGTGGAGGCATCGGCCACAAAACCAGGCGAATGCGGCCCCACCAGAATGCCCGCCAGCAAATACCCCACCAGGGGCGAAAGGCGCAGCTTCTGCGTTATAAAGCCGAGCACCAGCGCTGCGGAAAGCCCACAGGCCAACGTCAGGATCAGGTCTACCTCATGGGGCATGGGGCGTGCTCCTTGGCTGTTTATGGCGGGGTGCGGCCCGCGTGGCCGCCACGGCCTGTTCCGCCTGTGCCACCGGCTCGGCCTGCTCGGCCCTCATTGCACGGGCGGTCGCGCAACGGCATGCGTGGGCGGGTATGAGTGCGCAAGGCGCGCGGGCGGCGCTTAGGTCAGGCTTCGCCGGGCAGCCATTGCAGCCAGAGGCTGCGGCGGCGCGGGCCATCGCCCTCGCAAAGATATACGGCCTGCCAGGTGCCAAGGCGCAGTTCGCCGCCCTCCACCAGCAGCAACAGGGAAGGCCCGTGCAGCGTGGTTTTGATGTGGGCGTCGCTGTTGCCCTCGGCGTGGCGGTAATCGCCCTGTTCCGGGGCCAACTGGCTGAAAAAGGTCAGCATGTCGCGCCGCACGTCCGGGTCCGCCCCTTCATTGACCGTGAGGCCGCAGGTGGTGTGCGGGCAAAACAGGGCCAGCGCCCCGCTGGTCCAGCGGCCTTCGGCGGCACGGCTGCGCACCAGGGCGCGCAGGTCCGCCGTGATGTCGCGCATTTCGCACCGGCTGCGGGTGGTGAATTCCAGTTGTTCCACAGGTCGCCTCAGCTTGTGAATTCCAGCAGATCAGAGCGCGCCACGCGGTCCAGCTCTTCCCGCTGGTTTTCCGGGGTTTCGGTAAAGAGAAAACCAAACAGGCCGTAGCGCGTGAAGTCGCTTTTGCGCACGTGCAGCACGCGCCTGAAGCCCTGGCACAGCGCGTCATAATCAAAGGCGCGCACGGGCGGGCAGTTCTCGGGCTTATTCAGCACAATGAGGGTATAGAGCATGCCCTCGCGCCCGGCCAGCAGGCTGTCCCAATCGGGGCGCGCGCCTTCAAGAAAATAGCCGTAGGTGTGGAAGCCCCAGGAGAACAGGGCCACATCGGTGCAGCACCAGCCCGCGAAACGCAAGGGGTTGAACTCGATAGGCCGGATGCGCCCCGCCGCGTCGCGGCGCAGTTCCACATGCGTGGGAAAATTCCGCAACCCCAGCAGCGCATTGACGCGGTTGAACCAGGTTTCAAACTCCGCAAGGCGCGCGCGCACGATGGAGGCCCCCGTGTAATACAGGCGGTCGCTCACGTCAGAGGCCGTGGCGAACTCGTGGCGCAAGATGTTGCAGATCACGGCCTTGCCCTGCGCGTCAAAATACACGTCCACGGCGTATTCGTCGCCGTCGATATATTCCTCGATCAGCCAGCCCTGGCCGTCCACCACGCTGTCGGGATACTGCTCGCGCCAGTGGGCGGCCTCGCGCTCAATGGCCGTCAGGGCCGCCAACCAGTCCTCCCGGTTGCGCACGATGCGCACGCCCAGGCTGAAAAAGCCCACGGCGGGCTTGAGCACGCACGGCAGGCGCAGTTCCTCGAAAGGCATGGCGCGCAGGGCCTCAAGCGAAAGCCTGCGGTAAAAATAGTCCTCATAGAGGGGGCGCAGCAGTTCCCGCGTGCGGGCCTTGTTTTTGAGCTTTTCAATAGCTTCCACAAGTTCGGGGTTGTCCACATGGGCGCGAACCCAGGCAAGGGAGTTTTCCGAACAGGTGTAGATGCGCGCTGGCGCGCCATCCGGCCCTTTGGCGGAACACAGGGCCGCGAATTCGGCTTCCGGCACAAGGTTGAGGGGCGCGGCCCCAGAAAACGCGCGGGCGCGGGACAAGTCCCGCGCCATGGCGTTGTCGAGCACCGGTTCACGCCTGGCCGCCGCGTAGTCCAGCAGCTCGGGCGAAACATAGGGTTCGTCAAAAATTATCATGCTCCTCCCAGAACCCGGAAGTACACGGCGGGTTCCTTGAGCAGCCCGGCGTCCATGGTGCGCTGCAGCGCGTCGCTCATGGCGCGGGCCGTGGTTTCATGCGTCATGAAGACCAGGGGAACGCCCTGGCCCTCGTCGCTCTTCTGGATGACCTGCGCCATGCTGATGCCCTCCGCGGCCATGCAGCCGGAAAGGTCGCGCAACACGCCGGGGGCATCCTGCACCATAACGCGCACATAATAGCACGAGCGCCATTCCTCCGGCGGCACAATGGAGGCCTTGGGCAGCTCTTTGCACACAAAACCCGTGTTGTTGGGCCGCTCATCGCGGGCCACGGCCAAAAGGTCGCCCAGCACGGCCCCGGCGGTGGGCAGGTCGCCCGCGCCGCGCCCGTGGAAGAACAGCGGGCCGGAGGCATTGGCATCCACGCGCACGGCGTTATACACGCCGCCCACGCGGGCCAGCAAATATTTGTGGTACACCAGGGCGGGAAAAACCCCGGCCTCCAGGCGCACATGACCGGCGGCGCGGGAGGCTTCGTTCTCCTTGGCGTCGGGGCTGGGCACCTCGCGCACCTGGCCGATAAGCTTGATGCGGTAACCGAATTCGCGCGCAAGGCGGATATCCATGCCCGAAAGCCCCCGGATGCCGCGCACGGAAAGGGCCGTATAGGGATAATGCGCCCCGTAGGCCAGCCGGATGAGCAAAATGAGCTTGTGGGCGGCGTCGTGCCCGTCGATGTCCAGCGTGGGGTCGGCCTCGGCATAGCCGAGCTGCTGGGCCTGCTTGAGGGCCACGTCGAAATCCATGCCGTTGCTGGTCATTTCCGAAAGAATATAGTTGCTGGTGCCGTTAAGGATGCCCATGAGCGATTCTATGCGGTTGCCCGTAAGGCTTTCCTTGAGCGTTTCCACAATGGGGATGGCCCCGGCCACGCTGGCCTCATAGCGCAAAATGCGCTTTTTGCGGTCGGCCTTCTGAAACAGAGCCAGGCCTTCTTCGGCCAGCAGGGCTTTGTTGGCGGTGACGATGTGCTTGCCCTGATCCAGCGCCCGGTCAATGAGCGCGCGGGCGTTGTCGATGCCGCCGATCAGCTCCACCAGCACATCGATTTCGGGGTCATCGGTGAGGGCGCGGGCGTCCGTGGTCAATTCCACGCCAGCGGGCAGCTGCGCGCTGCGCGCCTTGGTGGCGTTGCGCACCAAAACTTTTTTCAGCACGATGTCGCGGCCGCAACGACGACGAATAAGGTCGGCATTTTCCTGAAGCAGTCGCACCAGGCCGCCGCCCACGGTGCCAAATCCGGCAAGGCCCACTACCAGGGGTTTGTCGCTGTTCTTGGTCATAATTTCTCCGTTTTTCGTCAAACCCCGGTTTTTCCGCCGTGGTCCTGTGCGGTTGCGGGCCGCTGCACGGCCTATATGGTTGCTGCGGCGGGGCCGGGGAAAAATCCCCAACCCCGCCGGTTTCAGTTGTTCTTGCTTTGCTTTTCCGAAAACCGGGACGCTTGCCGCGCAACCCTTGCCCGAAAAGCGCGTTTAGTCGGAAACGCCCGAAAGCAGCTTGCGCATGCTGCTCATGGCCTGCCGCATGCGGTGCTCGTTTTCGATAAGGGCAAAACGCACATATTCATCGCCGTAAGAGCCGAAGCCCAGGCCCGGCGAAACCGCCACATGGGCCTCTTGCAACAGCAGCTTGGAAAATTCCACGGAGCCCATCTTGCGGAAGGGTTCGGGAATATGCGCCCACACAAACATGGTGGCCTTGGGCGAGGGCGTTTCCCAGCCAATGCGGTTAAGCCCGGCGATGAGGTGGTCGCGCCGTTCGCGATAGGTTTCGCAGATTTCATGCACGCAGTCTTCCGGCCCGTTGAGGGCCACGGTGGAAGCGATCTGGATGGGCTGGAACATGCCGTAGTCCAAATAGCTCTTCATGCGCGCCAGGGCGTGGATAAGGTGCTTGTTGCCCACGCCAAAGCCCACGCGCCAGCCGGGCATGGAATAGCTTTTGGACAGGGAATAGAATTCCACGCCCACGTCCTTGGCGCCCTTGGCCTGCAAGAAGCTGGGGGCCTTGTAGCCATCGAACACCAGGTCGGCATAAGCCAGGTCATGCACTACCCAGATGTTGTTTTCCTTGGCGAAGTCCACGATCTTCTGGAAAAATTCCAGGTCCGTCACTTCAGTGGTGGGGTTGTGCGGGTAGCAGAGAAAAAGCACCTTGGGCTTGGGCCAGGCCTGCCGCGTGGCGGTTTCCAGGTCTTCAAAAAAATCGCGGCCAGGGCCGATGGGCACGCTGCGCACATCCGCGCCCGCGATGATGGGCGCGTATTTATGGATGGGATAGGTGGGGTCGGGCGCCAGCACCACGTCGCCGGGCTCAAGAATGGCCAGCGAAAGGTGGGCAAGCCCTTCCTTGGAACCCAAAGTCACGATGGCTTCGCTGTCCGGGTCGAGCTGCACGCCATAGTGGCGCGCGTAACGGTCGCAGATTGCCTTGCGCAGGTTCGGAATACCGCGCGAAAGCGAATAGCGGTGATTCACCGGCTTTTGTGCTGCTTCGACAAGCTTTTCCACGATGGGTGCGGGCGTAGGAATGTCCGGATTGCCCATGCTGAAGTCCACGATGTCGATATTCTGCCGACGCAGCCGCATTTTGAGGTCTCCCACCACCGCGAAAACATAGGGTGGGAGGCGGCGAATCCGCGAAAACTCTTCCATGTCTGATAGCTCCTAAGTTGATCGACATGCAGTCAGTCCCCATGTGGCCGCAACAAGATCACGCCCGCACCACGCGGGCATGGACTCCTTCTTGCCGCGAAGCCGCACAAAGAAGCCAAGGCGCCCCGCGCGCTCACACGGCGCCGAAGACGACTTTGTCATGCCGCAGCATAGCCAGCCGCGCCCATGTTTGTAAAGCATTGCGCGCCTGTGCCGCCCCACGCGCGGCAAGTTTTCTCCCGCTTTCAGGGGCCATCCCCTCCCGCAACCTTCCTTTTCGGGATATAGTTGTGTACTATCGATCTCGCATAACGCGCCTCGGGAGGATTGCATGCAGGATCACATTCATTTTGACGTCGAAAAACTTGAGCTGCACTTGCTCGACCAGCGGCTGCTGCCCACTCAGGAGGTGGACGTAGTCTGCCGCGTCACCGATGATGTGATCGCCGCGCTGCAAACCATGGTGGTGCGGGGCGCTCCGGCCATCGGCGTAACCGCCGCATGGGGCTGCGCCCTGGCGCTCAACGAGGCAAACGGCCCGGAATGGGCCACCCAGCTGGACGAGCTGCTGGACCGCCTGGCGGCGGCCCGGCCCACAGCCGTGAACCTGCGCTGGGCCGTGGAGCGCATGCGCAAATCCTGGTGGCGCACCCTCAATGCCGGGCAGGGCGACCGCGCCGCACTGCTGGCCGTCTTTCTGGCCGAAGCGCAAAAAATGCAAACTGAAGACGTGGAAGCCTGCAAAACGCTGGGGCGTTATGGGGCTGAGTGCCTGAGCGACGGAGACACTGTGCTCACCCACTGCAACGCCGGGGCGCTGGCCACGGCGGGCTATGGCACGGCCTTGGGCGTGGTGCGCGCGGCCGTGGAACAGGGCAAAAACATCAAGGTTATTGCCGACGAAACGCGCCCATTTCTTCAGGGCGCGCGCCTGACCGCCTGGGAACTGCACAAAGACGGCATTCCCGTTACCGTAGCCTGCGACAACGCCTGCGCCGTGCTCATGCAGAAGGGCCTTGTGCAGCGCGTGGTGGTGGGGGCCGACCGCATTGCAGCCAACGGCGACGCCGCCAACAAAATCGGCACCTTCGGCGTGGCCCTGCTGGCAAAGCATTTCAACATTCCGTTCTATGTGGCCGCGCCGCTTTCCACCATAGATCCGGCAACGCCCGACGGCGCGGGCATTCCCATTGAACAGCGGCCGGAACGCGAAGTAACCCATGTGGGCGAAACCCGCCTGACGCCAGAGGGCGTGCCCGTGTACAATTTTGCCTTCGACGTCACCCCCGCCGAGTTCATCACCGGCATCATCACTGAAAAGGGCGTGCTGCAGCCGCCTTATGGCCTTTCCATCTGGGCCGCGCTCAACGAAGCGAGCGCCGCCATGGAAACGGAAGACCGGCCCGAAGGGGAGCGTTAGAGGTTTTCCATGAAGGAACTGATTCTGGTCATCGGCCCCGCCTTGCCGGAGACAGCGCGCACCCTGCTTGGCGCACCCGGCTACGGACCTGACGGCAAACCCGAAACGGAAACGGGCGCGGCCCTGCCGGAACGCATGATCGCGCACTGGGATGGATGGGATGCCCCCAACGGCGAAATTTCGCTTGCCGCCCGGTTGCGCAACGACCTCACGGCCATCCGCGCGGAGCACATGACCTGGGCGCACGACATGGGACGCCTACGCATCGGCGGGCGCGAACTGCAGCACTGGCTGACCGGCGGCGAGGAGCTTTCCATGTGGTGGTGCTCGCTGCTCTATGAACGCCATCCCAAGATGACGCCGGGGCTTTACACGGTTTACAAACTGCGCGCGCTGGAACGCCTGATGGACGACGGGGGCTTTGCGGCCCTGCGCGTCTTTGGGGGCGATGAACCCCTGCGCGGCGTGCTTGCCCGCATGTGCCGCAAGGGGCACCGGCTGTTTGTGCTGGGCGGCGAGGCCCCAACCCCGCCCGAAAATCGCGGCAGCCTGCTGCACAGACTCTATGCGGCCACCCCGCCGACGGTGCGCGCGCTGGCCCGATTTGCCCACTGGTGGTGGTCAGTGCGCCGCCACATGCCGCCCGACGCCGCCAAAAATCCCTTGCCGCCCGTAAAGGGGCAACCCGCCACCATCGTTACCTATTTTCCCAATGTGGATATGAAGGCGGCGGAAAACGGGCGCTACCGCTCACGCTATTGGGAAGACCTGCACGAGGCGCTCAACGAGCAGGCCGCAACGGAATCCGGCGGCAGCGGCCACTTTGTGCGCTGGCTGTTTATTCGGTTTCCCGCTCCCCAGCTCAGCCTGACGCAGTGCCTTGCCCTGCGCGATCGTTTTCGCGCCGCAGGGCGCGACGGCGCAAGTTTTCATTATCTTGAGGAATTTTTGCGCACGAGCGACCTTTTTGGGGCCTTGCTGCGCCACGCGCGCCTCTGCCTGGCCAGTCTGCGCATAGAAAAAGAGGCCCGCGAGGCCTTCCACTTTGCCGGTTCGCACATCAATTTTTGGGATTATCTGGGACAATACTGGGCGGAATCGTTCCGGGGCTGGCGCGGCCTTGAGCGCTGCCTGCAACAGCGGGCGTTCAACCGCTACGTCGCCCTGGCTGGTCCGCAGCGCTGGACGCTTTTTCCGCTGGAAAACTGCCCCTGGGAACGCATGCTCACGCACGCCACGCACAAAGCGGGCAACGGGCCGGTCATCGGCGCGCAGCATTCCACCATCCGCCCCACGGACTTTCGCTATTTCGACGACCCGCGCACCTTCAGCGGCCCGCTTGCCGATTTTCAGCCCGACGCCGTGCGCGGCAACGGGCACTCCGCTTGCGAGCAGTGGCGCGCGGCGGGCCTGCCGCCGGAACGCCTGGGAGAGGTGGAGGCGTTGCGCTATCTCTACCTTGCGGAGGGCGCACAGCCGCAGCCTGCCGCCGACGGAGCCGACGAGGCAGTGCCGCAACTTCGCCGTCTGCTGGCCGTCACCAGTTTTTTTGCCGACGAAACCGAGGCGCATCTGGCCCTGCTGGCCCGCTCACTGCACGCGGGGCTGCTCGACGGATGGGACATTCGCGTGAAGCCGCACCCCTACCTGCCCGTCAAGGAACGGCTGCAGGCCCTGCTGGGCCGCCGGGCCTCGGAAGTGCAGCTTGTGGACGGCCCCATAGCCGACCAACTGACGCCCGGCGTTCTGGTGTGGTCCTCCAACTCCACCACAGCGGCGCTTGAGGCCGCCATCAAAGGGCTGCCGGTCATGTCCATGCTGCCGGCAGGCGACTTTGACCTCTGCCCCCTGCAGGACGTGGACAGCCTGCCGCGCACAGGCAGCGTGGACGACGTGGCCCGCGCCCTAAAAACGGCAAAGCCCCTGCATCTTCCCCCCAACTATCTTGATCTGAACACATCGCTTCCCCGCTGGAAAAAACTTCTGCATCTGCGAGGTACCCATGAGCACGCATGAAAACGTGGCCGCCCTAGTACGCCACTTCTACTGGGACAGAGATCTTAACTGCGCGCGCACCACCCTGCGCTGTCTTGAAGGCTTGCTGAGCGAGCCGCTGCACCCACAGGTATTTACAGCCGCCGTGGGTTGCCACGGCGCGGGAGGCACAGGCGGACAGTGCGGGCTCATGGAAGGCGCGCTGCTGCTCATCGGCCTGCGCGGCGCGGAGCTGGGCATGGAAGAATCGGCCATTGTTGATTTGTGCGCCGACTATGCCCGCCTGTTCACCGAAAAATTCGGCAGTCTCTCTTGCAAAGACCTGCGGCCCGGCGGCGTGCACCCTAACGACCCGCCCCATCTCTGCGAATCCCTCTCGGTGGACGCCATATGTCTTTTGCATGACTTTTTGGAGCGCATGGCCCAATCGACCGAGCCAAACCACCGCAAACCCTAGCAAAACGCCGGGGGCTAGGCCCCGCCGGGCCTTTTGACAGGCCGGGCCGCAACGCATAGATTGCGCCCAGATGCTCTGGGGCGCGCCTTCAGGCGCGCTGTTGCGCGGCTTTAGCCACGCTCACTCAAAACCCAATGGAAGGAGCCTTCCGCATGTCGTCCGACAGTTGCCACAGTTCCACTTCGGAACCTGACAGTTTACGTCGCACCACCTTTCTCACGCCATTGGGTTCCCGCTGAAAATCTTCCTGCGGGCGCCGCCTTGCGCGTGTCCGACGGAGGATTTTATGGTTTTGCGTTCTTTTTTGCCTGAGGGCCTGGCCGCGCCTCTCCTCAGGCTGCTTCCCGGCTGCGGCGGCCGCTCCGCCGCTCAGCCCGCCATGGCCGAACCCGCCCGGCAGGCCGCCAACCGTTTGATGGAGGCGGCCCGCGTTGACCCGGAGGCGGCCCTCAAGGCCTATGGGTCCACCTTTGAGGGGCTTCCCCGCCATCTGGCCCCCGCCATGCGTCAACGCTATGGGGCCAATGTTCTTGCCGCCAAACGGCGGGAAAATCTACCCAAGCGCCTTTTCAATTCGTTCATCAATCCCTTCAGCGTGGTGCTTTTGCTGCTGGCGGGCATTTCATTTTTCACCGATTATCTGCTGGCCGCCGCTGGAGAAAAAGACCTTACCGCCGTGATCATTGTGGCGGTGATGGTCTGCATCAGCGGCATTTTGCATTTCGTGCAGGAATCCCGCTCGGGCAACGCCGTGGCCCGCCTGGAATCGCTGGTCAAAACCACCATTGAAGTGGTGCGCGAAGGCAAGGGGCGGGAACTGCCCATTGCCTCTCTGGTGGTGGGCGACGTGGTGCGCCTGGCCGCGGGCGACATGATCCCCGCAGACATGCGCATTCTGCGGGCCAAGGATCTTTTTGTCAGCCAGTCATCCCTCACGGGCGAGAGCGAGCCCGTAGAAAAATTTCCCCACAATCTGCCCGCCGAGTCGGCTTCTTCCCCGCTGGATTGCGACAATCTGGCCTTCATGGGCAGCAACGTCGTCAGCGGCGCGGCCTTTGGCCTTGTGCTGGCCGTGGGCGGCGCAACGCTTTTTGGTTCTCTTGCCCGGCAGATCGCGGCCACATCAACGCCAACCAGCTTTGACCGAGGCGTAAATTCCGTTTCCTGGCTGCTGCTGCGCTTCATGGCCTGCATGGCTCCTGTGGTTTTTCTGGTCAACGGTTTCACCAAGGGCGACTGGGTGGAGGCAGGGCTTTTTGCCCTTTCCGTAGCTGTGGGACTGACGCCGGAAATGCTGCCCACCGTGGTTTCCGCCAATCTGGTGCGCGGGGCCGTGTTCATGGCGCGCAAAAAGGTTATCGCCCGCAGGCTCAACGCCATCCAGAACCTTGGGGCCATGGACGTGCTGTGTACCGACAAGACGGGCACGCTCACCCAGGACAGGATCGTTCTTGAATATTCGCTGGATATTCACGGCATGGAAGACGCGCGCGTGCTGCGCCACGCCTTTTTGAACAGCTGGTTTCAGACCGGCCTCAAAAACCTGCTGGACGCCGCCATCGTCAACCATGCCGACGAACTGAGCATGCAGCCTCTGCGCCAGGAATACACCCTTGTGGATGAAATGCCCTTTGATTTCACCCGCCGCCGCATGAGCGTTGTTGTGGCCGACAGAACGGGCAAAACCCAGATCATCACCAAAGGCGCGCTGGAAGAAATGCTCACCGTCTGCGCCTTTGCCGAATACCACGGGCAGGTTGAAGCGCTCACGCCCGCGCTGCGCAACGAGATTCTGGAGCGTGTGCGCCGCTATAACAGCGACGGGCTGCGCGTGGTGGGCGTGGCGCACAAAACCATGTCCGCCCCAAGTGGCGTGTTTTCCGTGGCGGACGAATGCGACATGGTGCTGCTGGGTTATCTGGCTTTTCTGGATCCGCCCAAGGATTCCGCGCCCAAGGCCCTGGCGGCGCTGCACGAGCACGGCGTGCGCGTGAAGGTGCTCACCGGCGATAACGACGCCGTCACCCGCAGCGTGTGCCGCCAGGTGGGGCTGTCGGGAAAAAACCTTCTGCTGGGGGCGGACATTGAGGCCATGGACGACATGGCCCTGAAAAGCGCTGTGGAAACAGCGGATATTTTTGCCAAGCTCAGCCCGCGCCAGAAAGCCCGCATCGTCACCTGCCTGCGCGGCAACGGACACGTGGTGGGCTTTATGGGCGACGGCATCAACGACGCCCCGGCCATGAAAAACGCCGATGTGGGCATTTCCGTTGATTCCGCCGTGGACGTGGCGCGCGAATCCGCGGGCGTCATCCTGCTGGAAAAAGACCTCACCGTGCTGGAAGCTGGCGTTATGGAAGGCCGGCGAACATATGCCAACATCATAAAATATATAAAAATTACCGTCAGTTCCAACTTCGGCAACATGTTCTCTGTGCTGGCGGCCAGCGTTTTTCTGCCCTTTTTGCCCATGACGCCCTTGCAGATTCTGGTGCTCAACCTGCTTTATGATGTTTCCTGCACCGCCATGCCCTGGGACAACGTGGACGAGGATTTTTTGCGCAAGCCCCGCAACTGGAGCACGGAGAGCATACGGCGGTTTATGTTCTGGCTTGGCCCCACCAGTTCCGTTTTTGACCTCGCCACCTATGCCCTGCTGTTCTGGGTGATCTGCCCCGCCGTCACGCCTGTGCCAGCGGGCGGGTGGCAGGCCATGAACGGCGCGGACCAGGCCGCCTTTGCCGCTGTGTTTCAGGCGGGCTGGTTTGTGGAATCACTGTGGACGCAAACAATGGTCATCCACATGCTGCGCACGCCCGGCATTCCCCTGCTGCACAGCCGCGCGGCCTGGCAGGTGACGCTGCTCACCGGCCTTGGGGTTGCGGTGGGCACCGTCATTCCCTTCACGGCGTTGGGGCAGGGCCTAGACATGGGCGCGCTGCCCGCCGCCTATTTCCCCTGGCTTGCCGCCGTGCTTGTGGGCTACCTCACGCTGGCCACGCTGGCGAAACGGGCCTTCATGCGCCGCTATGGCACGTGGCTGTAAGAGCGGGAGGTGGCATGGCCGCCGCCACGCGCCCAGGCCTGACGGTTTGCATTACCGCGCGGAACGCGCCGCATGCCCCCCAGAAACTCGCAGATAAGGCAATAAAAAAAGGCCCCGCATGGGGCCTTTTTTTATTGCTCTAGTTGCAACTGCACCGCCAGCGCGGCGCTACTGCCCGGACTTCATGCTGACGATAAGTTCGCGCAGCACCTGCGCCTGCCGGGCCATCTCATTCACCGCTGTGGTGGACTGCTGCATGGCCACGGAGGTTTCCGCAGAGATGCGGTTTACATCTTCAATGGAGTGGTTGATCTCTTCACTGGTGGAAGACTGTTCCTCCGCCGCCGTGGCGATGGACTGCACCTGTTCCGCCGTGGAATCCACCAGCCCCACGATTTCACGCAAAGCCTCGCCGGAGGTGCCCGCCAGTTCCGTGGCGGCGTCGATCATGCCCACGACCTGCTCCACATTGCCCACATTCTTGCGGGTGCCGGTCTGGATATCGCGGATAGCGTCCCCAACTTCCTTGGTGGCGCTCATGGTTTTTTCCGCCAGCTTGCGCACTTCATCCGCCACCACGGCAAAGCCCCGCCCGGCCTCGCCCGCGCGCGCCGCCTCAATGGCCGCGTTCAGCGCAAGCAGGTTGGTCTGGTCCGCGATGTCGGAAATGACGCCCAGGATTTGCCCCGTGCTTTCCGCCTGCGCGCCAAGCGTGCTCATCTCCGTTTTCAGTTCCATGGCCGTGGTCTGAATGCGGCTGATTTCCTGCACCACGCGCGCCACGACATCGGCCCCGCTTTCCGCGCGGCCGCGCGCGCTTTTGGCTGATTCCGCCGCCTGCCCCGCGTTGCGGGCCACTTCCAGCACGGTGACGTTCATTTCTTCCATGGCGGTGGCGGTTTCGCCCACGCGCGCGGTCTGCTGCTCCGCCCCATGGCTGGCCTGCTCCACCTGGGCGGAAAGCTCTTCCGAAGCCGTGGTCACGGTTTCCACAACGCCCTCAAGCTTTGAGGCCGCCTGCAGCATGCCTTCGGCACGGGCGCGTTCCGCCGCCGCGCGGGCGGCTTCGGCGGCTTCCGTGGCCTTGGCGGCCCGCTCGGATTCTTCCTGCGCCCGCTGACTTTTCTCATCCGCCTCGGCAATTTTGCCCTTCAGACTGCCGACCATGGCCCGCAGGTTGTCGGCCAGGCTCCCTATTTCATTGCGCAGTTTGAGGGCAAGAACGGAATCAAGGTCGCCCTTGGCCACATCAGCCGCATAGGTTTGCAACTGCCGCAGGGGCCGCACCACAATTTTGTCCAGAGCCAACAGGCAAATGCCCACAAGCCCCAAAATGGTTATGCAGCCAATTATCAGCATGACGTTGCGCTGTTCCTTGGCCGGGGCCTCTATTTCGTCAAGGTTCACAGAAACGCCGACGCGCCAGTGCCAGTCGGGAACAGATTCCCAAGCCAGCACGCGTCGTTCCCCATCGACGACATATTGCGTGCCAGCGCCGGAGTCAGCCCCGATCATGTCCCTGATGCCGGGCATGTCGCCCATTTTTTTGAGAATAAGCTCACTGTTGGGGTGGCTGATCATTTCGCCAGTGGGCGATACGACAATAACGCGGCCGGTTTTGCCAACAGAAATTTCAGAAAGATTTTTGGTCAGCTGCCCGATGTCGTAGGACATGCCCAGCCCGCCCACAACTTTGCCGCCCTCATCAAAAATGGGGGCGGTGACGCTGACGATCAGCTTGCCCGTGGCAATGCTTTTGGTGGGCGAAGAGCTGAAGCCTTTTTTCCCGGCCAGGGCGGCTTTGACGTATTCACGGGTCGCCAGGTTGCTGAGCTTGCCGGGCTTGCCCTGGGCAACGGTGATAACCTGCTGCCCTTCGGAATTGAACAGATACATGGTGTTCACTTCCGGAGCGGCCTTCGACATGGCGGCAAGGAATGTTTCCGCCCCCTTTTTATCCTCCCCTGTCAGCAAAAACTGGCGAAGACGCGGCGGGTTTGAAGCGCCGCTGATAAACATGCTCAGCTGCGTTCCGAAATCGCCCAACGATTTTGCCAGCATATCGGAGGTCATATCCATCTCGTGATTGCGCGCCGTCAGGTTGGCCTCGTCGCTCATACGAGTAACCACAACCACTAAGGCTGACTGCACAACAAGCACCACAATGCTGATCACCATCAGCATGGCCGTTCGGACACTGCGAGAAACCATAGAAGCACCTTCCTCATGAAAGGACGCCGTCGTGCGCGACAACGCCGGTTTGAGCCTCCGCAATGTGGTTCTCCCACATGCAAATCAGGCGCTGAGCACACCAGGGCCACCGGCAAAGGCCGGCGCCGATGGCACAACGCGCGGAACCATGGCATATGTAACAAAGACACATGGCGGCAGCGCAACAGTTCGTGCGCTGCCGCCATGAAAAGGTTATCGGCTATATGATTATAAACTTTATTTTTTGCGCAAAGAAAGTCGCCCGGCCACCGCATCGGCGCCCATGCGGGCGAACTCGGCCACATCGCGCCCGTGGCGGGCGCTTTCGGGCAAAAGCAGTTCCGGCTTGTTCGCCAGGCTGTTATCGGGCGTAATGCCGTATTCGGGCGGGAAGGCGTTGTTGAAATACATATCCTGAAAACCGGAGAACTTGAGCGCATGGGCCGTGGCGTCAAGCACGGCGTGCTCGTTCTGGCCCACAAGCCCCAGCAGCTTTGCGTTCATCAGGCCCGCCAGGCATTCCCCGCCCTGGGTGCAGGCGATGTGCCCGTGGCGGTTGGCCACGATCATGGCGTCCATGATCTGCTGTTCCGTCACGCGCAGAACCTGAAAAGCCCGTTCACCGCCCTTTTCCATAAACCGTTCGGCCAGTTTGCGCACGCGCGGGAACGACACGGGGTTGCCGATCATGGCGGCCTGCGCCACGCTGGGCGTTACGGTAACCGGCTGCCAGTGGCGCGCGCCCTTGGGCGCGTCATAGTAACGCCACACGGGGTCGGCGTGTTCCGACTGCACGCCGAAAATGCGGGGCAGCGCGGTGATGATGCCAAGCTCGAGCATTTTCAAAAAGCCGGACATGATGGCCGTGATGTTGCCCGCGTTGCCGATGGGCACAAAAAGGCACAGGTCCGTCATATCCCAGCCGTACCACTGCGCGGTTTCGTAGGCATAGGATTCCTGCCCCAGAATACGCCAGCTGTTCTTGGAATTGAGCAGGGCCACGCGATAATTTTCCGCCAGCAGTTCCACCACCTTCATGCAGTCGTCGAACACGCCGGGCAGCTCCAGCACCGTTGCGCCGCTGCCGAGCGGCTGCGAAAGCTGCTGGGGCGTCACCTTGCCGTGGGGCAGCAGCACCACGCTTTTGAGCGGCGCGCCAACATACGAGGCGTACAGGGCGGCGGCGGCGGAGGTGTCGCCGGTGGAGGCGCACACGGTCAGCACTTCGTCCCACTGGTTGCGGCGGCACAGCCACTTCAGATAGCTGAAGGCGCAGGCCATGCCCCTGTCCTTGAACGAGGCGCTGGGGTTCTGACCGTCGTTTTTGTAGGCAAAGGGCACGCCCACTTTGTCACGCAGCGCGGGCGCGGCCTCGATGATGGGGGTAATGCCCTCGCCCAGATACACGATATCGTCTTCATCCAGCAGGGGGGCCAACAGCTCATAGAAGCGAAAAATGCCCCGCAGCGCCGTGGTGCGGCTGGCGGCGCGGGCGTCGAACAATTCGCGCCACTGCGCGCCGCTGCGCTCCTTCAGCTTGTCAAAGTCCAGGTTTTCCAGCAGAAACACGCCGCCGCACTGCGGGCAGGTATACAGCAGGCTGTCGCCGGGGTGGCGAGCGCCGCAGTCAAGGCAAACATATTCCATGCGACCGCGATAGGCCGGAAAATCCGCATGCGCCATGAGAAGACTCCTTGCAGTTGGCATCAGAAAAGGAACTGGGTTCCGGTACGTCGGTTGGCGGCAGGCCCCGCCGACCGACAAAAAATCGGCAAACTAAAAATGACGGCGCTATGCCTTTCCGTCCGTTTTATCCGCGTGCTTGCTTTTCAGCCAGCTTTTCTCGGTTCCGGCGCGCAGACGGGCGATGTTCTCCCGGTGTTTCCACACCACCACGGCCCAAACGCACAAGGCCAGCGGCAGCCAGGCCCAGCAGCTGGTTACGGCCAGGGCCAGCGGCAGCGCCGTCACCAGAACCAACGACCCCAGTGAAACAAAGCCGCTGCGCCAGATGACCAGGCAGCACAGCGCCGAGGCCCCCAAAAGCTGCCAGAAGGCCAACGGGATGAACACGCCGATGCTTGTGGCCACGGCCTTGCCGCCCCGAAAGCGCATAAAGCACGAAAACACGTGCCCCAGCACGCAGGCCAGGCCCACCACGCTGACAAACAGCGGCTCGGCGTTGATGCGAAAAGCCAGCCACACGGGCACGACCCCCTTGCACACGTCGCAGGCCAGGGTGAGCACGCCCCAGCCGAAACCGCACAACCGCGCCACGTTGGTGGCCCCGGTGTTGCGGCTGCCGCTTTCGCGCGGGTCCACGCCGCAAAAGACTCTGGCGATGACCAGCCCCCACGGTACGGAACCAAGCACATAGGCCAGAATAATCCACAATATTTCCAGCATATCCTCACTCCAGCAAATGCCGTGAATTCCCGCGCGGCGTCAAATGCACGCGCCGCGGTTCCCGTTCTCCCCCCGCTGGCGAACAGCCGCCGCCCGGTCGGGGGCAACCCCGCAGGCGGGGAAAACGCCCGCGCGCGGCTAGTCCGCCGTGGCGGCCTCCAGCACAATGATTTCGTTATACAGCGGCTGCACCTTGCCGATGCGCACGTCCACGGCCAGGCCGGGGTGCGCCCGCTCGTCAAAAAGCCGCCTTCTGCCGCGCACAAAAATGCCCTGCTCCGGCAGGCTCACGCTCACAAAGGCATCGTTTTCTTCTGTGATAACGCCGCGCCACCACGTTTTATCGCCCTTCTGGCGAAAGAACAGCAGCTTCCAGTAACGCGGGCGGAAGCGCTGCACCTGCCCGGCGGCGTCCAGCGCGGGGGAGAGCACGTTCAGCAGATCGGCGAGCGTTTCGTCCGTCCAGCGCGGCGCGCCGGTGCGCAGAAACTGCACCAGCTGCGCTTCATTGACAAGATCGGGATACCGCCGCAACGGCGAGGTCACGGGCGTGTAGCGCGCCAGCCCCAAAGCCGCGTGCGGCCGGGCCTGCACCTCAAGCCCCGAGGGCGTGAGGGCGCGCATGATGCGGGTCATGTCCTGCGGCGTGGTCCATATGCCCGCATATTCCTTGGGCAAGGCCACGTCCTGCACGCGGTGCAGCATGGCGATGTCCCGGTCCGCAGCCCAGCGGGCAACCGCCGCGCTGGCCAGAATCATCATTTCGGCCACCAGCATCTGCGCGTCGGGGGCGTGGTAATCCGCGCCCACTTCCACCTGAATGCCAGCCCCTTCGCCCTGAAGATGAATGACCGGATCGGGCCGGTCCATAATCACGGCGCCGTCGGCAATGCGGGCGCTCTGGCGCTTGCGCGCCAGCTGCAGGCCAAGCCGCAACTGTTCCGCGTGGGCCGCCGCCGGGTTTTCGGGCAGTGGGCCGCCCGCCGCCTGAGCGTCGAGCACGGCCTGGCTGTCGCAATAGGTCAGGTTGGCGGCAAGGCGCGCGCGCACCACGGAAACCTCGCATTCGCCCAGCGTGCCATCGGCCGCAACATGCACCAGCACGCTCAGCGCCGGGCGCTCCTGCCCGGCCAACAGGGAATAGGCCTGAGTGCCCAGCACCTCGGGCAGCATGTGGCAATCGCCTTCAGGCAGATAGATGCTGGTGCCGCGGTGCAGCACCAGCTTGTCCAGCGGGCCGCCGAAATCCCAGAACAACGCGGGGCAGGCAAGCACCAGGGTCAGCGCCCAGCCCTCGCCCTCGGCCTGCACATGAAAAGCGTCGTCCACGTCACGCGTGCTGGCGCTGTCTATGCTGATGCAGGGCTGGTCAAAAAAATCCGGGGCGTCAAGCCCAAGGCGCGCGCACGCGCCCTGCGGGTCGCTCCCGTCGGTGGCCAGGGTTTCCACTTCCTGCCGGCAGTCTTCCCACCAGGCGTCGCCCGGCGCATATCCGGCCCTGTCCAGCCAAAAATTGTAGTGGGCGGGCAGTTTGCCCCAGGCCACCAGCAGCTGCAGGGGCAGATGGGGCACATCGGGCAGCCCCTTGCTCAGGGTGCGCCAGATGGTTTCCAATTCCTGGCTTTCAGGATCAACCATACGGGAGAAAAGCACTTCTTCAAGACGTTCGGCCACTTCCGGCGTGGGCCATTCGCCAAGGCTTTCGCCCTCTCGCTTGGGCGGCAGCTCACGCTTGCGGCAGGCAACTTCCCAAAGCAGGCGCAAAAAGGCCGCGCCGCCAGCAATAAGCGATTCCCGTTCCAGGCGGGCTTTTTCCTCAACCATGCGTTTTTCAACCATGTCAGAGGAAAAAACCTGAAAATCCGGGGGCTGAAAACGAAAATGGCTTTTGCAGGCCAGCAACGCGCGCCCATAGGCAGCCACATGGTCGGCGGAGGGGTCGCTTTCAAACAGTTCCGCAAACCAGCTGGCCGGGGCCGCTTCAACCTCGCCTTCGGCCATTTCCCACACGTCCAGCACGGGCACGAGGGCGGCCATGTCGTCGCGCGTCTGCCGGTGCGCCTCTAGCAGGCGCACGGCGTCTTCACGGCCCATATCCGCGCCGTGCAGCGGCCCAAGCCAAGGCAGCAGACGGGAGGAATTGAGCCGCGTTTCCCTTCTGTTGGGCAAAAGCAACCGCAGCCGCCCGCCAGCCTCTTCAGTGACCAGGGCGATCTGCACGGCATTGCCTTCCAAATATTCCACCACGCAACCCGGCGCCGGGTAGCGCACACAATCAGACATGCCTGCTCCTTCAGAAAAACCGCGCCGCATTTCCGGCGCACCGCCACGTGGGGAATGCCTGCTCCCGCCGTAACAAAACGCCCGCTGCGGCGCGTGATTGCGCAAAAAAACCTGCGCATGCGCTTTTGTGGCGAGCGTCTGCCCACGCCGCCGCCGGGGCAAAAAAAGTGAACGTGCCCTGCCAAGCCGCCGCGCGCTTTCAGCGAACGACAATCCTTTATTTTTGCGCTTCTGGCAAGTGCCCACAGGGCCGCAACCCCTTGCGCACTGGACGCCAGAGGCGTTAGCCGCTATAGAAACAGTTTACGGCCACAATTTTTTTACCGCGCTTACAGCGCGTGCAGGGCGGAACACATGAGCAACATCATTCACCAAACTGGAGGCAGCCGCACCCTGGTTATGCAGGAACCGGAAAAACCGCAGCTTTATCGCGATCTTTTCCCTTATACCAGCATCTGCCGCACATCGTTTGACGAAGTGCTGCTTTCGCCGCGACCGGCGGAGCAGATGCGCATTACCGACACCACCTTTCGTGACGGCCAGCAGGCCCGCCCCCCATATACGGTCAAGCAAGTGGCCAAGATGTTCGATTTTCTGCACCGGCTCGGCGGCAAAACCGGGCTGATCACGGCCTCGGAATTTTTTCTGTATTCCGCCAAAGACCGCAAGTGCATCGACGTGTGCCGCGCGCGCGGCTACCGTTTTCCGCGTGTGACGGCCTGGATCCGCGCCACCAAGGAAGACCTCAAGCTCGCCCGCGATATGGAATTTGACGAAACCGGCATGCTCACCAGCGTGTCGGACTACCATATTTTTCTCAAGCTGGGCAAAACCCGCCAGCAGGCCATGGACATGTATGTGGGCATGGCCGAGCAAGCCCTGGAATGGGGCATTATTCCGCGCTGCCACTTCGAGGACGTGACCAGGGCCGATATCTACGGCTTCTGCCTGCCCCTGGCCGAACGGCTCATGGACCTTTCGCGCCAGAGCGGCATGCCCGTCAAAATTCGCCTGTGCGACACCATGGGCTATGGCGTGCCCTACCCCGGCGCGGCCTTGCCCCGCTCCGTGCAGCGCATCGTGCGCTGCTTCACCGACGAGGCGGGCGTTCCCGGCCAATGGCTTGAATGGCACGGGCACAACGATTTTCACAAAGTGCTGGTCAACGGCGTGACGGCCTGGCTCTATGGCTGCGGCGCGGTCAACGGCACGTTGTTCGGCTTTGGCGAGCGCACGGGCAACACGCCGCTGGAAGCTCTGCTTGTCGAATACATCTCCCTGACAGGAGACGACGCAGCCGCCGACACCACCATTCTGAGCGAAGTTGCCGAATTTTTTGAAAAAGAGCTGCATTACCACATTCCCAACAACTATCCCTTCATCGGGCGCGACTTCAACGCCACCAGCGCGGGCGTGCATGCCGACGGCCTGGCCAAAAACGAAGAGATTTACAATATCTTCGATACCAAGCACCTGCTTGGCCGCCCCGTGCCCATCATCATTACCGACAAGACGGGCCGCGCGGGCGTTGCCTACTGGATCAACGCCAACCTCAGGCTGCCCGACGACCAGCAGATTTCCAAAAAGCACCCCGCCGTGGGCCAGATCTACGACGCCATCATGGCCGTTTATGAAGAATCGGGCCGCACCACCAGCTTCTCGCATGAAGAAATGGAAGCCCTGGTGCAGCGCTTCATGCCCGAACTCTTCTCTTCCGAATACGACCACATGAAGCAGCTGGCGGGCGAGCTTTCCGCCAACATCATCGTGCGGCTGGCACGCAGCAAGGAGCTGATGGACTTCAGCAAGCACGCCTGCGCGCGGCTTGACGCGTTTGTGCGTGAATATCCCTTCATCCAGTACTGCTACCTTACGGACAATGAGGGCAAGCTCCAGTGCTCGGCCATCACCGATCCGGTGTACAGGGAAACCTACGAGGCTCTGCCCATCGGCTACGATTTTTCGCAGCGCGAATGGTTCAAGATGCCCATGCAAACGGGCGACCTGCACATCATGGACGTGTACCAGTCGCACTTCACAAGCAAACTCATCATTACCGTTTCGTGCGCTGTGACGGATGCCAAAGACAACATCGTGGGCGTGATCGGCGTGGACATTCAGCTGGAACAGCTGCTCAAACGCGCCCGCGCCCTGCAACAGGAAGTGGTGGAAGACGAGGCCGACGCCGAAGTCGAATAGGCTTTGCGGCACTGCCTTGCGCCGCGCGAACGCCCTTCGCCGGTGCAGGCATTACAACCTTTGGGCACGCGAACCCAGAGCATTGCGAACCGTTTTAAGGAATCTTCATGAACAAGAAAATCTACTGGATAGAAGGCGACGGCATCGGCCCCGAAATCTGGAAGGCCGCGCGCCCCGTTATTGAAGCCGCTTTGGCCGCCGAAAACACGGGCATTTCCCTGGAATGGACAGAACTGCTCGCGGGCGAAAAGGCCGTGAAGGAAACCGGTTCTCCCCTGCCGGAGGCCACGCTGCAAACCCTGCGCACCGCCGAGCTGGCCATGAAGGGCCCCCTGGGCACCCCCGTGGGCACAGGCATCCGCAGCCTCAACGTGGCCTTGCGCCAGGGGCTTGATCTTTATGCCTGCATCCGCCCGGTGCGCCATTTTGAAGGCCTGGAAACCCCGGTCAAGCACCCGGAACGCGTCGATATGGTCATTTTTCGTGAAAATACCGAAGACGTTTACGCGGGCGTGGAATTTGCCGCCAACACCCCGGAAGCGCGCAAGCTTGTTACGTTTTTGCGCGAAGAGCTGGGCGTGAACAAGGTGGCCGAAACCGCCGCCGTGGGCATCAAGCCCATGACGGAATCCGGCTCAAAGCGCTTGGTGCGCCGCGCGCTGCGTTTCGCCCTTGACCAGAAGCAGCAAAGCCTCACCCTGGTCCACAAGGGCAACATCATGAAGTTCACCGAGGGCGCGTTCCGCCAGTGGGGCTACGACGTGGCCGCCCAGGAATTCGGCGACCTCACCTGCACGGAAAAAGACCCCGTGCCCGGCCGCCTGGTGATCAAGGACCGCATTGCCGACGCCATGTTCCAGGAAGCCCTGCTGCGGCCGGAACAGTATCAGGTGCTGGCCACGCCCAACCTCAACGGCGACTATATCTCCGACGCGCTGGCCGCCCAGGTTGGCGGGCTGGGGCTGGCCCCCGGCGTCAACATGTCGGACACGCTGGCCTTTTATGAAGCCACCCACGGCACCGCCCCCACCATCGCGGGCAAAGACAAGGCCAACCCCGGCAGCGTTATCCTTTGCGGCGCGCTGATGCTGGAAAACATTGGCGTGCCCGGCGCGGCGCAACGCATCCGCAACGCCGTGAGCAAGGCCATTGCGGGCAAGGCCGTTACCGAAGATCTGGCCGCTCAGGTCAGCGGCTCCCGAGTGGTGGGCTGCGCGGCCTTTGGCGAGATTATCGGGGCCAACCTGTAATCCGGCGTTCCGGCGCAGGCATATTCACCTTCCAGAGAAGGGGCGCTTTTTGACGAAGGCGCCCCTTCTCTGAAAATACACCCTCAACAGGCGGATTCCCCTATGATCGCGCTGGATAGTTTGCTGTTGTTTGTGCCCATGGCGGCCATTCTGGTTATGTTGCCGGGGCCGGATTTTGCCCTTATCGCAAAAATTTCGCTGCTGGATGGCCGCCCCCAGGCGCAGGCCGCGGCCATAGGCGTAGCCCTGGGCATCTGCCTGCACACCACGGCCGCCATGCTGGGCATTTCGGCCATTATCGCGCAGTCCGTGCTGTTGTTCTGCATTCTCAAATATGTGGGCGCGGCCTACCTTGTGTGGCTGGGCATCCATGCGCTGCGTTCGGGGCAGACCGTCAGCGCCGTAACGCGCACGGCGCGCGAACCGGCAAAGGCGGCTGTCCGCATGACCCCCAGGCAGTGGCTGCGCTTTTTCGGCCAGGGCTTTCTGACCAACGCGCTGAACCCCAAAGCCGTGCTGATTTTCCTGACTTTTCTCCCCCAGTTCATGGACCCGCACGCCCCGCTTGCCCCGCAGTTTCTCACGCTGGGCGGCATTTTGTCCGGCCTGTGTCTGTTATGGTATGTGCCCCTGGCCTATATGCTGGGCCGTGTGCGGCATATTTTTGAAAACAGCCGCTTCCAAAAATGGTTGCAACGCTGTACGGGCATTGTGTTCATAGCCTTTGGCCTCAAACTGGCCACGGCGCAGTCTCGCTAACCCGCGTCGCGCCAGCGACCCGCAAACCCCAGAAGGTCTGCCATGATCGAACTTGTCAGCAATTCCGTGGTCATCGACGGAAACAACATCCGCACCGCCGAAGAAGCCCGCGCCAAAGGCGTGGACATTGAAGCGGCGCGCAATAACAGCCTTGCCGCGCGCATTCTGAAGGCGCACAACACCAGCGCCGATCAAAACGTGCTGCGCATCCGCTTCGACGCCCTGGCCTCCCACGACATCACCTATGTGGGCATCATCCAGACCGCGCGCGCCAGCGGCCTCAAGGAATTTCCCGTTCCCTACGCCCTCACCAACTGCCACAACAGCCTGTGCGCGGTGGGCGGCACCATCAATGAGGATGACCACCTCTTCGGTCTTTCGGCGGCGCGCAAATACGGCGGCATTTTCGTGCCCCCGCATCTGGCGGTCATTCACCAGTATGTGCGCGAAATGATGACCAAATGCGGCGGCATGATTCTGGGGTCGGACAGCCACACCCGTTATGGCGCGCTGGGCGTTATGGCCATTGGCGAAGGCGGGCCGGAGCTGGTCAAGCAGCTGCTGGGCAAAACCTATGACGTGGCCGCGCCCGAAAAAGTCGCCGTGTGGCTTGAAGGCGCGCCCCGCCCCGGCGTGGGCCCGCAGGACGTGGCCCTGGCCATCATTGGGGCCGTGTTCAAAAACGGCTTTGTGAAGAACAAGGTTATGGAATTCATGGGCCCCGGCGTGGCCGGTCTTTCCGTGGAATACCGCTGCGGCGTGGACGTCATGACCACCGAAACCACTTGCCTTTCGTCCATCTGGACCACGGACGAAAAAGTGCGCGATTATATGACCATGCACGGGCGCGCGGGCGACTATGCCGAGCTGCGCCTTGAAGGCCCGGCCTGTTACGACGGCCTTATCCGGGTGGACCTGAGCAAGATCGTGCCCATGATCGCCCTGCCCTTCCACCCCAGCAACGTCTACCCCGTGGCCGAAGTGGCCCGCCACGGCGCCGAGCTGCTGGCCCAGGTGGAAGCCGAGGCCAAACGGCAGTTCGGCAAGGCCGCCGAAAACCTGAACCTGCGCGCCAAAATGCACGATGGCGGCGTGTGGGTTGATCAGGGCATCATTGCCGGTTGCGCGGGCGGCAATTTTGAAAATATCGCCCTGGCCGCCGCCATTCTTGACGGCAAAACCACGGGCAATCAGGCCTTCAACCTGGCCGTATACCCCGCCAGCGAGCCGCAGGGTCTGGCGCTGGTCAAAAACGGCGCGGTCGCCAAGCTCATGCTCGCAGGCGCGGTGATGAAAACCGCTTTCTGCGGCCCCTGCTTCGGCGCGGGCGACACCCCGGCCCACGGGGCCTTCTCCATCCGCCACACCACCCGCAACTTCCCCAACCGCGAAGGCTCCAAGCCCTCCAACGGGCAGGTTTCCACCGTGGCGCTCATGGACGCGCGCTCCATCGCCGCCACCGCCGCCAATGGCGGTCGCCTGACCCCGGCCACGGAGCTGGACTGGTCCGCCCCCGAGCTGGCGCATGCCGATCTGGCCTATACCTTTGAGCCGCTCATCTATCACAGCCGCGTGTACAACGGCTTCGGCAAGGCCGAACCGGAAACGCAGCTGGTGCGCGGCCCCAACATCGCCGACTGGCCTGCCATGAGCCCCCTGCCCGACCATTTGCTGTTGCAGGTGGTCAGCGTGATCACCGACCCCGTCACCACCACGGACGAGCTGATTCCCTCGGGTGAAACTTCCTCCTTGCGCTCAAATCCGCTCAAGCTGGCGGAATACACCCTTTCGCGCAAGGACCCCGGCTATGTGGAACGCGCCAAGGCCGTACACGCCCTGGAAAAAACCCGCCTTTCCAACCCCGGCGATGCGGCACTGCTGGCCAAGGCCCGCGCGCTCTTTGCCGTGTGCGGTCTGGATGTGCTTCAGGGCAGCGCGGATCTGAAACAGGTGGGGCTGGGTTCCACCATTTTTGCCGTGAAACCTGGCGACGGTTCTGCCCGCGAGCAGGCTGCCTCGTGCCAGAAGGTGCTGGGCGGCTGGGCCAACATGGCCGTGGAATACGCCACCAAGCGCTACCGCTCCAACCTCATCAACTGGGGCATGCTGCCCTTCATCGTTGATGCCTCGCTGGCCGAAACCCTGGCCGTGGGCGATTGGCTTGTGGTGCCCAATGCGCGCAAGGCCGTGCGCAACGCCGAGCCCGCCATCACGGGCTATGTGGCCCACGAGGGCGCGCAGG
>Ga0183101_1001010_pt1 | contig 31229 bp, 29 predicted proteins | sample Biomet3_FD_127790 | JGI IMG/M metagenome (GOLD analysis project Ga0183101, IMG submission 127790) | Microbial communities from bioreactor (seeded with sewage sludge) at LBNL, California, USA - Biofuel metagenome 3 | ecosystem: Engineered > Bioreactor > Anaerobic > Unclassified ...
GTGGTAATTATATTAAAGCAAGGTTGCTGGCTATTTTCATTTATATATTTATGGTAGAAGTAGAAGCTTATTACATAAGATTATTGTCAATAGTATTTTAAATCCATTAATTAAACACTAGTGAAAATAAGTGTTATAATTTTTATATTGGTTAAGTAAAAACGTTAGAAAATTATCAAGGAAACAAAACTTAGTTTAAGCGGGAATATTGCATTGTTAGGGGGAAAAATTATGGATAGTAATTTTATTAAAGAATTAACTTATTCACTTGGTGCTGATGTGTGTGGAGTTGCAAACATAAAAAGATTTGAGAACGCCCCAAAAGGTTTTCATACGTTAGATATTTATTCTGAAGCAAAGTCTGTTATATCATTTGGTAAACATTTTTCAACAAGTTTGTTTGATGCAAATACTAACGTTCCTTACACATTTGTAAAAAATAAGTTTGTTGAACTACTAGACAATATTTCTATTCAACTTACTTTTAATATTGAATCACAAGGTTACAAGGCAATTCCTATTCCATCAGATGAACCCTATGAATATTGGGATGCAGAGAATAAGCGAGGTAAAGGAATATTATCACTAAAACACTTGGCTCAGGCATCAGGTATAGGGTGTATTGGTAAAAATACCTTACTCATTAATGAAAAATACGGTAATAGGCTCTACCTTGGAGCAGTGATTACTAATACAGAGTTAACTGCAGATGATTTATCAAGTAACTTATGTCCTGAAAATTGTAATATTTGTTTAAAAGCATGTCCTCAATCCGCATTAGATGGAATTACAGTAAATCAAAAAAAATGTAGAGAAGTATGTGCTTCAGTAACTGATGGTGGGGGATTTGTATATTCATGTAATACTTGCAGAAAAGTATGTCCATTTGCGAAAATATAGTTAATTATTTTAGATTAGGTTTTTAATGAATTCTTGAGTTGTTTTTTATTCATTTAACTGTAAGTATAATTCAGAGTATGAATATATGGTTTATTTATTGTAAATTTAAAATAGCTAGACTTTCTTCTTATATTATAAAACAACTAAAGCCTGTATCCTAAACAAAGAATACAGGCTTTGGGTTTCTATAACTTATATTCCGCATAACTATACATGATATTTATAAGGTTGATGATTTTATCTGTGATGGAACATGTAGTTATAAGAGAGCTAAAGAAGGAAATGAGATATAAGACTATGTTATACATATATAAGGTTTTATAATTTATGTTTTATTCTGGAATTTGATATAATAATTATGTAGTAATACAGTTAAATAGATTTTATATATTAAAATAAGTGGGGGAATAAAATATGAATAAAGAAGAAATAGCAGAATTGAAACTTCAGGGTTTTATTAATCAAAGAGATACTCGTTATTTTTCACTAAGAATAATAGCAAAAGCTGGGAATATGGAATCGTCCAAGATGGAGAAGGTACTAGATATTGCTAATAAATATGGCAGAGGATATATAGGCTTCACAACTCGTTTAGGAATTGAAATACCATGGATAAAAGAAGAAGACATTGAAAATGTAAAGAAAGCTTTAGTGGAATCTGAGCTTATAGCAGGAGGAACAGGAAAAAAGATAAGACCTCTTGTAGCTTGTAAAGGAACATTATGTACTCATGGATTGGTAGATACTCAAGGTATATGTAGTAAATTACATGATAAATATTTTGGGTACAAATTGCCATCTAAGTTTAAAATAGGTATAGTTGGATGTCCTAATAATTGTGCAAAGGCATCTTTAAATGACCTTGGATTTATGGGACAAAGAGTACCGAAGTTAGAAGAAGATAACTGTACAGGCTGTGGATTATGTGTATCTGTATGTAAAGTAGGTGCTATTGAGAAAGTGGACAAAAAGGTAAAATATCATTCTGAAAAGTGTCTAGCCTGTGGAAAGTGCATCGGTGCTTGTAAATTTGGTGCTATGGTAACAGAGAAAGAAGGAGTTGCAGTATTTTTAGGAGGAAAATTTGGTAGAAAATATAGGATAGGGGATAAAGTTAACAGCACCTTTTCAGTAGATGAACTAGATAAAGTTATGAAAAAGGTATTAGATTATTATGCTGAGAATGGAAATACTGGGGAAAGATTTGCTGATATGATTGATAGAGTAGGTTTTCAAAATTTAAAAGAGGAATTAATACAACAGGTCTAAGTAACGGACAGATTATTTTAAGCATAGGAAAACACATAATAATTCAAATAGGAATTATTATGTGTTTTTTTCTGCCTATATCTCCTGTAACTGTATATATACTAAGTGAAGGGAGTTGATAAGTATGGCTGCAATAGCAACAAAGCTGCAGACTACACTACTAGTTAAATATGAGGATGGTGTAGATGCAGAGGGAAAAGAAATAATCAAAAGTCAGAGGTTTTCAAAGATAAAAACTACTGCAACAGAACAAGATATTCTGGATTTAGCACTAGAAATTGAAAAGCTTCTTGGAAAAACCTTAAATGAGGTTATAAGAGAAGATCAAAGTGGAATAACAAACGCATAGTGTGTGAGGGGGATGTAAATGAGTAAAACATTAGTTATGAATTTTTTGAATGAGGGCGGTAAAAAAACAGCAGTAAGGCTTAATAATGTTAAAGATGGTGTAACTGAAGCAGAGGTAAGTGCTGCTATGGATGTGATTATTGCTAAAAATATATTTAAAACCACTGGAGGAGATTTAAAGAACAAAGACTCCGCAGAGATTACTGATAAGAGTTCTACCGAACTAACAGTGAAATAAGCTATTAGGGTTAACAAAGAATCAGATAGAGTTTCAGATTAACCTGATTCTTTGTTAAGAGATAAAGAAGGTGAGGCTTTAAGTGAATAATGATTTGTTAAACATGATAGGCAGTGTTGGTTTTCCTATAGCAGTATCTGTATATCTACTGGTTAGGTTAGAATCAAAGCTTGAAGTATTAACAGTCAGTATAAATAATCTGGCTAACTCCATAAAAAGCTCATAAAAAAGTACATGCAGGACATAGTTCTTGCATGTACTTTTTTGTGCTTAAACTTAAAAAAGAAGATACATAGCATTTAAGCGATAAAAAATTAAAAGAAAATAAAAAGTATATTATTGTATAATTTGGTGAAAAAGGAAATTAGATGTAAGGTTTTCCATAGATTAAAGATATTTAAGTAAGATTATGGAAAAATATAAAAGAAAACATCGAAAAGTTTTTTTGAAAAGCTATCTCAAAGTTAGGGGGTCAAAACGTCTTTATATTATATAGGGTATTTAATTAATGCAAAAAATTTAGAAGAAAGATGAGGAATAAAAATGAAAAAAGAAATAATAACTAAATTAGAACAAGAGAGAATTGTTAAAACTGTGAAAATGGGGGAAATATCAAGTTTAAACAGCTTTCTTCACTCTTTTAATGTAAATATAGCAAGTTGCTATAGGTTAAATCGATGTAATGAAGATAACCTTAATTTTGAAGATTTTCAGCAGGAATGCCGTATGGCAGTGATAAAAGCCTTAAAATCCTTTAAACAGAATAGCTATGGTGAACTTCGCAGCTTTATTAAAATCACCATAAAGAATAAATCAATAGATATAGCAAAAAAACATAAAAATCAGAACAATTATAATATTTTGGGGGATGATTCTGAGGATATACATGATTTAAGTGCAAGAAACCATAAGTATTCGTTGGAAAATGAAGTGGTAAACAGGTTAACTGTAGAGCATAGTAATGAAAAGTTTATAAGAAGAAAGCTTACAGATAAACAGTATGATGTTTTGAAAGCTTTTTATTTTGGAGAATGTCCTAGAAAGTATGAATTAGAAAATGGGATGAAACCTAGAAACTTTGACAAAATATTAGACAGAGCGCTGAAGAAAATCGCTAAAATAATAAAAACAAAAGAGTTCAAAGATTTTCACTTTTTATCTATACCTCCTAAATGCATAATACGTGAATAATTTAGGTCAAGGTATAGGGTGCAAGTAGGGGACTTGACTTAGCACCAACATTCATAAGAATACCTATAATTAAATTAAGCCTTCAGGTAGCAGACCTGTATTAATTAAAAAAAGGGGGGCTTTACCATAGATAGTAGCGATATAAAATATAAATTAGTTAAAGCCAAAGCAGGGGACAAAATAGCTATGGAAGAGATAATCAGAAGATTTACGCCTTTTGTAATAAAAACTGCAAGAGGGATTTATGTAAAGGGATATGAATTTCAGGATTTGATTGGGATTGGACAAGCGTCAATAATTAAAGCTGTAAATATGTTTGATATTTCCAAAGGTAAGGGATTTATCAGCTATGTTACAAATGCGGTTACAAAAAATTTCTACTATTTAATAAGGGGCAATGTGAAAACAGCTAGCTGCTGCAGCCTAAACAGTGTAAATTCTGAAGGGATTGAGATTATAGATTGTTTAGTTTCAGAAGAAAACCTTGAAGAAAAAATTATAGAAGATGAAGAGAAGGCAGATTTAAATAGGGCTTTGGAGAAATTGCCTGAAAAAGAAAGAGATATAATTTACTGGTTTTACTTTGAAAATAAAACTCTAGAACAGTATGCAAAAGAAAAGGAAATAGCCTACAGAACTGTTCTAGATAGGAAAAAGAGAGCACTAGAGAAGCTTAAAGTTATGTTAAAGGAGAGAAATTAATATGGCAATATATAGACAAATACAAACATTATTTTGGCAGGATGGATTTGTGGCAGAGCTTACACCAGAGGAGAGGTATTTTTACTTTTACCTTTTGACAAATCCAAGGAGCACTCAATGCGGTATATTTGAAGTTAATATGAGAATTATGGAAGCAGAAACTGGATATAATCGTGAAACCTTAGAAAGGCTAATAAAGAGATTTGAAGAATATGGGAAGATAATATATTCTAAGGAAACAAGAGAAATTATTATATTAAATTGGCTAAAGTATAACTTTATAAACAGTAAAAATACTATATGTTGCATAAATAAAGAGCTTAAATTAGTTAAAAACAAAGGCTTTCTAGATTTGCTATATAAAAACTGTTTAAGCAAAAGTTATGATGTGGAGGCAATATTTAAAGATGTTGTTTTAGGTATGGTGGAAGATAAGAGAGAAGAAAGAGTAGCTGCTGAAGAAATAAAAGAAGAAATAGAGGGCAACAAAATAGAAAGCAGTAATTTGGGTGGACAAGCTGTAGCCTTAGGTAATATTGATGAGAGGGTAGAGAGCGGCTTTACTGAGGATGACAGTAAAAAACAGAGACTCAATGGGGGCTTTGAAGGGGCTTATAAGGACCGAGGGGAAAAAGAAGAAGAAAAAGAAATACAAAAAGAAGCTCCTAATAAACAAAAAGTAATAAATAAAACTGAGAGAGCTGATGATTTTTGCAGCTGCAAAGTTTTAATGGAGTTTAATAAGAACATACGGCAGGCTACCATAAGAGATTTGGAGAAGCTTGGGGAATGGAAAAGGGATTTTGAGGAAGAGGTAATAATACAGGCTATTTATGAGGCTGTAAAGTATAAAGCAAGACATACAGGATACATTGAGTCTGTGCTTAAAAGCTGGAAGTCGGCCCATATTAGCACCGTGGAAGAGCTTATGGAGTACAGAGCTGGAGGCTCGAAAAAGGATGAAAAGTGTAATGCAGATGCATATAGATATTTAGACTAGGTGTGCTCTAGGGTTTTAAACTCATAATTTATCTTGCACACCGGGATATGCTGCCAATTCTTCTGCACTATAAATACTTTTTAATGAGTCTAAAGCTCGGATTTGCAAAAGCTAAGAATCTTTGATAACTCGCTTACGCTCAGACAATCAAAGATTCTAAGCTTTCCTCAAATCCTGCGCTAAGACTCATAAAAAAAGTATTTAAATGTGCTTTCAGAATTAGCAACATATCCCTATGTATAAGATAAATTTCAAGTTAAAAAACCTGTGTAATGCTAATACTGACTATTCTTAAAGATTTTTTAACTAGTGGGGGGTTGTATTGTGAAGATAGAGAAAATATATAATCAAGAGGCGGAGGCTAATGTACTTAGTTCTATTCTCGTAAGAAATGACAGCATATGTGAGGTTATTGATGTGTTAAATGCTGAGGATTTTTATAATACAAGACACAAAATAATTTATAAAAATTTAAGGTCGATGTATGAAAATAGTGTTCCTATGGACATTATAACTCTTTCAGAAAAGCTGGGAGAGAAGCTTAAGGAAGTTGGGGGAGTTAGCTATTTAGGTGATCTTGTAAATTCTAGCCTTAATGCGGTTAATATTAAAAATCATGGTCATATTGTGAAAGAAAAATCAAATTACAGACAGCTCACCAGTATACTCAGCAGCTCTTTAAACAAACTTAACAATGGAGAGGCCGCAGCTGAGGATTTAATAAACCATGTACAGGATTCATTGCTTGCTATAGGAGAACCTGAAAAGGAGAATTGTGGTGACATGGTAGGAGTAATGGAGAGGTTTATGGATACTCTTCAGGTAAGATATGAAAAAGGTGGAGATGTGAAGGGAATAAAGAGTGGATATAAGACTTTAGACAAAACACTAGGTGGCTTTATGCGGCAGGACTTAATAGTTTTAGCTGCAAGGCCATCTATGGGGAAGAGTACTATGGCTATAAACTTGCTTTTGAATACAGTTTTTCAAGGACAAGCTAAGAGTGCTTTTTTCAACCTTGAAATGAGTGAAATACAGGTGTCAGATAGAGTTATATCTGTACATACAGCTATACCTATGAATACCGTAAAGAGTGCAAGTTTAACTGATGAGCAGTGGTCTAAGGTTTCTAAGGCTGCATCAGAGCTGGCAGTTTCTAGTATAAAGCTCTATGATAGAAAATTAACTTTAAACTCTATAAAGGCAGAGTGTAAAAAGTTAAAGATTAAAGAGGGGCTGGATATTGTTTTTATTGACTATCTTCAGCTTATTGACAGTGAGAGAAAATCAGAAAATAGAAATCAAGATATTTCTAAAATTACTAGAACTCTTAAACTTATGGCAAAGGAGCTTGATATAACATTGATTATTCTTTCTCAGTTATCTAGAGCACCAGAGCAGAGAAATGACCACAGGCCGATGCTGGCAGATTTAAGAGAGTCGGGCAGTATCGAGCAAGATGCAGATGTGGTTATGTTCTTGTATCGGGACGAGTATTACCATAAGGATAGTGAGAGTAAGGGGATTATGGAATGTATTGTGGCGAAGAATAGGAATGGGGAGGTGGGGACGGTTAGGTTGAAGTGGATGCCAGAGGTGCAGAGGGTGAGGTAGGAGAATTATAGAAGGAATTAATTTTTAAGTTTAAATTAAAGCTTTATTTGTTATAATTAAAGTAAGTAGACATATAGAGAGGATTTGTTTTATGATACCTTTTAGAGAAGAAATTGAAGAAATAAAAAATCAAATAACCCATTTATATAACCCATATGAGATAATACTATTTGGTTCCTGCGCTAAAGGAAGAGCAAGAGAAGATAGTGATATAGACATATGCATAGTATTAGATTTTCAAAATAAGAGAGAATTACTTATAGATTTAACTATGAAAATAGAAAGCAGCAGAGAGGTTGATTTTATAGTATATACAAAAAGTTCATGGGAAAAAAATATAATGGACACAGCATCTTTTGCTAGTTTAATTAAAAGAACGGGAGTGAAGATTTATGGTTGATACATTAAAATATAATGAATGGTTTATCATGGGAGACAAAGATTTAAAAGGAGCAAAAATCCTTTATGAGTATGATGGGGATTGGGGACTTGTATGTTTTCATCTTCAGCAAGCAGTAGAGAAGTACATAAAAGGATTTTTAGTATATAAGACAGGAATGTTACAAAGTGGACATAACTTATTTAAACTTTGTAAAGTGGCATCAACCTGTGATAAAGAGTTTAATAGATTTTTAAAAGATTGTGCTTTTCTAAATTCTTATTATATAGAGACAAGATATCCTGCAGAGGAAGCGTTAGTAGCAGCAAAAGAGGATGTTGAAGAATCACTTAAAATATCAGAGAATATAATTGAATATGTAAAGAAAAAAGTATAAATGGAGTTTAATATGTGGAAATTTTAGCAAGTTATATGAATACTTAGTTATTTTTTAAGAACTAAATGTACGAGAGTGTGATTTTATTGTAGGATATGTTTCTAGTGACAAAGCACGTTGAGGTAGCTTGCCTGATAGAGGAGAAATAGCCTGATATCAAAGGCTTAGGGCGTTTTGTTCTTTTTTTCTTTTGTGTGTTTTATGTTTTCATAGACAAGGAAAGGCAACAGAATTTTAACCCAGGGGGTCGCACTTTTCCGCAATTAATAAACAAATACGCAATTATAAGGGTGTTTTGCGTATTTGTATAGAGTAAAATAAGTATTTGCACCCCCAATTTATTAGGAAATATAGAATTTAAATTGATTGCTATTATAATGATAGTATTTGAATTTTTAGTTTCAGTATACATGTTGCCCGAACCACCTCATGTGGAGACGGTAGTAAGGCTGAAAAGGAAAGACAGCTAGAAGGATTGATAATAAAGGTTTTAGAGAATAGATAGAAATACATATGTTCATACAAACGAGCATTGGAAACAGTAAGTATTTTTTTACTAGGGTATGACCCACCTCGCTTCCACCAAATAAGAACTATAATATTGATACATATAGAAAGTCCTTGACATTTCAAGGGCTTTTAGTGTTTTTTGACTAAAAAGTTGATTAGAAAACGGAGCTGAGTTGCTTCGAAAATAGGATTTTTTTGATTTGGATGCACACCCCTATGGATTTTGAATGAAGGGGTGTGCATTTTTGATTGGGGGGTGTGCACTTTTTAGCAGTATTAGATTTCGTTATAAAAATTAATTGGAGGTTGTAATTATACAAACTGAAAAAAATAATGGGTAAAGTTTGGTACACATTAAAATTGAAGGAAAGACATTTTGAATTAAGTAATGATACTAATCAAAAATGTAAAAGGTTCTTTTTTACTCAATTCATAGAAGGATTTTATAAATTTATATTGAATATTTCAGTATCACAGCTTATTGAGCTGTATTTAATATGAGTATTTTAAAGCAAATGCTTTGGGGTATAATGGAAAGAAGAGAAACATAGAATTCTGGTTAGTGGATTAGGAATGGGAAAAAGCTCTCCGTAAATATTTATTATGTACCTGATAAAATAGCATACAGAATGTTTATAAGAGTATAAAAAGATAAGATGGAGATTAAGTGCATATATTTTTTTATATAATGTATTAATTATATAGAAAACGTGAAAGAAAGTGGGGAGAATTATGAATTGTTCATTTGAGGATTTTGTTACTGAAATTGATAAATCCAATATAACAAGTACACAAGATGGGTATGTTGTTAAAGGGGTAGGTGCATATGCTGAAATAATTCAAGTCAATGAGAAAAATAGAACCATAGAGATTGAGTGTAAAAAAAGTAATGGAAGATTAAATAAAATAGGGAAGACAGGAAGTGAAGTAATAAATTTTAATACATTAATTGGTCAAAAAAGTATTAAAAAATATATTTTATACGCTGTAATTATGTCAATTTATGAAGGAATATTGATAAGAGAGAACTGTCAAGAATATTATGTAAATAATATTCTCCTTGACAAAACGGGTAGAATAGCACCTGTTGGGTTATCTGGACTCTCGGTAAATCATATGAGAGGGGATAGAAAAGGAGAAGAGCTATGGTCAAAGGATAACATAGAATTTGTTTCTGCATTTGCAAATGGATGGCATAATGGCTTGTCGCTGGCATATGGAGCTGTGGGAATCAAGTTATGGATTTCAGCTAATGATTGGCAATTACATCTTTTATTGGAGGACTTCCTACGACAAAATGTTTTACAGAGGGATTGTACAAATAAGATTGAAATAATGAAGGAATTTCTGAATCGCTCAGGGTATAAACTTGAGGATAAGAAGCCGTATGTGAGAATTATAAAGAAATAAATGATAAGAATTTCCTCAAAATCCACTAGGTCATGGCAACATCATTATTGTTTACGAAAGGCACGTGGTAAGGCTAAAAAGGAAATGCAGGTATATGAAGGCCTAAAAAATACAAAAGCATGATATGTTCCCTAATACGGGGCATGTTGAGACGGTAGTAAAGCTGCAAAGGAAACACAGTTAAAAACCTTGATATATCTGGGGTAGAAAATCAGAAAAATCGAATATGTTTCGTAAGACAGGGGTAGGAAACAGTAAGTGTATTACCACTCGACAACACAAGATTGCGTTGCCGAGTGGTTTTTGAAATTTTTACAAAAGAAAACTCTAAAAATGTGAACATCATAAGTTAGTAATTAAATTATTAAAATAAGGTATTGACATTTAATTGTGTCGGTATTATACTTAAAACATAAACGAACGAGATTAAAATTTATAAAAAATAAATTAGTAATTTAATTATTAAAAATAGGTAGGAGGATTTTAAAGTGGGAAATGTTAAAAGAGTACTCAATGAAGTGTTAGATTTACAAAGAGGGGCAGTTGAAATATATAAGTTAGATTCTAATACATCATTGTTTTTATTGTTAGGTTATTGTGCTAGTAAGAATATCTCAGAGAAAGTTAATTTAGATGTCATATTAAATAGTAGAGATGTTAAGGGCGCGTTTAAAGAAGCATTAATATCTATAGGAAATAAAGTAGAAGATTTAAAAGGGGCTATATCATATTTAAATAATTTAGGTTTATCAAATGATGAAATAGGTAAAATAATTGTAGTTCTAAAAAGTTCTTTTATAAATGCTGAACAGTATAGAGAAGCTTTTGAGTACATGATAGAAATGATAACAGAATCATCAGGAAAAGGTGGTGGAGAAGGAATAACTCCATACTTTATAAATAAATTAGCAGTTGAAATAGTTGAACCTAAAAATGGAGAGTTTTACGATGGAACTTTTGGAGTAGGTGGAGATGCAATTGAAGCTTATAAATTTGCAGCTAATTATGAAAATGAACTTAGAATTTTTGGTCAAGAATTAGATAATAAGACTTATTCAATAGCAAAAGTTAGAATGTTTATTAATGGAATTGAATCCGCAGATATTAGAATAGGAGATGTATTAACAAATCCGATATTTAGAGAAGGAGAAAATACACTTAAAAAATTCGATAGTATAGTTATGAATCCACCATTTGGGGTAACTTGGAAGGAAAAAGAGGCTGAAATAATTAATGATAAGTATTCTAGATTTATATATGGAACTCCAGGAGTATCAAGTGCAGACTGGCTATTTATATCTACAGCATTAAAGTCATTAAAAGAAAATGGAAAGGCTGTAATAATAACAACATTGGGGGCTTTATTTAGAGCGGGAGCAGAAGAAACATTAAGAAAGAAAATAATTGGATTTGATTATATTGAAGTTGTAATAGAATTAGCAGGAGGGTTATTTACTAATACAGGAATACCTTGTGCTATGATAGTTTTAAATATGAATAAAAGTGAAGAAATGAAAAATAGGATACAATTTGTAGATGCAGATAGTATATATGAAAGTGTGAGAAGAGGAAAGAATATTTTAAATGATGAAAATATCAGCACAATATTAGATATCTATAGAAATAAAAGAGTTGTTGAGGAGATTAGTACAATAGTAGACCTTAAGGATATAGAAAATGGAAATCTTTCACCAAGTAGATATGTTATCAAGACTGAGTTTGAAAGTTCGGACTATGGTAAAGTTAAGATTTATTTAGATAAGTTAAACACAACAAAAACGCTAGGTGATATAGGGGATTTTTATAGAGGAATAAATGTTACAAGTAAGAATATTCAAGATCCTAAAGGTAATTATAAGATAATAAATCTTGCAGATATTAAAAGTGGTGAGTTAGATATAGATTCCATGCCAAGTTATTCAATTGAAAATAATGCAAGAGTAGAAGCTTATAAAGTTGAAGCGGGAGATATAATTATATCAAATAAGGGATCAACTAAGATTTGCATTATTCCTGAACATGATGGAGATATTTTAATATCACAAAATTTCATTGGTATAAGACTTAAGCATGATAATAATCCACAGTATATTAAGGAGTTTTTAGAAAGTCCTATAGGAGAATACTTAATTGAAGGTAAAAAAGCTGGGACAGCACAAGTAATGATAAACTTAAAGGATTTAAAAGAATTACCTATAGTAGATATGAATAGTGATGAACAAAATAAGATCATTAATAAGTATATAGCACAAGAAAGAGCTTTGAAAAAGGAGATGGAGGAGTTACAAGCCAAAATTGATAATCTTAAGTTTGATTTATATTGTAAGATGAATATAAAGGAAAGTTTTGAGGTAATGTAGAGTTAAGTCTAAGTAAGTTTTACTTAATAAATAGTAATGCTAGGTAAGTCTAATTAATGAAAGTAAAAGAAGTGAAAAATAGATGTTGAATTAGAAAAAATATAAAAATGTTGGAGGGACAAGTATATGGCAATTAAAAAGAGTGAATTATATAGTTCATTATGGAAAAGTTGTGACGAATTAAGAGGGGGGATGGATGCATCCCAATACAAAGATTATATACTAACATTACTTTTCGTAAAGTATGTTACAGATAAAAGTAAAGTAGATGAAGATTTCCTTATAGAAGTACCAGAAGGCGGAAGTTTTGATGATATGGTAAAGGCAAAAGGAAAATCTAACATTGGTGAAGAAATAGATAAAGTTATAGCGAAGCTTGCAGAAGCGAATGATTTAAAGGGAGTTATAGATGTAGCTTCATTTAATGATAGTGATAAAATCGGAAAAGGTAAGGAGATGGTTGATAAGCTAACTAATCTTATTAACATTTTTCAGGACCAAAAGATGAATTTTGGAAGCAACAAAGCAGAAGGAGATGACTTATTAGGTGATGCTTATGAATACCTAATGAGAAATTTTGCTACAGAGTCAGGAAAAAGTAAGGGGCAATTTTATACTCCAGCAGAAGTTTCAAGAGTATTATCAAAGGTTATAGGTATAGATAAGATAACAGAAGGGTCAATAACGGTTTATGATCCAACATGTGGTTCAGGTTCATTACTTGTAAAGGTAGCTGATGAAGCAAAGTGTAACGTAAGTATTTACGGCCAAGAAATGGATAATGCAACTGCTGCTTTAGCAAAGATGAATATGATTATGCATAGCAAGGAAACCGCAGAAATTTGGCAAGATAATACATTATCAAGTCCATATTTTAAAGATGAGAATGATGGAACAAAACTTAAAAGATTTAACTACGTTGTAGCAAATCCACCATTTTCAACAAAATCATGGAGCAATGGTGTAGATGTAGAAAATGAAACCTATGAAAGGTTTAAAGGCTTTGGTACTCCTCCAGATAAAAATGGTGATTATGCTTTCTTACTTCATATTGTAAAGTCTTTAAATTCTCAAAATGGTAAGGCAGCAGTAATATTACCACATGGAGTTTTATTTAGAGGAAATGCAGAAGAAGAGATAAGAGCTAATATAATTAAAAAGGGATTAATAAAGGGAATCATTGGACTTCCAGCTAACCTTTTCTATGGTACTGGCATCCCTGCATGTATTATTGTAATTGATAAAGAAAATGCAGCATCACGTAAAGGTATCTTTATGATAGATGCAAGCAAAGGATTTATTAAAGATGGAAATAAAAATAGATTAAGAGAGCAAGACATCCATAAGATAGTAGATGTATTTGAAAAGCAATTAGATATACCTAAATATAGCAGAATGGTGCCAATGAAAGAAGTTGCAGAGGATAATGAATACAATTTAAATATACCAAGATATATAGACTCAAGTGAAGAGGAAGACATTCAAGATATATCAGCACATCTTTTAGGCGGAATACCTAATAGAGATATTGAAAAGCTAGAAGAATATTGGAAGGTATATCCTACATTAAAGAAAGTATTATTCTCAGATGGAGATAGAGAGGGTTACTCTACCCTTAATATTGAAGAAAATGATATTAAAGATACCATATTTAACTATCGTGAGTTCACAAGCCATCAGGAGAAAGTACACAATGTATTTAATGAATGGATAGCAAGAAACAAGGAGCTTCTTTTAAATATATCAGAGGAATCAAAGCCAAAGGACATTATAAAAAACATTTCAGAAGATATACTAGAAAGCTTTAAATCAGTGGAGCTTATAAGTGAGTATGATGTGTACCAAGGATTAATGTCATACTGGAATGATATAATGCATGATGATACTTATCTTATTGTTTTAGATGGTTGGAAAGTAGGCAATGAGATTGAGTGGATATATAAAGAAACAAAAAAGAAAGATGGAACTATAGAAAAATCAAAGAATCCAATTGGATATGATGGAAGACTTATACCAAAGGAACTTCTGATAAATAAATACTTCAAGGAAGATAAGGAAGTTATTGAAGAGCTTGAGGCTAAAAAAGAGAAAGTTGTAAAAGCTCAAGAAGAGATAATAGAAGAGCATGGAGGAGAAGAGGGATTACTTACAGAAGTAATTAATGATAATAAAATCTCTAAGGCAACCTTAACTAAGAGAATAAAAGAAATAAAATCATTAGCTGACTATAAGGAAGAGCTAGAGGTTTTAAATAAATGTCTTTCACTACTAGATGAGACTTCAAAAGTAGATAAAAAGATAAAGGAAATAAAGGCAGAATTAGACAAAAAGATAATAAAGAAATATGGTGAGCTTTCAGTAGATGAAATAAAGGATATAGTTGTAAATGATAAATGGATATTTATATTAACTAACAATATAGAAGAACTACTTGATGGTATATCTCAAAATTTAAATGGTTCAATTAATGAGCTAGCTAAAAGGTATGAAATGACCATGTCAGCAATAGAAGATGAAGTTAAAGCATTAGAATCAAAAGTTAAATTGCATTTAAAAAGGATGGATTTTGTATGGTAAAAGTAGAGGGAATGGTAGATGGATATTGGAATAGTGAAGTTGGAATAATTCCAGACACATGGGAAGTGGATACAATAAAAGATTCTTATGAAATTTGCAATAATCTAAGATTTCCAATAAGTAATGATGTAAGAAGCAAAATGAAGGGTAAATATCCTTATTATGGACCTACTAAAATACAAGATTATATAAATGAATATAGATTAGAGGGTAAATATGCATTAATAGGAGAGGATGGAGATCACTTTTTAAAATGGGCAACTAATCCAATGACAATTCTAGCTGAAGGTAAATTTAATGTAAATAATCATGCACATGTAGTTAAGGGTAAAGTAGGATTAACAGAATGGTTTTATATATATTTTTGTCATAGAGATATTACTCAAGTATTAAGTAGACAAGGTGCAGGACGTTATAAGTTAAATAAAGCAACATTGGAAAAGTTACTTATTGCACTTCCACCAATAGAGGAACAAAAAGCCATAGCAACAGCTCTTTCAGATATGAATGATTTAATTTTATCTATTGAAAAACTTATCAGTAAAAAGAAATTGATAAAAGAAGGAGCTATGCAAGAATTATTAACTGGAAATAGGAGGATTACAGGATTTTCAAGTGAATGGATAACTAAAAAATTGGGAGACTTAGGTGAGTTTAGTGGCGCTGGTATAGATAAAAAAATCAATAAAAATGAAGAAAATGTAAGGTTATTGAATTATCTAGATGTTTATCGCAAAGATTTTATTTATTCAAAGGATTTATGGCATATAGTTACAGCACCTAAATATAAATTACAACAATGCTCCATACAAAGAGGTGATATTTTTTTCACACCATCTTCAGAGATGAGAGAAGATATAGCTCTTTCATCACTTGCAGTTGAAGATATTAATGATGCTGGGTATAGCTATCATGTAGTTAGATTTAGATTTAAAGAGAACTGGGATACTTTGTTTAAGGCATATATCTTTAAAACAAAAGCTTTTTTAGATCAAGCAGAAATGTTTTGTGAAGGTAGTGGAAAAAGATATGTTATTTCATTAAGAAAGTTTAGAGAGTTTGAAGTAAAATATCCAGTTGATATAAATGAACAAGAAGCTATAGGTAATATACTATACAGTATGAGTATGGAAATAGAAAAACTAGAGAAGAAGCTTGGTAAATATAAAAATATTAAGAGTGGAATGATGGAGGAATTATTAACTGGTAAAAGGAGATTAGTATGAGTGGTGTAGGGGAAAGGGAAAAGGTATGCCAAAAAAATGTTGTTCAGTTATTTACTGAACAACTTGGCTATACTTATTTAGGTAATCTTAAGGATAGACAAAATAGTAATATTGAGAAAGAACTTTTAAGGAAGTTTCTTGTAAAAAAAGGCTATAGTTCAGAATTAATTAACTTAGCTATTGCAGAGTTAGTTAAGGTTAGTGGAAATCAAACAAAGAGTTTATTTGAGGTTAATAAGGAAGTGTATTCACTACTAAGATATGGAGTACAAAAAAAGGTAGCCAGTGGAGAAAAACATAAAACGGTTTCTTTTATAGACTTTGAAGACTTTTCTGAAAATGATTTTTATGTAGCAGAAGAGGTTACTGTTAAGGGGAATAATACAAAAAGACCAGATGTTGTACTTTATGTAAATGGGATAGCTTTGTGTATATTAGAGCTTAAGAGAAGTACTGTATCTATATCAGAGGGGATACGTCAAAATCTTGATAACCAAAAGGATACTTTTATAAAGAACTTCTTTAATACTATTCAACTAGTTCTAGCAGGTAATGATACTCAAGGTGCTAAGTATGGTGTTATTGGAACTACAGAAAAGTATTATTTAACATGGAAAGAAGATAAAGAATATTTGAAAAAGATTACAGAGGACGAGGTTGATAAAAAAATAAGTGAGTTATGTAAAAATATCGATAATGTATTGCATAAGCATTTAATAGGCCTATGTTATAAAGAAAGATTTTTAGAAATAATTCATGATTTTATAGTTTACGATAGAGGAACTAAAAAGACCTGTAGACCTAATCAATACTTCGGAGTAAAGTCGGCTCATGTAAATGTAAAAAAACGTGAGGGAGGAATAATATGGCATACTCAAGGTAGTGGTAAGAGTTTAACTATGGTGTGGTTAACTAAATGGATAATGGAAAATAGAAGTGATGCAAGAATACTTGTAATAACAGATAGAGATGAGTTAGATGAGCAAATTGAAAAAGTATATAAGGGTGTAGATGAAGTAATATACAGAACTAAAAGTGGAAGGGACTTGCTTGAAAAATTGAACACATCAAATCCAAGGCTTTTATGTTCATTAATTCACAAGTTTGGAAAAAAGGAAGATGCTGCATATGATGATTTCCTTGAAGAATTAAAGTTAAATTTACCTAAGGATTTTTCAGCTAAGGGCGATATTTACGTACTAGTAGATGAATGTCATAGAACTCAATCAGGTAAACTTCATGAGGCTATGGAGACGATACTAGCAAATGCATTATTTATAGGTTTTACTGGTACTCCACTTTTAAAGAAGGACAAGCAAAAGAGCACAGAAATTTTTGGAGAATATATACACAAATATAGATTTAATGAAGCTGTAAAGGATAAGGTAGTTCTTGATTTAAGATATGAAGCAAGAGATGTTGAACAAAACATTACTTCTCAAAAAAAGATAGACCAATGGTTTGAATCAAAAACTAGAGGACTTACAGATGTTGCTCTTGCGCAACTAAAAAAACGTTGGGGTAATCTTCAAAGTGTATTTAGCTCAAAGGCAAGACTAGAGAAAATAGCAGCAGATATTATATTAGATATGGAAACAAAGGATCGTTTAAAAAATGGTAGAGGAAATGCCATGCTTGTTGCTGGTTCAATATATGAAGCGTGTAAATACTATCAGATATTTACTGAACAAGGATTTACTAAATGTGCCATAGTAACTTCATATACACCTAATATTAGTGATATAAAAGGTGAGTCTTTAGGAGAAGGTGAAGGAGCCACAGAAAAACTTAGAAAATATGAAATCTACAACAAAATGCTAAATGGAAAGAAGCCAGAAGAGTTTGAAAAGGATGTTAAGGAGCTATTTATAAATCATCCAGCTCAAATGAAGCTTTTAATAGTAGTTGATAAACTATTAACAGGGTTCGATGCTCCTCCAGCTAGTTACCTTTATATAGATAAGAGCATGAGAGATCATGGATTGTTCCAAGCAATTTGTAGAGTTAATAGATTAGATGGTGATGATAAGGAATTTGGTTATATAATTGATTATAAGGACTTATTTAATAGCCTTGAAAATGCAATGAAAGATTATACAACTAATGCATTAGGCAATTATGATAAGTCTGATATAGAAGGATTACTTAAAGATAGATTATCACAAGCAAAGGAAAAGTTAGATGACTCTTTAGAAACTGTTGAAGCTCTTTGTGAGGCTGTTGAATATCCGAGAGAAACACAACAATTCCTACATTATTTTTGTGCTAAAAATACAGAAAATAAAGAAGAACTAAAGGATAATGAACCAAAAAGAGTAGCACTTTATAAATCAGTAGCATCCCTTATGAGAGCTTATGCAAATTTAGCAAATGAAATGCTTAAAGCAGGCTACACTAAGGACCAAGCTAATGTTATAAAGACACAAGTAACTTACTATGAAAAAGTAAGATCAGAAGTAAAGCTAGCTAGTGGAGATTATATTGACTTAAAAACCTATGAACCAGCTATGAGACATTTGATAGATACTTATATAGATGCCAAGGAAAGTGAAGTATTATCAGCATTTGATGAAATATCACTTGTAGATCTTATGGTTACTAAGGGAAGTGACTTTGTAGATGATTTACCAAATGACATGAAAAAGAATAAAGAAACTGTAGCAGAAACCATTGAAAATAACGTTAGAAGACTTATAATAGATGAAAGCCCTACAAATCCAAAGTATTTTGAAAAAATGTCATTACTATTAGATGAAATAATTAGAAATAGAAAAGATGAAGTACTAGGCTATAAAAATTATCTTGAAAAAATGGCTGAGTTAGCAAAGAAAGCTAAGCACCCAGAAGAATCTAGCCAATACACAGAAAGAACAAATAAAACTGCAGGACTTAGAGCTTTATTTGATAATATTGGAGATGAAGATTTAGCAGTAGCAGTTCATGAAGAAGTTGCTTCTTATGCTAAAGATTCATGGAGAGGTAATAAGATTAAAGAGCGTCTTGTTAGAAAACTAATAAAGAAATATATTCCAGATCAAGAGTTAGTAGAAAAAGTATTTGAAATAGTAGTAAAACAGAAGGAATATTAAGAGAGGCAAAACCATGATAGTAAATGGAATGGAAATAGAAGTTACTAAAAAAGACATAAAAAATATCCATCTAGGGGTTTATCCCCCAGATGGAAGAGTTAGAGTTGCAGCACCTAAAAATACAACAGATGAAAATATCCGTTTACTCATTGTATCCAAACTTAGATGGATAAAAAAGCAGCAAGAAAAGTTTGCAAGCCAAGAAAGACAATCAAAGCGAGAGTATGTTTCAGGTGAAAGTTACTATTTATGGGGCGAAAGATTTAACCTAAGAGTAGTAGAGAGAGATAATGCCTATTCAAAGGTGCAAATAGAAAACAGAAAATATATAAATCTCTATGTAAAACATGGTACACCAGTTGAAAAGAGAGAAGAAATAATAACAGAGTGGTACAGAAAACAAATTAAAGAAGTAATACCAAGCTTAATAGCAAAGTGGGAACCGATACTAGGAGTAGAAGTAAAAGATTGGGGAGTAAAAAAGATGCACACTAAATGGGGAACATGCAATAGCGAGGTAGGTAGAATATGGCTAAACTTATTTTTAGCTAAGAGACCATATAAGTGCTTAGAATATGTTGTTGTTCATGAGATGACTCATTTGCTTGAAAGAACTCATAGTGATAGGTTTAAAGAATTAATGGATACTAATTACCCAAACTGGAGAACAGTTAGGGATGAGCTTAATAAGTTTATACTTGAATCCTTTGAAAGTTAGCATAAAAAAGTTTTAAATAAAAGTTGAATGATAATTATTTAATGTGGAGGTATAAATATATGGCAGATATTAAGTTTGAAATTAAAGAAACTACAGGAGTTCTTTCAGAATCAGCTAAGGGATGGAAAAAGGAACTAAATTTAATAAGCTGGAATGATAAAGAGGCTAAGTATGATATTAGAGATTGGGATGCAGAGCATAAGAAGATGGGGAAGGGTGTTACTTTAACAAATGAAGAGCTGAAGAAACTAAGAGAGATTTTAAACAAGATGAATTTGTAAAAACTAAAACAACATGTTAACTAGATCATTGCTGTTGAAAGGGGAAATGAAGATATGTCAGTAAATAGTTACTTACAAGATTTAGGAAGTTCACTTGTGTTGAACTCCGATGAAAAAAGCAGTATAACAACATCTATTGATACACTAAAGTCAAGATTAACATCGTATTTCGGAGATGATGTTACAGATAAAATTATCTTTGGATCCTACACTCGAGAAACTATTTTACCAAGAAAAGCAGATGAAAATTCAGATATTGATTTTATGGTAGTGTTTAAGAATTCCAATAATTATAAGCCACAGTCATTTCTTAATAGACTCAAGAATTTTGCAGAAGCAAAATATAGTACATCAGAAATTTATCAGTCCAGCCCGACTATTGTATTGGAGCTTAACCATATAAAATTTGAGCTTGTACCTGATTATGAATATTATGGTATGTACTATATTCCAAAGAATAGTAGTGAGTGGATGTACACAAATCCAAATGATTTTAATAACAAACTTGTAGAGTGTAATAAAAATAATTCTTATAAGATAAAGCCAGTTGTAAGGTTGTTAAAACATTGGAATATTCAAAAGAACTCTCGTGGTTTATATTCATTTGAGTTAGAAAGCAAAATTGCTAATGAAATGACATATGCTTACATAAGCTGTACAAGCTATACAGATTACTTAAAAAGTTCTTTAGGTAAGCTAAGAACTTTTTATAATGCCACTAAAATAGATACTGCCATTTCTAAAATAGATGAAGCATTAAAGAATGAGAAAGATGGCTATCCATATATTGCAATGAGTAAAATAAAAGAAGTATTTCCGGAGGTTTAATAATGGCAAGACGCGATGATGTTAATCAATTGTATCTATGGCCAAATAGAATAGAGTACATTATTAAATGGTTATTTTGGATTAATGTCGTTTGTTCTGTAGCATATTGTATATTTAAAACTGGTACTGTGAGTAACATTTTACTGGTAGTTCAGATTTTAGTATCTATTCTATATGTTGTGTCGAGAATAATAGATGATAATTTATTTTGGTACAATGCTGAGAGGGCTCGTAGACAAACTGCTATAGAGAATGGATTTGGGATAGATATTACAGAATACAAAACAAATGAATATTACAACAATAGCTTACCTAATAATTCTACAAAGTTTTCTGTAAATGCCTTTGAAAGCATCATGTTTAGTAAGACAACAGCAGGGCGAATGTTGTGGAAGGAAAGTATTAGAATGGGGATTGCTGTTCTAGCTTTTATTTCCACATGCTTAGTTAATAAGGATTATGGCATTGTGTTGATAATGTCTCAGACAGTATTTTCTGCTTTCTTCGTTGAAGAATATGTTACACTTGTTGTTTATAAGTCGAGGTTAGAAAAATTATATGATGATTTTTATAAAGAATCAATTACAATAGGTATCAAATCTGAAGAGCAAAGTATCTTGCTGCTTGCTTATGCTATTGAGTATGAAGCAATAAAAGCTCATTATAAAGTTAGGCTATCAGAAAAGGAGTTTTGGAAGCATAATTCTGAAACAAGTTTGAAGTGGGAACAGGTTCGTAAAAAAATAAAAATATAATGATATTTAAGATTGTAGCTATTAATGTTAAGATATGGCGAAATATTTTTACCAAGAGTCAATATAATCTATATCAAAACTAAGAGTTATAGAAGAATGTTGCTCTATAAGAGTACTTGCTCAATGTAATAAAAAGCCCAATATTATAAGTATAGTTGAATAATGTATAGAGTATGAATATTTATTACAAATTAGAAATTGTCCTTTATTTCGCTAAACCTGGATTTAACGAAATAGTATTCTAAAAGGGTTAATTGCTAAAAGCTTAATATTTTGCTTTTTTTCTATACTTTCACCAAGAAATTATATTTCTGTTAATATTCCTAAGTTAATTACGAATATTAACATTAAAGTAGATTTATAAGTGAGGTGGCTTTATGAAAAATTTATTTAGTTTAATAATGTTAATATTTTTATGTAATTGTTTAAAAAATTATATAAAAATCAGAAGGCGCTATAGAAGGTTATGGAGCATTGATTACTTTTACATAATTTTAAATTCAATATGGGTAACAGGAAAAGGAGTAGGAAAAGAAACTTTAGGGTTTTCTAAAATTATATATAGATATCTTAAAAAAATATATAGATATTTTATATTTAGAAATATTAAATATAACTATGATGAAATTATTGATAAAATTATCAAGATGTCACCTAGAAATTTTGAATTGTTCTGTGCAAACTTACTAAATGAAAACAAAAATTATAGGTATGCAGAGGCAACAGAGGTTAGTTGTGATGGCGGCAAGGATGTAATAGCTAAGGATTATTACAATAATAAAATATATATTGAATGTAAACATTATAGGGAAGATAATCATGTTGGCAGACCAGAGGTTCAAAAGCTAATAGGAGCATGTGTAGCAGATGATGTTAAAAAAGCAATCTTTATAACAACAAGTAGCTATTCGCCCGAAGCAGTAGAATATGCAAAACAAGTAGGTTGGGTTGAATTATGGACTATGAAAGAAATTTTAAAAGTAATTAGTGAAATTAATAAAACTAGAATTCCTTATATGTTGGATTGTCTAGAATAATATAAACGAATTATATAGCAGGCCTTTTTATATGATTTACTCAACTTTCGCACATGATTTTTCTAGGCGTAGCCTGTAAATTCAGTATTTATAGCAAAAAAACAGAAGGACATTCCCTTATTTGGTATAATTGAATCAAGACAAACAAAAAACCAAAAGGGGATGTTCTTCATGAATACAATTATAACAAAAAATGATACTGAAAAACAGTTTAAATCTACTATTGATATATTCTTTAGGAAAAATAAAATTAATTCTCTTTTAAAGCAATCAAATTTTTCTAAAGAAAAAGGATTCCCTTGTGGTTCAATATTCAAATTCATTTTCTTACTAGTATTTACAGGTAAAAACCTGTTTCGTACATTAGATTCTAAAAATACAGAAACTTCTTTTGCTAAAGATACTGTGTACAGATTTTTAAATTCTACACATTTTAATTGGAGAAAGTTTTAATTTAGCAAGAGGGCTCCTACGTCGCCCTCAAGCACCTCCGAGGTCCAGAAAATTACCAGGTGCAAGCGTAGCAACCTCAGTCGCAGGCTCCTTCAGAAAATTCCCCGGGGGACGTAAACAAATTGTGAACACAATTTGTTTTGCTAACTACTCTATGGTTTTAATCTATCCATATTGGAATGTAAATTTTACTCTATATCAAACCTTTTATACACAATTCTAGTTTTAGCAAGAGAGCTCCTACGTCACCCTCAGGCACCTCCGAGGCCCAGAAAATTATAATTCATTTTATCTACAGATATATGGTAGTTAAACTGAACTGTAGCAACTTTCCAAATAGCTAGTTCATATTGTGTTTTAGGAAGAGGCATAAGAGCAGTTTTTTCTTCTTCAAGAAAAATGCTTAGTCTACTTCCAGGCTTCTTTTGGAATGGCTTATTGTTGAAATTAGCTAGCTTTTCACTTATAGCATCATTTAACTCTCTAAGTGAAAAGAACTGCTGATTGCGGAGAGCTGCAATAATCCAAGTGGAAATAACACCAACAGTACCCTCTGCATTAGGTTTATCTTTAGGTCGTCTAACACGTGCTGGAATTACGGCCGTTCCATAGTGTTCAGCCATTTCATGATATGTCTTATTTATGGTAGGTGTATACCAAGAAGTTTTCTCTACACCACTTTTAGCCATTTCCTTATGAATATATTCATAGTCAGGGAGCTTTCTAGAAGTTGTGATACTTCTTTCAGGAAAAAGCTGCTTAATTAATTCAGCCTCTGATATGTCTTTTGGCAATGGCTATGCAATGCCGCAGGCTTTGGCATGTTTTAAAGTGCTAGATACTGTGTTGATATTGAGTAGGCAAAATAGATGTGCTGTGCGTCGAGTGGGCAGAATAGACATAAGATATAAAAAAGCCAACTAGCAAGAGAACACCTCAGCAGTTGGCTTTCTAATTTCTTGTTAACCATTGAAATCAAACAATGAAATTTGTTGTGTATCTAATGGTTCTTTGATATGGTCTTCAGAAGATTCTCCTAAATCCAACGATACTTCAGCATTGATTTGATTATCACTAAAGCGTCCTCTCTTTTGAACACGTGAGCGTTTTTCAATTTCTTCTGGTGACATTTGTGATGAAATATTAAGAAGAACTTCTTCCAAGCGAGAATTAATTCTTAAATTTCGTTCTTGCTTTCTTCGAATAATGCCAAAACAACCAACTGGAGATATGTATATATCTTCAGGTGCATCAGCTGACACAATATCACGCATATCAGAAAATACGCAGTTTTCTGGAATAGAAGTACAGTTTATTGTGAGATTTTCACTTAAATGAATCAAATCCTTTCCAAAATCTAAAAAGAATCCTTCATTTTCCACTGGCCTAATTCTTTTAGACAGGGATAATTGATAATTACTTAGATTGAATTTGTCCTCTGTGTAATTTATAAGCCGTTTACCAATCCATTTTACAACAGGAACTGCCCAAGAATTCCCTATAGCCTGATAGCGGTTAGTTTTCTTGGCACCCTGTAAGTCAGTATAATTATCTGGAAATCCCATCAGACGTTCACATTCGAGGGTAGAAAGCCTTCTTATACGGTCATCTTGTACAACAAACAATGAACCATTATATGCGGCTGCGTTTCCATTCCATTTTGTACCATATGCAGAATATAGGCAATCAGTATATTCTCTGAACACTTCAAAACGATGTCCGTCCTTTTCAAAAGCAAGATTCGTGTTCGGGAATTCTGGTAAATCATTTATGTGCTTTTCGAATAGAATGTTTTCGGGATAAAATTCAGTGCCACCAGCAAGCAAATATAAGCGTTTGCGTTGTTGAGGTACCCCGAAAAATTTAGCATCAAGAACTCTCCAGGCGACATTTCTTTTTGGGCCTCGTATTAATCCAGCATTTGGCCATTTGCGAATATCTATGACATCGCTGAGACCAGCAAGTGAAGAAACTAAACATCCAAATGCATTTGTTTTATCAGTGAGTACCCCTTCAACATTTTCCCAAAATACTATACTTGGATTAAGACCTTTCTTCAATCGTTCTACATCGTTAGCTTCCACAATATCGACAAACTTCAAAGTGAGGTTGCCGCGGTCATCATTCAGTCCGTTTTTCCAACCTGCTAATGAGAAGGCCTGACATGGAGTTCCGCCACAAATTAAATCTGGTATATCAATCAAACCATTTATTAACTTTTCAGGAATATCATTCATATTTCCTAAATTAGCTATATTAGGGTATTTTGCATTTAAAATTTGAGATGGAAAATTTGCAATTTCAGAAAACCACTCAAAATACAGTCCTAAAGGTTCCCAAGCAACAGAGGCAGCTTCTATGCCAGAGCAAATGCTACCGACTGTATTAATATTCAATGTAATCATCTCCTTTACTTTAAGGCACATCATATATTAGCTGATAACTGTGATAATATCAAGTGGTATTTTGATAAAAATTTATTTGAGTCAATACCCTTACCAGCACAGTCTCTTCAATGCCAGTTACAATCCTTTAATTTATCGAAAATTTGAGGTTGAAATTTGGCACGTTTAGTAAAGGTGTTAGTGTATGAATCGATATTCCATTCATCATTATTTCCAACTATTTCCCCTCCAACTTTTTTATAACTTGTCTTCTCCATTCAGCGATATCGTACCAAGGACAACCAATACAGCCATGTTCAGCCTCTTTACCTTTTGTAGGAATAGTAGAATCCCAATCCTCAGTGCCTTCATAGAAGAAAGGTATACCAAAAATTGTCCCACGTTTCCCGGTTTGAGAACAAGTACGACATACTTCTCTTTTTTGTTGATTTCTTTGATTTGTAAGAAGTTGGTATTTTTCATGAATTTCATCATCTGTCATAGTGTCTGGATTTTCACCTTTAGTATCATCATCCCATCTTATCTCTGAGAACTTGTGATCAGGTAAACAGTGAGGAGATACAACATTCTCAAATACATCAACGCTTCCAAGAATTTTTATCATTCTTTTTCTGAGAGCAGGTGACCATTTTTCATAGCCATTTCCACTATTACCGCCTCTTTTAATAGGTAAAAGAATAAGATGAGTCTTATTTGCTTCACAAGTAGGACAGTAACGTTTGGTATCTGTTGCTAGTGTATATCCGAACTCTTTTAGGTCTTGTATTCTTCGAGCCCAATTAGGATTTTTGGGAAGAGTACATTCTACACACTGCCAACCTCCTTTTGATAAACTATCGAAGAAGGCTTTTGTAGTTGCAGCACCAGCTTTTTCTTCTGCCCAGTATTTTTCCTGACTTTTTAACCAATCATTATATTTCTCTGGTTTCATTTGTTCATATACTTTATTGAGATGTTCATAGAGTTCATCATTTGTTTTGATGGAGACTCCAGTACGGCGATACTCAACTGGTACCCACCCATCCCATATTTCAGTTGGGTAGGTGAACTTCACGTGAACATACTCTTCAGATGCTTTTGAGTGTTTTTTGCGTTCACTCTCAACAATTTTAATGTTAGAATTTAATGTTGTCATAAAAACTTCCCCCTTTACTAATATTCACATAATAAATAAATGCCCGACAAAGTAGGTTTGTCCATAATACGTGGTCACTGTTTATGAATGTATTATTCTTTTATTATTTCCATAATATCAGCAATATCACAGTCAAGTGCTATGCAAATTTTTTGTAATGTTTCGGTGCTGATATTTTTGTTTTTTCCCATTTTAGTAATGGATGCAGAACTTATTCTAGCAGCAATCTGCAAATCCTTCTTTTTCATATCTTTGTCAATTAGTAGTTTCCATAATTTTTTGTAACTTATAGACATTGCTTTCACCTCTCAACTCTTATATTAAGCAAGTTAAGTGGCCTAGGTAATAGGCCACGTTTAGAGTATATCACCTTGATATGTAAAAAACAATGAATAATGTGTGAGAAATCATGCGAAAGCAAGAATATTCTTTTGTATCAATTGAAACTTCTTTCTTTGAATGTTACAATATATTCCAAAATAGTTTATTATTGCAATGGTCCTTGGGGGTCGTTAACAAATTGTTAACAATTTGTTTTACTATCATTTGATAGTAGATTAGCCACAATGGTATTAATATAATAAAATGTAATAAGCACAATAGCTATTTTGCAGGAAAAAACAAAAGATAGGGTGGTAAATAATATGAATATTGCAATTACAACTACAAGAAACCCAGATGAAAGTTTAATAAATAAAGCATATGCTATAGCTAAAGAATTAGATATACCATATGTAAAAAGAGGTAACTATAGCATAAAGAAAATTAGTCAAATGAATAAAATAGAATATTTTCTCTTTGTAGAGAAAGATAAAATTGTTTTAAAGGGAGACGATAATACATTTTTTTGGCATCCAAGTACAGCAGTAATTAAGTTGAATGCAATAAAAGAAGGTTTTAATCAACCTATGGTAGAAGCTATGAATTTAAAGGAAGGGGATAAGGTATTAGATTGTACCTTGGGAATGGCTACAGATGCTATAGTATTTGCATCTATTGTTGGTGGAAAAGGTAAGGTTTTTGGCACGGAAATTAACAAGTATATTGCTTGTATAACTAAAAATGGATTAAATGATTATAAAGATGTAGATGAGCAAACTAAAATATTTATGGAGAGGATAGATGTTATTAATTCATCTTATGAAGAATATATTTTAAGCCAACCAGATAATAGTTTTGATGTAGTTTATTTTGACCCTATGTTTAAAAGACCAAATAAAAAATCAGTAGCAATAAATTCTTTAAGGCCATTTGCACAGCAAGGAGAATTAAAAAAAGAAAACCTTATACAGGCACTACGTGTTTGTAAAAATCGTGTTGTTATTAAAGAAAGAGCTGGTAGTGGTGAGTTTGAAAGATTAGGAATTCAAAAATGTTATGGAAATACTAAGTTTGGATCTGTCGCTTATGGTGTTATTGAAAAAGAATAGCAAGGTGGACCTAAGGTCCGGCAAGGCCCCCCGGCAGGCTGTGCGAAAATATAATAAATAAGCCTCTTTAGGAAATACTAAAAATAAATAAATTTTTTAGAGAGGTTTTTTATTATGAATTATGTTTTAGGACAGCAGAGAGCACAATTACAGATAGAGTGTTTAGATGACTACGTTGACGATAATAGCGAAGTTAGAATTATTGATAAAATCATTGATGCATTAGATATAGAGAAGCTTGGGTTTTGCTTAGGTCATAATGAGGAAATAGGTAGGCCTAAATTCGACCCTAGGGATATGCTTAAACTATTTGTTTATGGATATTTTAAGTACAAAAAAATAAAGACTTTTAACACAATGTTTTTAGTGTGTTAAAAGTCTCGTTTAACTAAAGGTTACTTTCTTAAGAACTTTTTTAGCAGAAAAGTTCATCTAGGATTAAGAGAATTTCCCTTTAACATTTATGCAGGTATGGAGTTTAATATTTCCATAAACTCATCACCCATTATAGTTTCTTTAAGGACAAGATGAGATGAAATCTTGGAAAGCGCCTCCATATTATCTTTTAAAAGACTTACTGCCTTTTCATAGCAACTGTTTATAATTTGAAGAACTTCTCTATCAACTTCCGTGGAAGTTTCAGTAGAACAAGTCTGGACTGCTCTTCCATCTAGATATCTATTTTGTATGGATTCCAGCCCCATCATACCAAATTTATCTGACATACCATACATAGTTACCATCTGCCTTGCAAGCCCTGTAGCTCTTTCAATGTCATTTGAAGCTCCTGTAGTTGCTTTGTTAAAGATAACCTCTTCAGCTGCTCTACCAGCTAAAAGAACTACTATTTGCTCTATTAATTCATCCTTAGAGATGAGGAACTTTTCCTTCTCCGGCATCTGCATTGTATAACCTAGTGCTCCCATTGTTCTAGGAATGATGGTAATCTTATGCACTGGCTGTGTTTGCTTTTGTAGTGCAGCGGCAAGTGCGTGGCCTACCTCATGAAAAGCAACTAAGCTTTTTTCTTCCTCTGTCATAATCCTGTCTTTCTTTTCCTTACCAGCAATAACAGTCTCCACAGCCTCAAATAAGTCATCTTGTCTAACCATATCTCTACCCATTCTTACAGCCCTTAAAGCTGCTTCGTTTACCATATTAGCAAGATCTGCTCCCACAGCGCCTGCAGTAGCTAATGCTATTTCTCCTAAATTCACCATGCTGTCTAGCTTAACATTCTTTCCGTGAACCTTAAGTATCTCTTCCCTACCTTTAAGATCGGGCTTATCCACAATAACTCTTCGATCAAACCTTCCTGGTCTTAAAAGAGCCTTATCCAGTACTTCTGGTCTATTCGTTGCCGCAAGTATAACAACACCTTTTGAAGAATCAAATCCATCCATTTCGGCTAAAAGCTGATTTAATGTTTGTTCACGCTCATCATTTCCACCAAATTTACTATCACGACTTTTTCCTATTGCGTCAATTTCATCGATGAACACGATACAAGGAGCACTTTTCTCAGTTTGTTTAAATAAATCTCTGACCCTAGAAGCACCAACCCCTACAAACATCTCTACAAAATCTGAACCTGATAGAGAAAAAAATGGTACATTTGCTTCCCCTGCTACTGCTTTAGCAAGCAATGTCTTACCTGTACCAGGTGGTCCTACTAACAACGCTCCTTTAGGCAGTTTTGCACCAATCTCAGTATATTTTGATGGTTTATGAAGAAAATCTACTATTTCATTCAGTGATTCCTTAGCCTCTTCCTGTCCAGCTACATCGTTAAAAGTAACACCTGTCTTTTTCTCAATATATACCTTTGCAGTACTTTTTCCAAAAGACATAGCACCGCCACCCATTTTCTTGCCTAAAGATTTCATTAAGAATGATCCTAAAAAATAAAACATAGCAAAAGGCAGTATCCATGAAAGTATAAAGGTTACAATAGGTAACTGCATATCTTTAACCGGTGTTGAGAATTTTATTCCAGCACCATGAAGTCTCTCTACCAGTTCAGGATCATTTAAAGTTCCAGTGTAGTAAATTTTCTTATCACTAACTGAAGAATTCTCATTATTTTTTGGAGTTATTAAAAGCCTATTGTCTTCAATCTTTACTGATTCTATCTGCTTATTTTGAATCATTGTAAGAAATGCCCCATAGTCAATTTCTTGAGAAGCAGATCGGGCAACCCAGGTTATAATAATATTTATCATCACCGTAATAATTAAAGTAACTATAAAAAAACTTGCTAAACCCTTTTTCTTTTGTAACATATTTTCTCTCCTTGAAACTTATTTATGAATGATTATAATATAACATAATTAATAATATTATTAAATAGGGTAATTGTTAACTTTTTTAAAAGGAGGCGTTAATATTATGAACAGTTCAAATAAAAAAGAATTCTTGATGCAGCAAATAAAGTTATTGCAGAAAAAGGTCTGAATTGTTTCACCTTAGATGAAGTTGCAAAAGAAGGTGGTTTAAGCAAGGGAGGGCTCCTGCATCACTATCCAAGCAAGGATAAGCTAATCAAAGGACTTATAGAAAATCACCTTAATCTACTCCAATCCAGTATTTCTGAAAGAGAGAAAACTCTATCGGAAGCTTCTCCTTATAATTTGCTCCTGTCTTTTATTTATGAACAATTTAAAATGAAACTAGCTTAATATATTAATATTGGGCTGGTTTTTTTAAATTAAAGAAAGGAAAGTTGAGCAAGCTCAGGCAGTATGCATATCTGAGCGAAGGTGGCTTGTCATCCTAAACTTGATAAAAAATTCGTGGAACTATTAGCAAAGTGGACTCAAGGTCCGCCAAGGACCCCCGGGGGGTCATTAACAAATTGTTAACAATCTATTTTGTTATTCGTAGGCGGATTCATACCAAAAGAAATGTGCAGCATATTAACAACATATACTGGGATTGAATAATGTTGAAAATTATGTGATTTTATGAAATATATTTT
>Ga0183101_1000148_pt1 | contig 31162 bp, 24 predicted proteins | sample Biomet3_FD_127790 | JGI IMG/M metagenome (GOLD analysis project Ga0183101, IMG submission 127790) | Microbial communities from bioreactor (seeded with sewage sludge) at LBNL, California, USA - Biofuel metagenome 3 | ecosystem: Engineered > Bioreactor > Anaerobic > Unclassified ...
CTATTCCACTATTAAAAGATGTAGGAATTGCTTCTTTACGAGCTAAGGCCATCGTATAGCCACCCATAATGGTGGCATCACTACAAATTAAACCATTAAATTTAAGTTCGCCTCTTAAAACATCCGTTAAGAGTTCTTTAGACAAAGAAGCCGGTAAGCAATCCTTTAACTTAAGTTTTTTATTATATTCCATCTCTAGAGCAGGCTCGACAATATGTCCAACCATAATAGATAATAAGCCATTATTGATCATATTTTTATAAATACGTCCATATGATTGACGCCACTTATTACTACTTAATGTATTATAGGTTGGAGCTAAATGCTGGTCACGATAGTCTACGCCATCTCCTGGAAAATGTTTTGCACAACAAGCAATACCTTTTTCCTGAAGAATTTCTACAAAACCATTAGTAAAATCTTTAACAAGATTTTGCTTATCACCATAACTTCGACAATTAATAATTGGATTACGATAATTTAAGTTAAGGTCACTAACTGGAGAGAAAGTCCAGTTAACATTTGTTTTTATTCCTTCATAAGCTGTAGCAAGTGCAAAGGCTTTTAAATCATCTAAATTATTAGTGGCCCCAACTCCTAATTGACTAGAAAAGAATGTCCCATCCCTAGCTCCGCCACTACCACCTTCTTCTAAATTAGAAGCATGAAGTAAAGGAATTTTAAAATATGAATCTAATTCAATAAATTCACTATTAATTTCTTTCATTGTTTTAATAGGTTGAAATAAAACTCCACCAATTCCAGCCTTCACTAAATTAATTAATTCATCTTTAGTATAACAATCACCTAAAACACAAAACATTTGGTGAACTTTTTCTTCAGTCGTTAAACTATTAAGTTCATTATTAACTTCATCAATTTCCTTTTTTGATAGATAAAAAGGCTTTTTGCTTAAATCCATATTATTTCCTTTCAAAATTAAAATATTTATATAACTATTTTTATTATAGAAAATATAACTTGAATGTTAATTTCAATAATTGAAGGATTAATTCCATTTTGTAATAAATCTTATTTTATAAGCACAAAAAAAGTTCCACTTCCGTGAAACTCGTTTTACTAATTGGTGGGTGTTATAGGGATCGAACCTATGACCTTCTGTACGTCAAACAGATGCTCTCCCAGCTGAGCTAAGCACCCAACTAATGCTTTATTAATATACTATAAAACATTCTTTCTTTCAAGAACGTTTTTAATTAAACCGTTCTAAATAAATATATTAATGGTAAAACCCCTAAAGCAGCATCTGCAAAAAAGCAAATGCCAACAAATGGAAAGTAATATGGATCTACGGCTGCACGAATAATTTCAGCCGTTCCGCCAAGGACCAAACCAATAATTGAAATAATCATAGAAACAAAAGCAAAGATGGAAGCAAATTTATAAATATTTCGATAATAATATATAATACCAAGAATCGCACAAACCATTGCACCAATACAAATAATAAATTGCACATAATCATATAGGTTGGCTTGACCCTTAAAGGCGTATGAAATTCCCATCCAACAACAAGGAATTGCGTAAATTAATATTAAATATAGTAATGAAATAAAAGTCGCATCTTGATCTCGACGAATAATTAAATAAGCACTTAAACAATATCCAGCAATAAAGACACAACTCATAAGTCCACCATAGAAAGTGCCAACATAAATTGCACTACGAGCAAAAAATACAATGTTTGCGATATAAATAAGAGTCATAATTAAATAACAAATACGCACAAGTTTATTATTGTTGGCTTTTTTGTTTGCGTTATTTACATTAATTTTTATTTCTTCACTATCAATTTTTTTCATACTAAAACCTCTAAAGACATTTTTATGATAACATATTTTAGTGATTAATGGTATTAATTTAATGTGCTTAAATATTTATCAAAAGACATTTGATAAATGAAATATTTCTCATTTTCTCGAACCTTTTCATAGTTAAGATGTTCAAAAAGCGAAACTGACCTTAAGTTATTTTTATCAACTTTAACATTGAGCTTTTCAATACGCCACTTAAAAAAGACTTCTCGCATACATTCTTCAAGCGCAGCTCGTCCATACTTATGTCCCCAATTAATTGGGTCACCTACAACAATTATTACTTCATACTCTTTATTTGGTTTAACCGTAAATAAATTTAAAAAACCAATTGAATCATGATTCTTGTCTATTAAAAAAAATCGACCATCTTGATTTAAGCGATATTGGAGTAATTCAGTTTCATTATTATTTATTAGATATTCTAAAGAATAGATTTGATCTTTATCTTCATTTAAATATTTACTTACTTCTTTATTATTTAACCAACTAATGATTCGGTTTGCATCTTTATATTTAATTTCTAATCGCAACGAAATCTCTTTTGGCTCCATACCCTTACCTCTCGATAAATTAATGAAAAGCCTTTCAAGACTATGTTGACGGTTCTTTTACTAAAGAGTTTATAACACCAATATCAACTAAAATCAAGGTTTAATGCCTTTTATTTAATAGGTATCATTTTATCTTTAATTTAAAAAACTGTTACGAATTATCGTAACAGTCTTTTAATTATTTGATTTCAATTAGTTCGTAATCTTTCGACCCAACGCCAAGCTTTTCGGCAACATCAATGGTGTGGGTTCCATGACGTGAATTAACACGCTCCAAGAAATGTTCTTTGCCTGGATCTTTACTATTTTTTACCGCATCAATACATGCTTCATCAATCGCAACTGGATCTAAAGAAGCAAAAATACCAATATCTTTCATGCAAGGATCTTCTGCGACTGCACAACAATCACAATCAACCGATAAGTTACAAGCAATACTAATATAGGCAATATTTCCTTTAAAATGATCATTTACAGCACTAGCAGCCTCGGCCATTGATTCAAGGAAACTATCTTGATCAGTGGACCAAATCTTGCTCATATCGTTTCCACCAGCACAGTGAATATAGGCTTTACCATGCGAAGAAGCAAAACCGATTGATAATTGTTTTAACGCTCCACCAAAGCCACCCATTGGATGTCCTTTAAAGTGTGAGAATACTAGAACTGAATCATAATTTAAAATATCTTTACCAACATAATCACATTTTAAATGATTTGGATGAGGAATTTTCAATTCAACTTCTCCATTTGCATCCATAATATCTATTGGAGCAATCTTATCAAAACCATGTTTCTTGATTGTCTCGATATGTTTACTGGTTTCGTTACGACTTCCTTCATAAGCGGTATTACATTCAACTATTGTTGGTTTTAAATAATTTACAATTGGAATCATGTATTTTGGGGTTAGGTAGTTTTGATTACCTTCTTCACCACTATGAATCTTCATTGCAACCTTGCCTTTTAAGGTAATTCCTAAAGCTTTATAAATCTTTACAACATTCTCAGGCGTAATCTTTTTAATAAAGTATACTTTTGATGCCATAATTATTCTCCTATCTATGAGATACTTTTAATATAGCACTTAGAGTGTACTCAATGTCAACATTTGTTAAAAGTATCTTAAATTTAACCTAAAGAATATATATAATATTACCGAGAGAGGATTTTTTATGAATAAAAAGATGTTAGATGTCTTTAGACTAAATAAAGGTTTTGTTGCCGCCCTTGATCAATCGGGTGGTTCAACTCCAAAAGCTTTATCGCTTTATGGTGTTGATGAGAGCATGTATTCCGGGGAAGAAGATATGTTCAATAAGATTCACGAGATGAGAAGTAGAGTTATCACTTCTCCTGCTTTTTCTAGTAAAGAGATTATTGGTTCAATTCTTTTTGAAAAAACCATGGATAGCAAGATTGCTGGTAAATACACCGCTGATTATCTTTGGAAAGTCAAAGGTGTTGTTCCATTTTTAAAGATTGATAAAGGTTTAGCTGATGAAACCGATGGCGTTAGATTAATGAAACCAATGCCAGAACTTGATGATTTACTTAAACGAGCTGTTAAACGACATATCTTTGGTACCAAAGAGAGATCAGTTATTAATAAAGCTAATCGTGCTGGTATTAGTCAAGTGGTTGCTCAACAATTTGAAGTCGCCAAGAAAGTTATTTCTTACGGATTAGTTCCAATTGTTGAACCAGAAGTCACTATTTCCATTCCTGATAAAAAGGAAGCTGAACAAATGTTAAAGGAAGAGATTGCAACTAACCTAAATAAACTTAATCCAGAAGATTTAGTTATCTTAAAGCTTTCAATCCCAACTATTCCTAACTTCTATGATGATTTAGCAAGTGATCCACATGTTGTTCGTATCGTTGCCTTAAGTGGCGGATATAGTCAAGAAGAAGCTGATAAATTACTTAAACAAAATAAATGCATGATTGCAAGTTTCTCAAGAGCCTTATTACAAGACTTAAAGTATCAACAAACTGATGAGGAATTCAATGCTGCACTTAAAGCTTCAATTGATAAGATTTACGACGCAAGCGTCAACAAAGCTTAATAACTCAAAATAAAAATAGACACCGCTGGTGTCTATTTTTTTATGCTTTAATTTTTAAGATATGTTTCTTATTATCACTAAATAAAGGAATGAGATTGGTAGATAATTTTCCATCAAGATAATAACTCGCTTTATTAAAATCACCATATCCACTATTTTTACTTATTTCGATTATTAACGTTGAATTTAATAATCTCAATTTAACACTCAGTTCATTCATCGCCTTTGGTAAAACTGGGTTAACTTCTAATGCATTATTTTTAAAATTAATTCCAGTAATTTCGTAGATAGCTAAGGTCAACCAAGTAGCAGTTCCACTAAGGATTGGACCAATGTTTTCTAAGGTAATTGAATTATTATATTGGGTACAATAGCGAGGATTACCTTTTAAGACATATGGATTAGAAAGCGTACGATAAGGCAAGACTAAATCTAACATATAGAATGCATCATCAAGCATTCTCTCTTTAAGATTTTGATCTTTTATAGTTTTAGCTTTTTTAAGTAAAGCAACAACAAACATCATTGTGGCATGTTTAAAAACACCACCATTTTCACGATCACCTACAAAATAGTGGTCAGTTGAAGCTTGCTTTGATCCGGCAATACTTAAATCATGTTTCGAACAAAGCATATATCCGGCTTCCGTCTTTAAATACTTATCAATACTTGTAAGCATCTTGCTAATTTCATCTTCACTTGCTGTTCCACTAAGTAAACTCCAAGAGAAAGAATTAAGATAATAAGAACCATCAACATTCTTATCAATCGACAATCCATCTCCTTTGCTACCAATATAGCTGATATGATTTTTATTCTCTCGATTAATTAGTACACGAGCATAGTAATCATTTATATAAGCATTTTTCTTTAAAGATTCAGTTTGTTTATTAATCATTAAAGTTAACTCATCTTGATATGTCTTATCCGTTGATAAATTAATTAAATCTTTTTCGGCAATAATTAGTAAAAAAGCGTTCATAATTGATTCGCTATAGTCATTAATTAAAGGAACACCAAAATTTTCTTGGTTATTTCTTAATTGATTACGGTAAACCTTCTCTTTTTTTGGACCATTTAAATAGTCTTCATCAATTCTTAAACAATCGTTCCAATCAGCACAATCAAGTAATGGAAGATTATGTTTCCCAATTGAAATCTTGCCACTATATTCGATAATAGCTTTTAAAGTATCAATTAATTTACGTTTATGAGTAGTCCCCGCCATTTTAAATTCTTCGATTAAGAACTCTTTATCACCAGTAATATTAATATATTTATAGACTGCTTCTACTAGCCAAATTTGATCATCACTACACATGCCTGGTTCTTTACCAACAAAATAAAAATTGTGATTGGCATAACCAAATTGATAAACATTTTCAATCCATTTAGTTAATAATGATTTAACTAAATCTTTTCTTCCCATCGTAACTAAATAATACATCGAGGCATAGATATCTTGAATTTCTCTAAAGCCTATTTCACGATAACCCTTTTGAGTTTGGGCAAATGATCTTGAGATAAATGTTTGATATAAAACTTGGAAAGGAAGGGCCTTGTTAACATATCTTTCAAAAGATTTATCAGATGTTTCAATCTGCATAAATTTGCTATATTCGATAAAGCGTGATTTAACTAAATTGAGCGAATCTAAAACTTTAGCATGCTTATTAAAGCGAACTAATAATTTATTAACTTCTTTATTTAAAGTTGTATAGATATCTTCCTTTTTATTAGCTTTGCTTGCTCCAACAAATGAATCAAAATCTTTGGCTTCATTTTTATAAAGAATGAAATCTTTTCTCAAGGCAAAAAAACTTGAGCCAGACATTCTAAGGGAATTACTAAAATTATTAATTCCTTCTGGATGATTTATTGTTCCATTTCCAATAAATTCAGTTGAATCTTGAGTAAAACTATCAAGGTATCCATCACTAGAATTTAAGATTGCAAAGCGCATATAATCTTTAAAATATCTTGGATAGTAATCATCAACTAAACCAATAATTTCATTATCTTTCTTTAAAATACGTGATTGAGTAATTACCGTTTGGTAAATAATATCAACTTGTTGACAATCAGGATTTGATAAGCCAAACATTCCAGTAACAATTAAACTTAAATTTCTCTTTTTAGCGGTTAAGTTTTTAATATTTATTGTTTGACACTCAGTTGCAATTGGTAAACCCTTTTCTTGTGGGAGTATAAAAATAACTCGCTCAATATCCAAATCATTTAAGTGATAAATTATTTTTGTAGAATTCACTGAATGTATGCAAGTTGCACTATTTGATAAAATAGCATCTGCACTATAAAAAATTTCTTTTCCATCTTCTAAAATATAAAATTGTCTATTAAATTGATTACCATTTTCTTCTGGTCTAACATCCCATTTTGTCGCTAAAATTTGATAATTTGCTGGTCCTCTAAAACTTCCACCGCCGAATGAATTTACAACAGATTTTGGAGTAGTCAATAATGGTTCATCATAATCAATTCGATCACCAAGTAATAAGTTAACATCGTAATGTGGTCCAATTTTTTTACTCTTTAAATCAATGACTTCGTTGCCTTCTTCATCAAGATATCCGCCATAATTATTAAAAGTAATAAATACGCTTTTAATTTTCTCTTTAAGAAATTCATTAGGTTCAATTATGGTTAATTTACTCGAAAAAATCTTTATATCAAAATTTTCTTGGACTTGAATTAAAATCGAATCATTTAAGGAAACAAAATAAGTAAATAAATCAATATCTTTTAAGAGTTCATATGTAATTGGGAGTTTAATATTTTTATATGAAACTGCAATTATTTTTTTAGAAGTTAAACTTAAATATCTAGCATCTATAATACAATATGAATCGAATAGCATTTCGGCATCTTTAAAAGCCGATTCAGTATATTCACGTGCTGAATAACTTGAAATATCCATATATATAACCCCTTATTTTTAATAGGTACGATAGTTGCTCAACTGTCGAACTAAATATTAATTAGCCTTTTACAGCGCCACTAGTTAATCCCTTAATAATAGATTTAGAGAAAATAAAATAAACGAGAATTAATGGCAAAACAGCTATTGTCATTAAACAATAAATTTGACCATAATCAAAAGTTGAAGGATCACTTGCTTTTAAGCTTGCAATTAAAATAGGTAATGTGTAATTATTTTTACTACTTAAAATCATTGAAGGTAAAAAATAGTTATTCCAACTGTTAACGAAAGCAAAGATAAACTGAACAGCTAAGGCAGGCTTAATCATTGGTAAAACCATTTTATGGAAGATACCAATTTCACTACTTCCATCAACACGAGCTGCTTCAATAACTTCAGTTGGTAAAACAGAATCCATATATTGTTTTAAATAGAAATACGTAACAGGCGCACAAATTGATGGAATGACAATTGGAATAAATGTATCCATTAATTTAACCCCAGTTTTTGCTTGAATATCATAAAGCATTAACAGCAAACCAAGAGTTGCAACTTGAGTCGGAATCATCATGATTGCAATAATAAATGTTGAAATAACTTTTTTGCCTTTAAAATTATAAATATGAGTGGCATAAGCGGTTAAAGCACTAAAATATACAGTTAATAAAGCGACACATAACGCCACCCAAGAACTATTTAAGGTTGCTTGAGCGATTGGGTAATTTTTGTTATTGAATAAATTACGTAGATTGGTTGCTAAGTTTGTGCCAAAAACTAAACTAAATGATTTTTGAATATCTGAGTTAGCTCTTGTGCAATTTACAAGCATAATATAGAAAGGGAAAAGACATAAGAAAGCCATTATAATTAGGACAATATAGCAAACTGTACGATAAAGATTTAAAGAAAGCTTGTTACTTTTATGATTCTTATTTCTACTTACTATTACTAATTCTTGATTCATATAAAGCTCCCTCCGCATATTCTTTATTGTTAATTCTTAACCATAAATTGCGCACATTTCTCACACGCTTTTCTTGCTTTTGTGCATCTTTACTTGGAATTAAAGTCTTATAAACAAAGATTGATAATATACCAGTAATAATGAAGAGAATCACACTAAGAGCACCACTAATACCATAGTTTCTTGATCCACTAATTAAATTAGATAAGTACATCATGATAGTGTAACTCGTTGCATCTGGACCACCAGTTCCTTGTGTATAAATTTGTGCGGCATCAAATAATTGAATACCACCAATCATTGAAGTAATAAAGACATAAACAAAGATTGGCATCAATAATGGCATAGTAACACTTCTAAAGGTTCTAAAACTGCTTGAACCATCTAGTCTTGCTGATTCAAATATTGATTCATCAATACCCATAATACCAGACATTAAAAGAATGCAAGTATTACCCGTCCACATCAACACATTAATAAAAGCAATAATAATTCGTACCCAACTTGCGCTTTCCCTAAATGAGAAATTCTCACCAATTATTCCTAAATTTCTTAATAAAACACTGATTGGGCCTGTCATTCCAAGTAACATAAAGAAAAGATAACCAAAGGCAGCTGCCATAATTAAATTAGGCATATAAACTACTGCTTTAAAGAAACCTTGGAATTTTAGCTTCAATCTTCCATCAGTGAACCAAACAGCAAATAGTAAAGCAAAAACAAATTGTGGAATTGCTCCAATTATCCAAAGAATAATGGTGTTTCCTAAGTATTTCCAGAAAACTTCACCACTTAAGAGTTTAACAAAATTTCCAAAACCAACAAAATTTGGTCCAACTTGAGTTAAACCTAATTTAAAATAATACTCAAAAAATGAGTAATAAATAGTTTGTCCTAGTGGAATAAACTGAAAGATAATAAAGATAACAAAAAAAGGTATAAGGAAAAAATAGCCCCATTTATCATAAGAAATATTCTTTTTAACTTTTCTAATCGTTCCATCTGGAAGGATCACTTCTTCGACTTGATGTTTATTCTTTTTCATCATACGATTCTCCTTTTGTTGTCTTACTATGAATATAACCTCCAAGGACTATTCGTCCCTAGAGGTTATAATTTAAATTAACTTAAACTAGAAATCGAAAGTTAAATCAGTATAAACAGTTGATAAAGTCTCTTTGAAGTTCTTAAGAGCTGCATCATAAGTTGATGTGCCAGCAAAATAATCGTGCATAGCATTTTGGAACTTCTCGTTGCAACCTTGATCATAAGCAGTCATATTCTTCATATCAATCTTCGCAGCACTCTTTTCGAAAAGTGCGATGTGGTTTTGTCCACCTAAGAAGGTTGAACCATATGTAGCATCAGTCGCAATTGCGTGCATAGCAGTCTTATGGTTGGTGTAATCTTGAGTAATTCTCGTAATTGATTCATCAACACTACGAGTACAGGTTAAATCACGCATAATATCGTAAATTTGTTTTTGGTTATCTGTGCCTTTACAAGCATTCATCCAAGTTCCACCCCAATACCATGAAGCTGGACCTTCACAAACGCCATATTGACCATATAAACCATTACCAACGACTTGTGGTTTTTCACTATCAGCACAGCTATTTCCAGCAAGTGTGAAGTTAATACCCCAAGTACTATAGAAGAAGCCTAAGACATTACCTTTTGGACCTTGATCACTTCCCCAATCACCACTCCATAAGGTAGTCTTTCCGCTATAACCTTTATCAACATATTCTTTAGTTTGATCAACCCATTTCTTCATTTGTGGATCGATTGAAACTTTACCATTAGCATCAACCCATGGTTTTGTTGTGTTATTTGAGAAGACACGATAAGCATCATCATAACCGCTTAAAATCTTAACGCCAGCGGCTTTAGCTTTTGCAGCACTATCATTGAATTTATCCCAAGTGCTTAATTGAGCTTGGACTTTATCTGGATCATCAGTTCCAAAGACAGTCTTAGCTAAATCTCTACGATAAGCATAAAGACCTGGAGTCGCTTGCCATGAAACACCTTTTAAAACGTTATTACTAGTAGCGATTTGTTTTGTGTAATCATATTGTTCACCAAGATCAGTATCACTTAAACCAATATCATTCTTAACATCAAGAGTATAGTCGCTGTCAGTATATTTTAAGATATAATCGGCTTCAGTTAAGAACATATCGATCTTATCATCAGCAGCAGCACTATCTTGATTCTTTAAAGCTTCATCAAGTGGGATTTGATAACCGTTATTATCATTAGCATGTTGAGTCCATTTAACGATAGTACCATCTCTTAAAACATCAGTTCCATCGGCATTAGTTTTAACATAACCAGTATAGAAACTTCTAAATCTACTAATAAATTCTTGGTTCCAAACCCAAATATTAAGGACCTTACCACCATTGGTAGCTTTGCCACTTAATTTAACACCACTATCGCTGACATTATCAGTAGTAGGAGTATCTGGACAAACCGGACAATCACTAGAAGAACCACCACAGCTTACAACACTTGCGAGCAATGCCATTGCGGCAAAACTCAAAACAACCTTCATTGATTTCTTCATTATATTTTCCCTCCGAATAATCAATTTGTATTATAATGCTCGACGCATTTATAACCTTTTTAGAATATATCCTTCACCGTCTCCCCATCTTGAACACTACCTTCAACATAGACAATTTTTGGAGTAAATGTGTTTGGATTTTCGATTCGATCAATCAAATTAATAACAGCTAATTTACCTAAGGCATCACTATTTTGCACATAAGTTGTAATGATTGGTCGTAGTATTCGTGAGATATTGACGCCATCGTAACCGATAACACTAATATCATCTGGAATCTTATAACCACATTGTTGAATCGCCGTCTCTCCGCCAATTAAACTCACATCATCTGGATAAATAATGCAACTTGGAATCTCTTCGCCACTGTTTAGCAACTTTTTAGTCGCTTGACCAGCTGCTTTTGGATCGTGGTAACGACCTTCTAAGACATAATTAGGATTAACTTTGAGATTATATTCTTTCATCGCCTTATAGAATCCAGCTAATCGTTTATTGGTAACATCCGTCATCTCACCATGAATGAATGCAATCTTTTTATGACCTCGACTAACCGCGTAGTGAATCAATTTTTCCATTCCACTCGTATTATCAGACATAATTGCCGTACTATTGTTATAGATATAATCAATAGTTACAGTTGGAATTTCACTATTTACAAGTTCGATTACTTGTTCATCATGGAAATCAACTGAGGCAATTACAACTCCATCAACATTACGATATCTAGCATGTTCGAGATAAGTCATATTGTTGTTGGTAATATTCTTGCTAATAAAGGTAACATCATATCCTTTAGATTCAGCCGCAACTTTTAAACTATCAAGAATCGAGCTAAAGTATTCGTGACGAAGTCCACTACTTGTTTGATCAACAAAGAGAATTCCAATACTATAAGTCTTTTTAAGCTTTAAAGAACGAGCACTAGCATTAGGAATGTATCCCATTTCTTTTGCCGTCTTACAAATATAAGCAATGGTTTCTTCTTTTAATTCACTAGAATTATGAAGAGCTTTACTTACGGTAGCGGTTGAAACGCCACATTTAAGAGCAATATCTTTAATTTTGACCATTTTTTTACCTGTATTGGAAGCGCTTTCTTAATCGATTTCGTGTTTATTATAGAATTAAAAAAATAATCTTGTCAACAACAAAAATTTTTTTAAGGCAAAAATGCTCAAATAAATATTATTAATATAATATTTAGGCTTTAAAAAGATTTTTTAATGAGTTTTTTAACAAAATTTTTATGTTGCTTTTTGGTATCAATTGTATAAAATAAAAGAGAATTACGAAATCGTTTAAGTACTGTTAAAACACTTAATTAATCGATTAAAACAAAGAAAAAGGACTAAATTTTATGAAATATGGATATTTTGATGATAAAAACCGTGAATATGTTATTAATACGCCAATGACTCCACTTCCATGGATCAATTATTTAGGTCATAACGATTTCTTTAGCTTAATTAGTAACACTCTTGGCGGATATAGTTTTTATAAAGATGCAAAATTAAGAAGAATCACTCGTTATCGTTATAATAGCGTACCAGGTGATTTTAGTGGCCGCTTCTATTATATTAAAGATAAAGAGACAATTTGGAATCCTGGTTATTTACCTTTAAAAGTTAATCTTGATAGTTATGAATGTCATCATGGACTAAATTACACTAGAATTATTTCTCAAAAGAATAATCTTGAAAGTAATTTACTTTGTTTTGTTCCAAACCATGAAAATTGTGAAATTAACTTATTAAGTTTAACCAATAAGAGTAATGAAACTAAAATGATTGATTTATATTCAATGGTTGAATTTTGTTTTTATAATACCGTTGATGATTCAACTAACTTCCAACGCAACCTAAATATTGCAGAAGTTGAAATTGATAATCACTATATTTTTCATAAAACTGAATATCGTGAAAGAAGAAATCATTATAGTTTTTATTATAGTGCCACTGCTCATGATGGATTTGATAGTGATCGAGACTCTTTTTTAGGTTTACAAAATGGCTTTGATCATCCAAGTGTTGTTTTCAATAATAAATCTTTAAATACGATTTGTTCAACTGGTGAACCAATTGGTTGTCATCACCTAAAGATTGAACTTAAACCAAACGAAACAAAAGATTTTATCTTTATATTGGGTTATATTGAAAACGAAGAAGATAAGAAGTTTATAGCTCCAAATATCATTAATAAAGAAAAAGCTTATGCTTTAACTGAAAAATTTAATAGCCTTGATAAAGTTAACAAAGCTTTTAATGAACTTAAAGAAACATGGGATAAGTTATTAACCATTTTTAATGTTAATACAGGCAATGAAAAGTTTGATCGAATGGCTAATATTTGGAATCAATATCAATGTATGACTACATATTGTATGTCACGAAGTGCTTCCTACTTTGAAAGTGGAACTGGAAGAGGGATGGGCTTTAGAGATTCTTGTCAGGATTTACTTGGCTTTGTCCATTTAATTCCAACAAAAGCTAAAGAAAGAATTTTTGATATTGCTTCTATTCAATTTAAAGATGGTAGTACATATCATCAATATCAACCTTTAACTAAACGTGGTAATAGCGATATTGGCGGAGGATTTAATGATGATCCTCTTTGGCTAATTGCAGCTACCAGTGCATATATTAAGGAAACTGGTGATTTATCAATTTTAGATATCCCTACTCCATTTAATAATGAAAAAGGAAGTGAAACTCCTTTATATAATCACTTATTAGCTAGTTTAACTTATACCATAAATAATTTAGGTCCTCATGGACTCCCTTTGATTGGAAGAGCTGATTGGAACGATTGTTTAAATTTAAACTGTTTTAGTAAAACTCCGGGCGAATCTTTCCAAACCGCCAGCAATTATGAATCACATAAAGCTGAATCAGTATTTATTGCCGGAATGTTTGTTAAATATGCTAAAGAATTTAAAGAAATAGCTTTAAGATACCATAAAGATAGTGATGCTAAATTAGCAGATGAATATAGTAAGAAAATCGAAGATTCAACTATTAAATTTGGATGGGATGGAGAATGGTTTTTAAGAGCTTATGATGCTTACTCGCATAAAATTGGTAGTAAAGAATGTGAAGAAGGAAAGATTTTCATTGAATCGAATGGCTTCTGCACTTATGCTGGAATTGGTCATGACTTAGGTTATGGAAAGAAAGCCTTAACCTCAGTTGATAAATATTTAATGAGTGATTATGGAATTGAATTGCTCTATCCACCATATTCAAGTTATCATCTTGAACTTGGTGAAATCTCTAGTTATCCACCAGGAAATAAAGAAAACGGCTCTGTTTTTTGCCATAATAATCCATGGATAACCTTAGCATATTGTGAAGAAAAGATGAATGATAAAGCCTTTGAACTATATAAGAAGAACGCCCCAGCTTTTATTGAAGATAAGAGCGAGATTCATAAGACTGAACCTTATGTTTATAGTCAAACCATTGCTGGAAGAAGTTCAGCTCACTATGGCGAAGCCAAGAACTCTTGGTTAACTGGGACCGCAAGTTGGTCATTTGTTGCTTTAAGTGAAGGAATCTTAGGAATTATCCCAGAATTTAATGGCTTAAAAATTCGTCCATGTTTACCAAAAGAATTTAAAGATGTCAAAATAAATCGTATATTTAGAGGAGCTAACTATAAGATTCATATTATTAATAAAGCTAAAAATAACTTCAAGATGATTGTTAATAATCAAGAAGTTGTTGGAAATATAATTCCATTTAATAAAGACATTCATGAATATAATGTCGAAATTGAAATGTAAGGAGAAAAATATGGAAAATAATAATCAAGTTGTCTTATCTTGCCCCAAGGATGCATATGTCTCACTTCAACACATTGATAAGGTTTATGATAATGGCGTTCAAGCTGTCTTCGATTTCAATTTAGATATTAAAAAACATGAATTCATTGTCTTTGTTGGTCCTAGTGGCTGTGGAAAATCCACTACTTTAAGAATGATTGCTGGACTTGAAAATATCTCAAGTGGACATTTATTTATTGATGGAGAATATGTTAACGATGTTACTCCTAAAGACCGTAATATCGCGATGGTTTTCCAAAGTTATGCTCTTTATCCACATATGTCAGTTTATGATAATATGGCTTATTCATTAAAAATTAATAAAGTTCCTACAAAGATTTTAGTTAAAGAAGATCAAATTAAAATTGATAAAATTGAAAATGAATTAAATAAAGCATTTAAAGAATTCAGAAAAGTTAATAAAGAGCGAGATGAACTACAAAAATTAGTTAGTCAAAAAGAAAATTTAGAACGTGATTTAGCCACGGTTAAAGATAGTAAAAAAGCCGCTAAATTTAAAGCTCAAATTGAAAAACTTGAACGTAAACTCACAAACTTAGATGAAGTTAATGCTAAATTTAATACGGTTGATGCGAGTGTTGATGAAATTAGTGATCGTTTAGCCAAAGCAAAAGAGGCTGCTAAATATGAAATGGCAATTGATAACGCTCGTGTTAAAGATTTAGAGCGTCAAATTAATTTTGCTAAAGAAAATAACGAAGATAAACGAGTAAAAGACTTAACTGTTTTACTTGAAAAAGTTAAAACAACTGAAGTTCCTCTTACAAAATTAAAACATCTTTCAAAAAATGAAATTAATCGTCGTGTTCATGAAGCTGCCCGTATCCTTCAAATTGAAGAATATTTGGATCGTAAACCAAAAGCCCTTTCTGGCGGTCAACGTCAAAGAGTTGCTTTAGGTAGAGCAATTGTTAGACACGCTAAAGTCTTCTTAATGGATGAACCATTAAGCAACCTTGATGCTAAACTTCGTGTTCAAATGCGAAGTGAAATTGTTCGTTTACATAATGAACTTAATGCCACAACAATTTATGTTACTCACGATCAAACTGAAGCCATGACAATGGCTACTCGTATTGTCATTATGAAATTAGGTCACATCCAACAAATTGGTACTCCAAGTGAAATTTATCGTAATCCTGCAAACTTATTTGTCGCCGGATTTATTGGTTCCCCTGCAATGAATTTCTTTGATGCCGATTATAAAGATGGTTCCTTAAGTTTTAAAAATGGTTCTAAGATTAAGTTACCGACTAACTTAATTCAAGGTCATGATATTCCAAGTAAAGTTATCTTTGGTATTCGTCCTGAGGATATTCATCCAGGAGATGGTGAACATGCTAAAGAATTCCCAGATGCTGTTGTCGAATTAAAAGTCAAAGTCGCTGAATTATTAGGTAGTGAATATTATGTCCATAGTGATTTTAATGGCAAAGATTTAATCGCTAAAATGGAAGCTGTTAAACCAATTAATGTTAATGAAACAATTAAAGTTTGCTTCAACTTAAGAAAGATTCACTTATTTGATCCAGAAAGTGAAAAATGTATTTTCTAGCATAGATACCTCCTTAGTTTTACGTAGTTATTTTAAAAATAACTACAAAGAAAGATTGCTACCACAAGAGCAATCTTTTTTTATAAAAGAAAAACCACCGGTGAGGGTGGCTATTGAATTCGGAGGGATCCGATTTCGATATAAACATTTTACGAAAAAATTAAGTTTTTGTAAACTGTTTGACCATAAAAAGAAAATAATATGATTAAAAGCCGAGCTTTTTAAAAAAATAAAATAATTTTTTCCCAGAATATTAAACAAAACAAAGTAACTTGTCAAAAAATAAAATGGTGCCGGCTGCCGGGCTCGAACCAGCCACCTACTCATTACGAATGAGTTGCTCTACCAGATGAGCTAAGCCGGCACTAGAAAATATTATACTTTAAACATTAAATGAAATCACCATTATTTCCTATTTTTATCATTGATTGCATCTTTGTTTAAAATATTACCTTCATGTGGAATTGGAATCCAGGTATTTCTCTTATGCTTATTAAACGCCCCTTCAAAGAAAGCGGAAATAAAATCTAAAAAGTAAAAACCAAATAGGAAGACACTCGCTAAACCTAATCCAAAACTTAATTTCATATGTTTTTGATCAATAATGATAACAAAGATTGATAAAACTACAAATAATAAATATAAAGAAGAGAAAGGAATTAAACAGTGCAAAATTAACCATCCACTAATACTTGGATTAAAGTATAAACTACTTAAAAAGAGCGCAAATTCTGTCAAAAAAGATAATAAAGTAAATATAATGTAAGCCACTAATGGATAAATCGTAATGTTATATTCAAAACGCGATAAGCCAGCAACATATTCTTTATTTGCTCCATAATTAGGAATCTTTTTTGTGAACGCTTTTCGATCGGCTAAAAAGCCCCAGATCCAGCGAACATGTTGCTTATGCATCACTTTCATATTGCGTGGTTCTTCATCATAATATTGCACTGTTTCATCATAAGCCATCGAAATATTATGATATTGGCAATAAGTGGAAACTTGCACATCCTCAGTCATCCCAGTAAAAATCCAACTACCAATATCATCAATAATCTTTCGATCAATAAAATAGCCAGTTCCACTAATCATTATCTTTTTAAAAAGAATGCTTCTACCTTTTGAAAAAACCTGATTAATTAATGTAAACAATATTGCACTACAACTAGTAACCCAATTCGAATTAGCATTTGTAAAATTACGATAGCCAAAACCAACTTGATAGCCTTCATCTTTTATATCATTTAATCGTTCAATATAATTCTTATCCATTACATTATCAGCATCGAAAATTACATATGAATCATATTTATTCTTTAAATTGTTTTCAGTTAAATAATTAATAAATTCTTGAAGTGCAAACCCTTTAGTATTTTTATGAATTAAATCTTTACGAACAAAATAAGAATAACCAAACTTCGTTGCAATTTCATTTGATGGATCGTCTTTTGATTCAGTAATGACATAAACATCGAAATCATTTTTTGCATAAGTTTGCTCTTTTAGTGATTTCAACAAATTAGTAATCACCAAACTTTCATTTCTTGCAGGAATAATCACACAATATTTATAGTTTTTAGTCGCTTTTTTGAAAGTACGAGGCTTTTTAAAAGCCATAATAATAAACAAAATATAATAAAACAAAAATAAAATTAAGATGGCATAGGCGATTAAAACACTCATATCGCACCAATAAATTATCAAATCATAATTTGGCATATGTTAATTTTATCATTAAATAGTTAAATATTTTACTATCATATTTAAAAACATATTATTTATGACTAAAAATTGTTAAAACTAGATGATATTTCATAAGATAAAACCCACAATAAGAAAACCTAAATTGATTATAAAAACTTTAACATAAATTAAATAAGAACAATTTAAAACATCTAAATATTCAAACATAATTAAGCTAAATATTTCGAATTATTAAACATTTTTTAGAATGTTTCCTATAAAATCTCTTTATATATTTCGATAATCAATTTTGTAATTAACTTAAATATTTTATTTTAAACTATCATCAATCTTTTCTTTATAAACATATTTTATATACTCATATTGCTTATAATTACTAGAAAGTTGATTCATCTGTTTTAAACACTCTTCTTTTAAATAATCTCGATTTTGATGGAGATCATATTCCGCTTTTGGATAAATTAAATCACCAAAAATAATGGTTTGACATGGTTTTTTTCTATACCAAACTTTGCGCCAGACAGTTACAAAAGGCATGATTGGTACATTTAATTTAGCTGGATAATGAAATGAGCCACTCTTAAAGTCTCTTATTTTCGTATAATAAGGCCAAATATGGGCTTCTGGATAAATCAAAATATGTTGTCGTTTATCAATAACCGAGTGTTTAACTGCTTCTTCAAGTTTTCGCATGTTATTAAAGTCAGTTGGTTCTGGTAAAGGCAGATAACCAAAAGCTCTAACTAAAAAAGTTACTAAGTGAGAAATTGCTAATGAATCACTATAACCAATAATATTTACACGGCGATGAATTACAAAAGCCTGAATTTTAAAGGCATCCATAATTGCGACATGATTACCGTATAAAAAAACACCTGTTTTAGATTTTCTTAACTCTTTAAGTTTTTTTCTATTTTTAATTCGTACACCATTAAACACACAGCCAATCGACAAAATTGGTTTTGCTAATCCATAATATAAAACGGCATTAAAGAACAATAAAAGTTTACTTTTACGAATATATTCATAATCTTGAGGAACACTTGGACGTGATAAAACAGTTTCATCAAAATCATCATTATAGATGTCACTATAATAAATAGTTTTAGTTTTTCTCCACTCTTGTTTCTTCATGTTCAACTTCTTTCGCTTGTTTTGAGGTTATATGTCCCTTATGTTCAATTGGAGTCCAACTCTTCCTTTTACGTGGATGATTTAGCCCATCATAGAAAGCAAAAACAAAATCCATAAAGAAGAATGGGAACGAAAAGATTGTATAAACTTTTTGCCACCAACTAAAGTGTAAATGTTTTTTGTTATTATTTAAAGTGACTAATATTGCTGTAATAAAGAAACTAAAATAAATACTAAAGAATGGAATTTGCATATGACCAAATAACCAACCACTGAAATTAGGTTCATAAAAGAAACTTAAAATTAGTAAGACAAATTCCACAAGATACGCCAAAATTGAGAAGACAATATAAACTACAAAAGGCCAAATGCACATATTGAATTCATAACGGGCAATGGTTGAAATTGCTTTTGAATTCGCACCATAATTAGGTAATAACTTAGTATATAGTCCCCTCTTTTCACAAAATCCCCAAATCCAACGAATATGTTGTTTATGCATAATCTTAAAGGTTTCAGGTTCTTCATCATAAAAAGTTGCCTCTTCATAATAGCCCATTTTTATATTGTGATATGTACAATAGGTAGAAACTTCAACATCTTCCGTTAAACCTACAAACGACCAATATCCTATATCATCAATAATATTCTTATCGATGAAATATCCAGTTCCATTAATAAGAATTTTTTTAAACATTAAAAAACGTCCTTTAGAGAAAACATTATTTAATAAAGAAAATAAAACTGCACTACAAGAAGTAATCCAGTTTTTATTACTGTTTGTAAAATTACGATAGCCAAAACCAACTTGATACCCCGCATCTTTAAGATCATTTAATTTTTCAATATAATCAGCATCCATAATATTATCCGCATCAAAAATAATATATGAATCATAATCTTTTCTATTCTTTAACCCATTAAAATAAGCTAAAAACTCTTGTATCGCATAACCTTTAGTATGTTTATTATTTAAATCTTTACGAACAAAATAGCTATATCCATATTTTTTTGCTAATAAATTTGTTATGTCATCTTTTGATTCAGTAATAACATATACATCGAAATAGTTTTTATCATATGTCTGAGCTTTCAAAGAATTAAAGATATTTTCAATTACTTTTTCTTCATTTCTAGCTGGAATTATCACTAGATAATGGTACTTATTCTTCGCTTTTGGATATGCTTTTGATTTTTTAAAAGATAAAGCAAAAAATGCTACATAGTACCATATAAATAGTAGCAAGACTATATAGCCGATTGCTATTGCTATATCACACCAATTAATTATCGTTTCAAAACTCATAACACTATTTTAAGTATGAAATACTTAAAAGTAAAATTATTAAACTTGAATAAAATAATCTAGACATCATCTACGATATTATAAATATCTCTTACTCAAACTGTATAACTCTACTATTTCTCTACTAGAAAATGACTTTCCACAAAAAAAGCATTGAACTTAATCAATGCAATATTTCAGTTTGGTTGCGGGGGGAAGATTTGGACTTCCGACCTCCGGGTTATGAGCCCGACGAGCTACCAGGCTGCTCTACCCCGCGACAACGTAAAATAATATAACATAAAAGAACCCAAAAGTAAAATAATTAGTTCCAAATTTAAAATTATTTTTAAAGTAAAGCAATTCCTTGGTTAGCAAGCCAACTCTTTAATTCATCTTCCGTTTTAAAAATTATTTTTTTACCATTAGATTTATTCATCGCTTTTTGGTATAAGCGTTGCATCTTCTTACTTCTACCACCAAAGAGTAACCAATAAACATAATTTAAACTAAAGGTCTCCTGACAAGGATTCGTATGTAAATCGATTGCCAGTTTATTTTTAGTTCTTTTCTTTGCCTTCTTATAACAAAACCAACGAGGATACGATAGAAAAATTATTAAGTCTGCTTCCTGAAATCTTCTTGAATCATCCATCACAAAATAGTTTCCATCAATAACCCATCCACGCTCAGAATTTTTATCCAAAAAAACATCTATTTTACTTATTAACTCATCATCTGGAATAACTTTATGTGCATTTACATAATGCAAATTATCAATGTGTAAAACAGGCACAAAATAATGCTTTGATAATGTAATGGCTAACCTAGATTTCCCTGATCCGCCATACCCAATAACGCAAATTTTCATTTTTTAACCACAATTTTTCCAAATTATCCATATTATAATCGTTTTTTCCCCTATTTATTAAATTCTGAATCAATTGAATATAAGAAACTATCTCAAAATAAATAATGGAATTAATTGAAAATAACAAATATTTAATTCATTTGCTTATCATCTAAAAGCATTCTCTCAATTTGAACCAAATATTTGAAACTAAAATAATTTGTTCTTAAATTGTTCCCCCAAGAAAGTATTCACTAAAACATATAAGCAACCATAGTCATTAGGTAATAAAAGAGATGGTTGATTTTAATAATCTAAAATCACACGACCTTTCATTATATGGATAATTCCTCAATTGTTAACCAATTCATTATGATGAATTATCAAGGCTAGAAATAACTTAAATAATCATTTACTAGATTATTATAAATATCTCTATCCACTCTAACAATAAAATTAGTATTAAAAATTAATTGTTTCGAGTTCTACTTTTTTATTATATATGAAAATAATAGATTATTAATAGTATTAATTTTATCATTATACATTTAATTAAGAATTGATGAATTTATCAATAGCATCGACCGCAATACTTTGCTGTTCTTCGCTAGTAATTATTGCATCTGGGTCGCCTTTTTGTTTGCCATAATTACCAAATTGAGCATGATTGCCACCTTCAATTTTTATAATATTATCGCTATAGGTGATATTTTTTTCTAAATCGCTATTAAGTGAACCATAAATCGTTAAAGCTTTTTTTGATGGATAATTCCCATAAATATAAGCACCCATCAAAATTAACCCAGCCACTTTGCTTTGATGATTAGAAGCATATTGGCTAGAAATTGCCCCACCAAGCGAATGTCCTCCAATATACCAATCAGTTATTTGTTGATATTCATCCATTGCTACACTTGCTGCATTTTGATCAAAAAAAGCAAGATTAAGAGGCATTTCAACTAAGACACAATTAATATTACATTCATCTCTTATTTTTTCTAAAATTGGTAAATAAGCAATCGCTTCAACTTTCGCACCTGGATAAAAAATAAAACCTCGTGATGAATTTTCCCTTGGAAGAAAATATAAATCACCACTTTTTTTAATCGTTTTATCTTTCTTATAAAAATCTTGGGCTACTTCATCTGCATGATAATAATCACTTGTCCATATTAAAAATGAAGTTGCACTAATAGCAATTAACGAAACTAGCGAAATAGAAACAATTTTTATTACTTGATGCTTTTTAAAATTTTTACTCATAAACCCTTATATACTATACCAAACAAAAGAAATTATGTAAGGTTTTCCGTTATTTAGATAAAAAAAGTATCGATACTATCGATACATTTTTAATTTGGCGGAGAAGAAGGGATTCGAACCCTTGCTAGAGCATGACCCTACTATCGGTTTTCAAGACCGACCCCTTCAACCGCTTGGGTACTTCTCCATCTCGTAGCGAATTGGTGGACCATCTAGGACTTGAACCCAGAACCTAACCGTTATGAGCGGTCCGCTCTAACCAATTGCGCTAATGGTCCAATTTTGGTACCAGTGAAGGGATTCGAACCCCCGACGTGCCGGGTATGAGCCGACCGCTCTAACCAACTGAGCTACACTGGCATAAATTATTGGTGGAGCTGCGGAGAATCGAACTCCGAACTCAAGCTTGCAAAGCTAGCGTTATCCCATTTAACTATAGCCCCAAAAATTTAGCGTACTAAAAACGACGCTTAAATATTATAATATAATAATTGAGTTTTAATCAATAGAAATTATATTTTAAACTATGGTAAAACGTGTCCGGTTGAAAGATAAAGACTATACCATTCAGCTTTTGTAAGTTTAACCTTTAAACCATCTAAACTTTGTTTAATATGCTCTAAATTAGTCGAACCAACCAAAACTTCAATATTATCACCTAAACTAAATAAAAATGCTGTAGCAATCGCACAGGCGGAAACACTATATTTTGCGCCAATTTCATTGAGTAAATCATTGGTTTTACTATAATTTGGATCATTAAAAATAATCCCTTTAAATAAACCAACTTGATAAGGTGACCAAATTTGTAGCGCCATTTTATTACGTTTTAAATAATAGAAGATTTCGCTAGTACGCGAAATGCTTTCATTATTATCCATATTAAAATCAATCACTTCATCAAGCATATTTAAATGACCTAAGCCAATTTGCAATTGATCAACTTCAATTGGAAGTTTTGTTTCTGTTTTAAGATATTCAATCATCTCTTTTGGGAAATTAGATACCCCAAAATGCTTAACTTTTCCTTCTTCATATAACTCTTTAAATGCTTTTGCTACTTCTTTAGCATCAAGTAAGATATCAGGACGATGTAATAAATAATAATCTAGATAATCAAGATTCATGCGTTTCAAAGAGGCATAACAAGCTTCTTTAATATGCTTATAAGATAAATCATAATAAACTACTGTATCATTATTTTCTTTAACGATTCCACATTTAGATTGAATAATCATTTCTTTACGTAACTCTGGATGCTCTTTTAAAACATTTCCTAAATTACTTTCCGCTACTCCTCGACTATAAATATCGCTAATATCAAAGAAATGAATTCCTAAATCTAATGCTCCCTTAATCAACTTATATTCTTCATCGGTTGATAAATCACGGGTACGCATTAAGCCAAGAATAATTTTGTTTTGAGATAATTCTTTATTCATAGATATTTTCTTCTTTCTTTGATTTATAATAATTATATATTAAGGGGTATTAATATGAAAGTAATGTGTATATTAACTAATAATTTTGAAGATATTGAAGCAGTAGGAACAATTGCTTTATTAAGAAGAGCAAATGTTGAAATTGATGTTTATGCATTACATAATGAAGATGCAATGGGAAGATTTAATGTACATCTTTGTGATTTAAAGAATTTAAATACTTTAAATTTGGATGAATATAATTGCTTATTTATTGCTGGTGGACCTGAATATGTTGAATTAGAAAGAAATAATAAATTTATTTCTATTGTTAAAGATTTTTATAATAAAAAGAAATATATTGCCGCCATTTGTGCTGGCCCAACAATTTTAGGACATTTAGGTTACCTTAGAGGACTTAAATATACATGTTTTACTTCGATGAATGAAGATTTTGGTGGATCTTATCAAGATGTTTATTGTGTTAAAGATCAAAATATCATAACTGGAAGAAGCGCCGCTGCCGTCATTGATTTCGCATTTTTAATCATAAAAACTCTAGCCGGAAACGAAGTCGAAGCTAGAGTTAAAAAACAAATTTATTACGACAAATAATTACTCAATAAATTCAACGTCAATATTGTGTTTTTTATCGGTGTATTTAAAATCTTTTCCTTTACCAATACATAGGCAGGCTTCTGGAATATAGCCATCTAAATTTAAGGCATTTTTATAAGCTTCACTACCTAAAAAATAGCGCTTAATTGTATAAACAAAAACACTATCTAAACCTAAATTAGAGGCACATAGTTCCATATTTTCAATAATCGCACCAACACTTTGTTCCATTGGTTCATTTTCTTCGCCTTTATAAGCAACTACTATAACTAAAGGTGCTCCATAAGTAAAATCTAAATTACTTTCTTTTAGAGTTAAACTTTGTAAATCTTTTAGCTTCTTACTTTCAATTATGAACAGCTTATAGTCCTGATATTTTCCTTTGGCAACGGGTGCTTTTTTAGCACTATCTAAAATCTTACTAATATTTTCTCTATCAATTTTTTCATCTAAAAAACTACGACAACTAATACGCTTATTAATTACTTTATCAAATTCCATAAAATCACCTCTTTCAATGAAGATAACACAAAATCCTCATTTTTTTAATATTATACATAAAAAAATAGAAAAATAGTCCTAGTGAGTTTATAATTTTTATTATGAAAGATCATGTGAAGAAATACGCAAGAAAAGCGAAAGTAAGTTTTAAAGAAGTTTTTAAAAAGAATAAGAACTTAGTTGAACCACTTGAGGAACAAATTAAAACTCCAAAAAAAGAAGTCAAAGGTTGGCCATTAATTCTTGGCTACCTTGGAATTTTTTTGATTGTCATTGGAATTGTAGATTTGATTCCAATTGTAATTTTTTGTTTCTATCCAAACGAGATATCACGTACTTGGGCTTTTTTAATTCCAGGAATACCTTCGATTATTGCTGGTATTTTATTGTCTTTATTACTTAAAGGAAAAGATAAAGCGCGACTCGGCAAATATCAAGACTTAATTCTTTTAATCTTAATTTGGATTGCCGCTAGTGTTTTATGTGCTGCTCCTTATATGGTTCCTGATTATATAAATGGTGTTCGACTTGGTGGACTTGGCTTAGACTTTGTTCATGCACTATTTGAATCAGTATCTGGGCTTGCTACGGTTGGATTAACGATTTTAGAAGGGGCCAATAGTCCATCATCATTATTAAGCGGAGATGGACATTGTATTTTATTTTTTAGAAGTTTAACCACCTTCTTTGGGGGCATTGGATTTGTCCTTGTTTTAACTTGTATTATTACCGATTCTTATGGTATTTCTCTTTATTATAGTGAAGGTCATACCGATCGATTGCTACCTAACTTATATAAAACCGCAAAACTCATTTTCTCTTTATATATTGGCCTTGTTATCTTTGGGACCCTCTTACTTTATTTTGGTGGATTAAATGAATGGACGACAATTAACTTACCAGTTGGAGCGGAAAATGATCCGACTACTTCGAGTTTCTTTGAAGCACTTTGTATGGCAATGACTCATGTCCCAGGTGGCGGGTTTGCAACGCGTAATTTAAGTGTTTATGCTTATAACAACCTTACGATCGAAATCATCTTTGATATATTGATGCTATTTGGTGGGACGAACTTCATTATTATCTTTCTTATTATTCAGCTTAAATTTAAAAAGGTATTTAAGGATCTCGATGTGCGTTTAACTTTAATATTTGCTTTAATTTTTATTCCACTACTAACAATTATTTCTTGCTTAGAACCATCAACAAACGGAACGCAATATAACTTCTTAGATTCATTACGATATAACTCCTTTTATTTCATTAATTCTTCTTGTACTTGTGGAGCTAGCAATACGGCAAATACCTACCATACCTTCTCACAAACAACGATGTTAATTTATGTTCTAATTATGTCCGTAGGTGCTCAACAAGGTTCCTGTACAGGTGGTATTAAATTATATCGTATCGGAATTTCACTTAAATCTATTTATTGGGTTATTCGAGAAAAGAATGCTAGCAATAACTTAATTTTCCCACACTACGTATATAAATATGGTGAACCAAAAGAAGTTACAGAAAAAGATATCAAAGATTGTAATACTTATATTTTCCTTTATGTCCTCTTATTACTCTTCTTAACAGCTCTTGTCACCATTACAATTTCTCCTAACTTCACTTTTATCCAATGCTTATTTGAAGTTGCAAGCGCATTAAGTGGCACTGGTTTAACCGTTGGAGTTACTTCATTTAATCAAAATTCTTTTGTCCTATTTATATTAATCGTTGCAATGTTTATCGGACGTCTTGAAATCTATACCTTCATCTATGCTGGAATTAGAATCAAAGATGATACGAAAAAATTTGTTACGACGAAGCTTGTACGAAAACAAATTGCTAAATAAAAAAAGATTTGGTCATCCAAATCTTGTTTTTATTTTTTGTTAGTATTTAATTTACTTTTTAAAATCGGCTAAAAATAATTTAGCTAAAGTCGCAACACAAGCAATTCCAAAGAAGACGATCATTAAGATTAAACCGATGCCATACTTAAATTCGACATCACTATAACCATCGTTAACCGCTTTGAATCCACTTGGGATAAAGAAGCAAAGAACAAGACCAACAACAATTAAAAGTAATCCAACGATTGAATAGAATGGAATCTTCTTTGCAAGGAATCCATTAAGACAGACAAGAATTGCTCCAACTAAAGGAAGAAGCACAGCAAGGAAACCAATGGTGTTGAATTTAAAATCAACATCCATAGCAGCACTTGTTGAAGTAGTACCACTACCAATGACACTAGTGACACTATGGGTTCCACCAAAAATGACACCTAATCCTGGATAATTAGTAACACCTTTAATTTCAACACCAAGAATTGTTCCTGAAGTTTCAACAGTTAAAAGTGGTAAAAATACCATACAACAACCAGCTAAACAAAATACAGCAACTAATAAGCCAAAAATAGTACCAAAGTTAAAAGATTTTTTGCTTGACATACAAAATCTTCCTAATGATATTTTACTATTTTACATTAAGAAATAAACTAGAAAATGACATTTATTTCGCAATAGATTGACTAGTTTCTACTTTTTGTTTCTTATTCCCACCAAAGATAAGAACCAAAATTAGATTAATAATAACGAGACCCGCCATAATCGCACAAATTAAACCACCACTTAAACCACTGATTGGAAGTTTATAGTTTAAATAATCAGTTCCGTTTAAGGAGAAATGGCAATAGAATTCATTAAAAGCAGATGGACCAAGAAGGAATAAAACCGAACCAACTAGACTAATTGCTGAGGTAACAACACAACTTAAGCGGTTATTTCCAGCACCAATAATGGCAAAAGTGAAATTAGAAACTAAGAAGAAGCCGATAATCGCAAAATAAGATATATATAGATCAGGAGTAAAGGTTGGACCAATTAAATCATATGTTACATTATAAGTTCCATCCGCATTTGCACTGGCGCTTGTAATTCTCACAATTAAATTGAATCCCACTTTACTTAATTGAGTAAAGAAAGCTTGTAATTGGACTAACCCATCAACCACAATTTCATTATTAACATTGCTTTGGGTATAAGAAACAGCTAAATCAAAATTTGCAATCATTCCAATAAATACTAAATCTAATAAAATCATCAAAATAACAAAAATTACTCGATAAATTACTTTTAAAACTTTCATAAATTAGATTCCTTTTTAATTATTATAATTTTTTCAACAAAAAAAGAAAACCGTTAATGGGGAAATTAACGGTTTTCAAATCACATTTTGTAGATTGAGAAATTAAAGCCTGCAAAATGATAATTGCAACTGGCTGTCTTATTTTCATAGGACCCTATAGTTTTGCGTCATTAGATTTCTCTAATTTTGCCACTTTAATTTTATTAGAGTAATCGATAAGTGTCAATATTTGAAAGTTAACTTATTTGTGAATTTTAGTCAATTGAAGTTATCTAAATTCTAATTTCTTTTTTTAATATAACGATTATTTTTAGGACCAATCGCAGGTATTAAGATTTTATTAAAATTCCTATTTTATTTTTTATTATCTATTGTAGAATATAGATATAAGCCGTGTCGTAAAGAATACATAATTATTTCAAAATAATAAAGGAGGATAATATGGAATATTCTTCACAAAACATCCGTAACATCTTGGTGTTAGGCCATCAAGGCAGTGGTAAGACTACTTTAGTCGAGTCTTTACATAGCATTACCACTGAGACTGAAAAAGGTACTGTTGAGAAGAAAAACACGATTAGTGATTTTACTAAAGAGGAACAAAATAGAATGAGTTCATGCCAACTTTCTATTGTTCCTATTTTTTATAAGGATTACAAATTAAACTTAATTGATATCCCAGGCAATGATGATTTCATTTATGAAGCACTTGGTGTCATGGATATCGCAAAAGGTGCTGTTCTTTGTATTGATGCCACTAAAAAAGTTGAAATTGAGACAATTAAGCACTATCGTCTATTAAGAAAACATGGCATCCCAACAATCATTTATATCAATAAGATGGATAAAGATAATATTGTCTATGAAGATGTCTTAGAAGATATAAGTAAAAAATTAGATAAAAATGGTCCTATTAGTTTTGTTTACCCAATGGGACATCAAAACGAATTCGATGGATTTATTAACGTTGTCACAATGAAAGCTCGTAAATATAATGGCCATGATTGTGAAGATTGTGAAATTTATACCGATAAAAAACCAAAAGTCATCGAATTACATACAAAGATTGAGGAACAAGTTGCTTTAACTGATGATAAATACTTAGATAAATACTTTGGTGGTCAAACCTTAACAATGGAAGAGATTCATAAGGGTTTACATTTCGGTGTTTTAAGTGGACAACTTACTCCAATTATTTGTGGTTGTGCAACCAAGAATATTGGTTTACACACAATGCTTCAAATGTTCATTGATTATTTACCAAGTAGTAACGATTTAAAACCATATAGTGGATTTGATGAAAAAGGTAATGTTATTCAACGTTACACTACTTTAGATGATCCATTCAGTGCTTATGTTTTCAAAACTTATTTCGATCCATTTAAAGGTGTCGTTAATGTTGTTAAGGTTCTAAGTGGACAAATTAAATCTGGTGATGAAGTCTTAATTCCTCGTATCAATGAAACTGTTAAAATTGGTAACTTAGTTACTGTTAGTGGAAATACTTACACCACTATCGATAAGGCATTAGCCGGTGATATAGTCGGAATTACCAAATGTGAAGAATTAAAAACCAGCGATACGCTTTGCGATAAAAATAATTATTTCAAATTAGAACCAACTAAATATCCAACTGCCGTTTATTTCAAAGCCGTTAACTTTAAAGATAGCAAAGAAGAAGAAAAAACGATGCAAGCGATTTCCAAGATTCAAATTGAAAATCCATGCCTTGAAGTTAAGCGAAACGCCGAAACTAAACAATTATTAATAGGTGGTATTAGTGATTCTTACCTTGCATATGTTCGTGAACGTATCAACAATTTATTTGGAATCACTTTAAATTTAAGTGCACCAAAGATTGTCTATCGTGAAACAATTAAAGGTTCTGCAGAAGCTGAAGGTAGATACATTAAGCAATCAGGCGGTTCTGGATTCTATGGTGTCGTTGTTATGAAATTTGAGCCATGTGAAAATAGTCAATTTGAAGAACAAATTTTCGGTGGATCAGTACCAAAAAACTATATCCCTGCTGTTGAAAAAGGTTTCTATGAAGCTTTACAAAGTGGATTGCTTGCTGGATTCCCAGTTTTAGGTGTTAAAGGTATTTTAACTGATGGTAAATACCATCCAGTTGATAGTAATGATTTAGCATTTAAGATGGCTGCTCAAATTGCTTTCAAAGAAGCTTATCCAAAATGTAATCCAACAATTCTAGAACCTATTATGAAAGTCTATATTAATGTTGATAATGAATTTACTGGAAATATTCTTAATGATTTAAATCAAAGAAGAGCTCGTGTTCTTTCCATTGATGAAAAACCTGAAAATCAACAAGAAATTACTGCCCTTGTTCCAGAAGCAGAAATTCAAGATTATGTTTCAAAATTAAGAGTATTAACCCATGGTTCAGGCTTCTATAATAGAGAGTTCTCAAACTATCAAGAAGTTCCTGCAAACTTAATTCAAAAAGTAATTAGCGAAAATAGTTTATTAAATAAACCAGCTAAATAAAATTAATATCTCCAAAAAGTCGCTTTAACTCTAAATAAAGCGACTTTTTTATTTGTGCTACATTAAATATTTTTCTATATCAACTCGATAATTAACAACTTTAATTCCATCGTTTTCCAATAGTCTTTTTTGTTCATCAATACCACCAAAAGCATAAGAAATAGAAAGTTTCCCTTTAGCATTAACCACTCTATAGCATGGAATCAAAAATTGATCCTTATTATTATGCAAGGCATTCCCAACCGCACGCGCCCAATTTTTGTTTCCTAGAAGAATTGAAATTTTCTTATATGTTAAAACCCTTCCTCTTGGGATTTCTTTAACAATACAAAATACTTTATTTTGAAACTGAGTAATTTCCATTTGAATATTTAAAAATTATTAATAATTATAGTTT
>Ga0183101_1000163_pt2 | contig 31157 bp, 32 predicted proteins | sample Biomet3_FD_127790 | JGI IMG/M metagenome (GOLD analysis project Ga0183101, IMG submission 127790) | Microbial communities from bioreactor (seeded with sewage sludge) at LBNL, California, USA - Biofuel metagenome 3 | ecosystem: Engineered > Bioreactor > Anaerobic > Unclassified ...
AGATAAAGGTAGATCGATGGCGATTGCTGGTTTAGTCGTTAGCATTGTATTAATTATTGTCTATGGTATTTTTGGTCGCTTCTATTGGAATTGGGGAGTCACTGTTAATAAGTAATAATAAAAGAGCCATACAACTTAATGTATGGCTTTTTAAATCTTAATTTTCTTATCTTCAATTTGAGTTTGGTAAGTATTAATTTGGCTATCAACATCGAGCTCTTTAAACTGATTCATATAGAGTTCGTAGTAGTAGCCTTTTTTATTCATTAAACTAACGTGATTTCCATCTTCAATAATTTTTCCATCTTTCATAACGATTATACGGCTACAATCGACAATAGTTGATAAACGGTGTGCAATAATAATTGAAGTTCTGCCGGATAACATTTTGTTAACAGATTTTTGAATAACAGCTTCCGTTTCAGTATCAATTGAAGAAGTTGCTTCATCAAGAATCAAAATACGAGGATCTCTAACGAGGGCTCGAGCAAATGAAATTAATTGCTTTTGACCTTGTGATAGCTCATCTCCGCCATCATCTAATATCGTATCATAACCATTTTTAAGCGACATAATGAAGTCATGAACATCGAGTTTTTTACAAACATCGATAATTTCTTCATCGGTAGCGTCATGCTTACCATATTTAATATTTTCTTTAACACTACCTTTAAAGATAAATGGGGATTGTTGGACATAACCAATATTACTTCTAATCCAACCAACCGATCTTTCTTTGTAATTGACTCCATCAATTAAAACCTCGCCTTTAGTAGGCTCATAAAACCTACAAAGTAAGTTAACAGTGGTGGATTTTCCAGAGCCAGTTTCACCAACGATAGCACAACTAGTTCCTTCTAATATATGAAGATTCATATCGTGAATAACTTCAGTTTCTGGATTGTAAGAGAAGCAAACATCTTTAAAATATATATCACCTTTAAGTTTTTCAAAATTCTCTTTTTTGTTATTAAATAGGTCACCATATTTAGCAATAACTTCTGGAGTATCGACCAAAGTTGGCTTGGTGTTAATTAAACTAAAGAGTTTTTCAACACTAGCTTGAGTTGCCATTAAATCACTGATGATATCACTTAAATCAGCAATTGGATTATAAATACTACCAACGAATCCTAAGAAAAGAATAAGAGTAGCAATCGTATAGGTGTTTTTATCTTCGACACCTAAGATAGGGAAAACAATAATAATTAAACATGTAGTTAAAGTCGAAACAAAGTTCGTTAATGGATAATAAGGAGCACTAACATTGCCGGCTTTATATCGTTTTTTACGAACGTTTTCGGTGGTGGCATCGCATTCCTTATAGATTGATTCTTCAATTGCCATAGTCTTAATTGTTTTATTTCCATTAATACATTCTGCTAACCAACGGACAAAATCGCTATAAGCATTACGTGCTTGTCGATGATATTTTAAGATTATTTTTTCAAAGAAGAGAGTTAAGAAACCAACGATAGGAGTGGTGGCTAAGATTAATAACGATAACTTCCAATCAGTAGCAAACATAGTAATTAAAGTAAAAACTGTATCAAATAAAATCCAGAAAATACGTAAAATATCCCAAGTCATGACATCTCCAATGCTACTTGCATCGTTTTGTAAACGAGCAATCAGCCATCCGGATGGAGTTTTATCATAATAAGAGAAAGATAATTCTTGAATTCGTTTAAAACCATCTCTTCTTAATCCAGTCATGATAATCATATTGAAATAGTTCATTGTGTAGAAAGTAATAAAAACACTAATTGAACGAACGATAATCATAATAATATAAAAGATAATATAGCCTTGGAATGTCATCGAAAGAGGAATTCCAAGAAGTTTAACGGTTATTTCAACACTAAAAACATTGCTATATCCTGCTAAATTACCGGCATTAATTAATCCAGCATTCATTGAAGGAGTAAATGATGAATCATAAAAAGAAGTCACTGCCATCGAAAGGCAAATTAAAATAATTAATTTCCAATGTGGAAATAAATATCTAAATGCGTTTTTCCAAACGCTGAGATTTAATTTCTCAATCTTTTCTTCTTCTCTATATTCTGCCATAGTTACACCATTTTAGTTTGAATTGCACAAATACGTTTATACAATCCTTCTTCCTTAATAAGATCTTCGTGCTTGCCCATTTGAGCAATCTTGCCATCTTCAAGAACAATAATTAAATCAGCATCTTTGGCGGTTGCGACACGATGAGTAATAATTAAAGTAGTAGAGTGACTAGTATTTTCTTGTAAAGACTTACGAATTTCATAATCAGTCTCTGTATCGACGGCGCTTAAACTATCATCAAAAATAATAACTGGAGCACCAGTAATAATGGTTCTTGCAATTGCGACACGTTGTTTTTGTCCGCCACTTAAAGTTGTCCCTTTTTCACCAACATATGTTTTATATCCTTCTTTAAATGTGACAATATTATCGTGAATATGGGAGATACGACTAGCTTTTTCAATTTCCTCGTTTGTAGCATCAGGTTTTGCAATTTTAATATTTTCTTCAATTGTCTTACTAAATAAGAAAGGATCTTGCAAAACAGTTGAAACTTTAGTTCTTAAATGGTGTTTTTGAATCTTGGTAATATCAATATCATCAAGAAGAATTTGACCACTTGAACAATCATATAGACGAGTTAATAGGTAAGCAAGAGTTGTTTTACCACAACCAGTTTTACCCATAATAGCAACGGTTTGACCTGGTTCTATTTTAAAACTAATCCCTTTTATCATTGGTTCGCTTGAATCGCAGAACATAAAACTAACATTTTTGAATTCAATTTTTCCTTTAATCTCAGGAGTTATTCCACAATAAATATCTTCCATTGGTTCATCTAAAATCATACTGATTCGATCAAGAGAAGCACTAGCTTGTGCAAGATTACTCAAAATTGTTGCTAAATCACGAATTGGCCAGACCATCATATTTACAAAAGTAAAGCTGACGTAGAAGGTGCCAATTGAAATGCCATTAGGATCTCCAATTTGATTTAAGTAATATAAATAAAAACCAAAAGCGGTTGTTAAAGCGATTTGGCTAAAGACAAAAATATCGCTTGATGAAAAGAAGAAAGCACTAAGTTTGCGCCAATGGATATATTTCTTTTCATAATCCTTTATATACTTTTCAAAACTATTAATTTCATAATTTTCGTTATTGAAGGCTTTGACAAGTCTAACTGATGATAAGTTCTCTTCTATTTTGCCTGACATCTCGGATTCGCTATCATCGGTTGATTTATATCGACGACGAACTTCTTTAATTAAGAAGAAACTATAAATAAACATAACTGGCATAATTGCGAGTGAGATTAAAGCGATTTGCCAGTTGGTGATGAATAAAAGAATAAAAGCAAAAGTTACAATATAAACGGTATACATGATGCTATGCATATCTCGTGAGATGAATTTTCTAAAAACTTCTTCATCACGGGTAGCGGCTTGTAAAATATCGCCAGGTTTCATTGTCTTTAGTTTACTATATGGGAAACGTTCAATATGGAAGAAGAGTTCACTTTGCATATTTTTGCCCATTTGACTACTAAAGAAACTACGCATTATTAAACGCAAAGTTAAGAAGCACATATTAATTAAAGTTAAGACACCTAAGATAACTGCAAACATGTATAAATGCGTTGATAAAAAGTCAATGCCACCAAATGAATTAACAAATAAATATTCAAGAATATTATTATCTAAATCAGCCATGGTTAAAGGGCTATTATAACTTAATCCCTTCGAATTTTGGGCACTTAAAATATCAATTAAAACTTTTGAACAATATGTTGAAATTAAGGAAACAAAAATCGTTAAAAGAAGAAAGGCAAAATAAGTGAAATAAATTCCCTTACAACCTTTCAGATAAATTTTCATTACTTTTTTTATTCTTTGCATAGACTCTAATTTTACCAAAACATATATAAAAGTAAATATGAAAGAGGACAAGTTTATGATATTATAAGCATATGGAAAATGAAGAGAAAAAAATAAGTCAAGAACCACTCTATCCTAATATGGATCAAGAGCGTAAAGAAGAAGATTTAAAAAAGCAAAAAGAAGACAATAAAAAGAAGAATATTCGATATATCCTATACCTTTTGGTGATTATTATAATTACTGGTATTGTCCTATGGGCATCCTTATGGGGAAAAAGTGCAGAAATTTTTAACCTTTTCCAAGGAATGAATTGGACCTATTTTATTTGTTTATGTGGAGCCATTATTTTAGGCTTTGTGATTAATGCTTTTATCATTTACCTTTTTGTTAAACTTTATTATAAACATTACAAATTTCATCAAGCCTTAGCGAACAACTCAGTTGGTGTTTTTTATAATGGAATTACTCCGGGTTCAAGTGGTGGTCAAGTTGCTCAAATTTATACCTTCAATAAACAAGGTGTAAGTATTAGTAGCGCCGCAAGCGTTATGGTTATGTCTTATATTGTTTATCAAACTTGTCTTATTGTGATGGGAATCATTTCTGTTGCAACACATATTGGTGATGTTCTTTCAATTCAAACTATTGATCTAGTGATTAACGACCAAACAATCCCAGTTCCAATTGTTATTTTTGTCATTTTTGGGTTTGCCCTTAATTTATTAGTAATTGCTATTTTAATTTTCATGTCTTATTCAACTAGATTTCATAATTTCATCTCCGTTAGTTTAATTAATTTTTTAGCCAGAATACATTTAGTTAAAAAGCCAGATGAAATGCGTGAAAAGGTTAGAACGCAGGTTGAAAACTTCCGTATTGAGTTCAGACGTTTACAATCAAATATCCCATTTACTATTCTAGTTTTTACACTCACTTTTGTTTCTTTATGGATTACTGAATCTTTGCCTCTACTTTGTGGTTTATCATTAAATGGATTTACTGAAATTAAGAGTTTTGGAGAATTTATGGATAAGTTATTCTTATCAATTGTTTATACAAACTTCCATCAAATGATTACGGGTTTAATTCCAATTCCAGGTTCTAGTGGTGTTAGTGAGTTCGTTTTCTTGAGGTTATTTACAAATTACTTTAATGCCGAAGGATTTGTTGAAAAAGGTGGCATTAATGCGGTTATGCTTCTTTGGAGATTTATGTCTTTCCACATTCCTTTCTTAATTAATGGTGTTGTTGCTGGAACTTATAAATCACGTGGTATTCCACAAGATGAAAGATTTATTCAAAGCGATCGTAAGACCTTTGTTAATATTCAAAACGAAACTTATGAGGAACGTAAAAAGACTAGTGAAATCGCCTATCAAACGCATGTTTTTGAACGAGAAGAACTTTTAGATAAGCTTAAAAATATTAAAGATGATAAAAAATCTTTAAAAAATAATCCAAAAGATAGCAATAATACTAATGAGGACGGCGAAAAGAAATGAACATTGGTTTATTTAGCGATACATTTGTTCCTGAAATAAATGGTGTTGCTACATCAGTTAATTCACTTTTTACTTTGCTTAAAAAATATGGACATAATTGTTATGTCATTACGACAGGAGACGAATCTAAAGTTACTTTTAAGGATAATGTTTTAAGAATTCCAGGATTAGAACTCAAGGGACTTTATGGATATCGAGCTTCTTTTGTATATAATGCGGATGCGTTTAAAATTATTGGAAGCTTGAAACTAGATGTAATCCATATTAATACTGAGTTTGGTATCGGACAATTTGGATTTTTGGTGGCAAATAAATTAGAATTGCCTATCGTTTACACTTATCACACAATGTATGAAGATTATACTTATTATGCAACTAAAGGCTACTTTGACCGTTTTTCTAAATGGGTAATTCGTGAATATGCAAGAAGTGATATTGATCGATCGACTGAACTTATTGCTCCTTCGCAAAAGACTCTTAACTATTTAAGAAGTATTGGTGTTAAAAAATATATCAATATTGTTCCTACTGGTTTTGATTTTACAAGATTTACAAACTTAAAAAATGATAATCCAAAGGTTTTAGAATTAAAAGAAAAATATGGTTTAGTTGGTAAGAAAGTACTTATTTGTCTTGGTCGTGTTGCTAAAGAAAAGAGTTTTGATGTAATCTTAAAGAATTATAAAAATTATTTAGATCGTTATCCTGAAAATGATTCGATAATACTTTTTGTTGGTGCAGGCCCACAACTTGATGAACTAAAAGAACTAGTTAAAACTTTAAATATTGATAAAAGAGTAGTTTTTACTGGTAAAGTTCCAGTGGATGAAACACAATATTATTATCATTGTAGTGATTTATTTTTAAGTGCTTCAGTAAGTGAAACACAAGGTTTAACTTTTATGGAAGCCATGGCTTCTTATGTGCCTATTTTATGTCGATTCGATAATAACTTAGTTGGTATTATTGAAAATAATGTGACGGGATTTTTCTTTATGGAAGATGAGGAATTTATCGAAAAACTTCATTTCATAATGAATTTATCAACTGAAAAATTAAATGATGTTAAACTTGGGGCTTTTAAAGCAATTGATAAGTTTAGTGAAAAGAATTTCCACGATAATATAATGATAGTATATGAAAGAGCAATTAGAAGGAATTGGTAGTGAGGTTACCTTAGAAGATTTTAAGGTAAAAGATAACGTAGTTGTCTTAATTTTTGATGATTTTAAACTTAAGATTCTTCCAGAAACATACGAAGAATTTAAATTTAAACTTGGAACGGTATATAAAAAAGATTGCCTTTCTCAAGTTTTATTTATAAATGATAAATATTTAGCGGAAAAATATTTAATTTCAAAAGCTAGTAAGCATATGTATAGTGTTTTTGAAGCAAAAAAAGTTTTAGAAAAAAAGTTTGATGATATGTCTAACGATTCTATTGAAGCGGCTATTGCTGATTTAATTAAAAGTGATGTGCTCGATGATACAAAATATGCCAAACAATATAAAGATTTCTTTGATGATAATTATTATGGGAAATATTTTATAACTAATTATTTATCTTTAAAGCAAGTAGACCCAAAGATTATTAATGATTTGGTTTTCGATCAAAAGCTAGAAGAAGTTAAGGGTCAAAAATATTTTGAATTAATTAAAAATAAGTATGTTTCGAGTAATATAATTCGTCAAAAGAAGAAGATTTATGATTGCCTATTAAAACGTGGTTTTGGAACTAATATATCTTCTTCAATTGTTGATTCAATTAAAGTTGATCCTGTCCAAGAAGAAAAGAAATTAATTAAATCATACCTAAAATGCAAGAAGAAATACGAAAACAACAAATTGTTGGATTCTCGTAACATTAATGATAAGGTAATTAGTCATTTGGTACACGAAGGTTATAATTATGATGATGTGATGAAGGTTATAGATTTAGATAAGAATGGAGATATTAAAAATGATTAGTGAAATTAAAGATGGTGATAATATTAGTGGAATTTACTTGATTAAGTCAGCAAGCAAATCTTTATCTAATACTGGTAAAAGTTATTTAAATGTTACTCTTCAAGATAAAAGTGGCACAATTGATGCTAAAAAGTGGGATGTTACCGAAGAAGATATGGTAATTTTTAAAGTTGGCTCAGTTGTTCAAGTCGAGGGTGATGCATATATTTATAAAGATAAACTTCAAGTTAAAATTTATAGTGGTTTTAGCGTAGATTCAGCTAGTGCTGATGTTAGTAGTTTAATTTTAGAGTCACCAATTCCTTTAGAAGAATTATTAAAACGTTATAACTATTTTATGGCGAGTGTTAAAAATGAAGATTGTCGAAAAATTCTCAAAGGTGTCTTTGATAAATATTATAAAAGTTTTATCGATTATCCAGCGGCCGTTTCTAACCATCATGATTTTTATCATGGATTATTATTCCATACAATTTCAATGTGTAATTTAGCGGAACAAATTGCGAAATTATACCCTGATGTTGATTACGATATTTTGATTACAGGATGTCTATTACATGATATTGGTAAGGTCAGTGAGTTTAGTGGAATTGTTGCAACACACTATACAGAAGAAGGTAATTTACTTGGACACATTTCAATCGGTATGTCGATAGTAAAAGAAGTGGCAGATGAGCAAAAAATTACTGGAGAAGTTCCGCTTTTACTTGAACATATGATTTTATCACACCATGGTAAGCAGGAATTTGGTTCACCAGTACTTCCTGAAACTCGTGAAGCCTTACTTCTTTCGATGATTGATGAACTAGATAGTAAAATGATGACCCTCGATAAAGCTTATAAGAATGTTGAAGAAGGCGAATATACTGATCGTATTTTTGCTTTTGAAGGTCGCTCATTCTATAAGCCACATAAGTTTTAGAAAAAAAATAAAATACCACGTTTTTCTATTAAGAAAAGCGTGGTATTTTTTTAAATAAACTATATATAATGCACTATTTTGAACAGTTGCACAGTTGTTCAACTGTCAAACTATTTAAGTGCATCAGTGATTTTATCACGTAAAGTTGGTAAATTAACGTCTCCATATTTATTCATTTCAAGTTTGAGTCCATCTGGAGCATCATAACGTGGAATTACATGTACATGGAAATGTTTTACGCTTTGACCAGCCGCTTCGTAACAATTAGTTAAGATGTTTACTCCTTTGGCTCCAAGTGATTTAATTTCAACTTGACCAATTCTTTGAGCAACATCATACACTTTATGCATCACTGATTTAGGAGTAGACAAGAAGGAATCAAAATGTTCTTTTGAAATAACTAAGCAGTGTCCATAACTCACTGGATTATTATCTAAAAAAGCAATGACATCCTCATCTTCATAAAGAATACTTGCTGGAATTTTTTTATCAGCAATTTTACAAAAAATACAATTTGGATCAAATTTCATAATATTACCTCGTTAACTTACCTATATTATAGTATAAAAAAAGCCACATTTAAGTGGCTTTGTAATCTAGTTCTTGAAAAGATCTGGATATGTTGTCTTAAAGTAATTGTAAATTGATTGATCGTTATAATTGATTTCACAACTCTCAAGATAATGAGTGAAGGCTGTGGTCTTATAAGTGGAACCACTAGCAATTTGATAACCGATTGTACGAGCAATTTCTTCTTGCTTTAATCCACTAGCAGCCGTGTTATCATAAGCGTTTTCACCACCGATAGTCAATTTAGCTTGAGAAGGAGCTTCTAAGACTTCAACAATGTAGAAAGTTGAACTATCCTTAATAACAATTGAATCACTTAATTCATCACTTTGAGCGACACTTCTCTTTAAGAAATAGTGACCATTGATTGCAGTTAAATAACTGTTACTATCAATATTACTTGGAGAGTTGAAATCGGTCATAACTGTGTAATCAAATAATCTTGTCTTAACATCACTTGGAAGTGAAGAGAAGCCAGTATCTTTATTACCCCAATCAAGTGTGGTGTAATCAGTAATTCTAATATCATCAGTCTTAATGTTTAAACCAGTTTCAATTGAATAACTACCACTTGAAGTGAAAGTTGATTCTGTTGAACTATCGGTTGTTTTTGGATTTAAAGTAATCTTCGCAAATGATTCCATCAAATCTCCATATTTAGTATTTGTATAATATGGATGTTCGCTTGGAAGTTTACCATCAGCATACATTGAGATTGGAGTATCGTCCTTTGTAGGAGTACCAATCTTAAATCCGCTATCTTGGAGTAACTTACCAGATTTATTAAGTGAGCCATTGGTGTATAAATCGCCATAAACACCCTTCCAGGCATCCGCTAAAACGTCATAATCGATTTGGCTACCTGATGTTGAATTAGTAATATAGTCATTAACAAACTTGGAAATTAATCTACGTGCATCGCTAACGTTTTTATTTTCAGTAGCGATTGAAATATAGTTAACACGACGAGTTTGAGTTCTGCTGATTGCAGTATATTGATTATCATAAACATATTGTTCAATGAGTAAATTCTGCATAATATCAGGAAGAATTTGCTTGTTAATATAATCGCTATATAAAGCTAAATGGAGAACAGGAGCGCCAAAGTTGTTGTTTGTTCCAATAATTGAATCAATATCTTCGGTGGTAACACTGTTATCAAGTAAGACTTTATTAGTGAAAACACTATTTGTTTCATCGTATGATTCGTTATAAATATCAGTTACACCATTAATAGTGTATAAATCTTTACTTAAACTACGAGCGAATTTAACCTCATAGAAATAATTACGATATTTAAAACTATCCGTATTGGCTTTGGAATATAAAGTAGTAACGACTTGTTTTTTAACAATCTTCTTAAATAAATCGATACGTGCACTAATTGTATCAGTTAATGCAGTTGGTTCCTTATATTCATATTTAGTACTATTCTCTTTTAAACCTTGATCCCAATAAGCTTTATGTAACTTAATGAAGGAAAGTTTGTTTGCATCAGTTTCACCATCATAACCAGTAATTTTAACTTCGCCTGTTGTATCAAAGGTAAATTCACCAAACAAACCTTGAGCAAGAATCTTAAACATTGCATTTCTTACTTTTTCAGGAGTGGTGGAAGTATCGTGAAGGGTATCATATAACCATTCAACGGTATTATGATCAACACTAGAATTACTAATTAAAGATTGATCTTTTGTGGCATCACTTGGACGTGAGTAAATTGTATCATTACAACTTGCGAGTAAAAGTGAACTTGCGATTGCAAGTAATGTAAAAACTTTTTTACTTTTATTATTTGACATAATAGCAAGCCTCCACAACGGTCTTATCAGCATTATCTTTAAAGCCTTCTTTAAAGTGTAATGCACAAGTTTCTGGAATTAATTTAGTTTTTCGTTGAGATTGTTGAACTTCAATTTGCTCAATGAAATTATCCCAAGTTTGAATATTAGTGGTACGAGTATCGTTATCGGTTGAATTACGTTTTTCATTAATATAATTCGTAATACGATCACCAACGTTAACACCGCTAATTGTATTGAAAGTAACACTTAATTGACCTTCAAGCCAATTAAATATTCTCATTTCATAGTTACTATCAAAACTCTTAACAGTGGTTTTAATAGTTGAAACACGTTCGTTATATTTATCGTAACTCATACTATAACTATTAACGAAGGTTTGTTTTTGTGTGCCAGTAGAAGTGGTTGGGAAATCAGTGTTCTTCGCACCGCCATTAGTTAATGGGTTTTCACTTGCATAATATTCGTTTAATGGAACGTTATATGTTTCGCCATTACTTGTAACACTCTTATTAGCTTCAAGGGCACTTCGTTGAACAACAATAAAGTGGACGCCTTGGTAATTACTTGTTCCAGCACGAACAACAATGATTGGATTGCCATTATCATCGCAAAGAATCTTCTTTGTTACGATTCCAGTATAAACTCCATTATCATCATAATTCTTGATTTGAACATCTCTAAAGCCTTTCATTGCACTATAATCAGTGTTTTGGCTACCATTTGTCCATTTTCCATTGGTATTTAAATCAGTGTAGTGGGCATTAAGTGAATCTGAACTATCTTCTAATGTTGGATTACTACCACTTAAATCATCAGGAGTAATAAAACCTAAGTTATGATTGTTAAAATATTTATTAAATAAAATGTTACGTGGATAGTAAGTTGCATCACCATCATTAACGACCTTATTTGTGCTATCGAGGGTCGTATCTTTAAGTTCATTCATTTTAGTAATTGCACCATAAGGAATTGAAGCAATACCTAATGATTTGACGTAACTTGCATCGCTAGTTGGAATATTAAATGGATTATCATCACTTGTTAATGAAGTGGTAACTTCGCTATTAGTATTGAAATAGGTATCATAGGCATAAACACCTAATTTAAATTCATTAACATAAGAAGTTGAGGTATCCATAATACCTAAATCACCGAATGTTGCAGCACTACCTGTATCATTCGATAAATCTTCGGCGATTTGACCAAAACTAGTACCATTAGCAAGTTCACTAATTGCAAGATATAAATTTTGAACATTAGTGCTTGAAATTGTGCCGTTATAATAAGCTCCGCTTGTCGCATCAACATTAATTAAAATGTGTTTAACATGGTATGGGAGTTTCTTTTTTAAGTAACCGGAATCACCCCAGAATAAGTTATTAGTTTTTTCTTCTGCAGTAATTGAAGCATCATCTTTCTTCCAAGTCTTGAATTGATTATAGTATTCATCTTCAAGTTTAGTCTTGTATTCAGAAAGTTGATATTTAAGTAATAATTCTGCTTCACTACGTTTAGATTCAGCGACATCACTTAATTCTGTATTGAGAATCTTTTCCCATTCAGTATCGTATGATGTGCCATTACTAGTGGCATTAGTAGAAGCTTGCGATTTTTGTGAATCGAGTTTAATTTGAGCTGTTTTATCACATTCTTTTTTGAGACTTTCATTTTGTGAAAGTGTAAACCATTCTCTAACCATTACGTTGTAAATCGCATTGTAGTAATTCTGTGTACTGTCTTGACTATTAGCAGTATATTCTTCGAATAATTCATCAGCGGTATAGTTTGTAAGCGTACCATTGGCATCCTTAAAAGATAAGATGACATTGCCATTGGCTGTTACTTCATTACAACCAGCTAAAGAAAGCAAACCTACAGCAGTTGCTGCAAGAATAAGAATCTTTTTGCTTTTCTTCATGTATCGTCCTCCATATAAAATTTACTATAAAAATAGCAATTTACATTTTATACTTATAAACGATTAAAGACAACTAAAAAAATCTTTATTAATTTTATGCTTATACTATAAGTATAAAAAATATAATCGTTTTATTTGTACTAGATGAGTTTTTAGAGTAAAATTACTACGCTTAGGAGATAAATTATGAGTGAATTAGTGATAAAGAATTTGCACGTTAGTGTCGAAAATAAAGAAATTCTCAAGGGAATTGACTTAACTTTAAAAAATGGAGATTTCTTAGCCTTACTTGGTCCTAATGGTCATGGTAAGTCAACATTGCTTGCGGCAATTATGGGAAATCCTCACTATAAAATCACTCAAGGTACAATCACATTTGATGGACAAGATTTGTTAAAAATGACAGTTGATCAACGAAGTAAAGCCGGTCTCTTTTTGGGCTTCCAAAATCCATATGAAATTCCAGGAGTAATTAGTGCTGATTTTTATAAATCGATGATTAATGTTCGTAATGAAAATCATTTATCACTTTATAAATTTTACAAAACTCTTGAAGATACGACTAAAGAAGTTAAGATTCCAATGGAAATGGTTAATCGAAGTTTAAACGATGGATTTAGTGGTGGTGAAAAGAAGCGAAACGAAATACTTCAAATGCTTTTAATTAATCCAAAACTAGCGATGCTTGATGAAATTGATAGTGGATTAGATGTTGATGCAATAAACGTTGTTAGCGATTGTATAAATAAACAGAGAAGTCTTGGAACAAATTTTATTGTTATTTCTCACTATGCTCGACTTTTTGATTTAATTAAACCAAATAGAACAGCTGTTATTGTGAATGGAAAAATTGTTGTTGAAGGCGGTCCTGAAATCTTTAAACGAATTGATGAAGAAGGTTATGAGTGGATTAAGAAGGAATATGGGGTCAATATTGAAAAAGAAGATAAGCCAATGAATAGTGTTTCAATTGGTGTTTGTGCAACAAAGGAATTAGCAAAGAATGGAACTAAATAATTCAATATTAAATAAAGAGAATTATTCGGTTATTGTCGATAATTCTTTAAATATTAATTTATCGCTAAAAGATATAAGTAGTGAAGTATCTTTTGTTGTTTTAGACAACCAAGAATTAAATTTAAATATTCATGATTTTAATACTGATAACCAACTTACTTTTTATGTTAATAAATTTAGTAAAGTTAACGTAAAAATTATTAATGATAATTTGGATAAAAAAATTGCCATTAAAGGTGATGTAAAAGATAGTGGAGAAATCAATTTTTATTTTGCGGATTTTTCTAGCAATAATCTCGATCTTGTTAGCAATGTTATTTTAGAGGGAGAAAATAGTAAAGGAAGTTTTAGATTTTCTTCAGTCGCCAATGACAAAATTACAAAAAAATATAATGTTGGTTTTGATCAAATTGGTCACAAATCAAGCAGTGAATTCATCGGTTATGGCGTTTCTTTAAAAACTGGTGAAATTGATGCTAAGGGTATTACTCATATCGAAAAAAATGTAGTTAAAGCAGTGGCGGACCAAAAAATTAAAGTAATTCTATTTGATAAAGAAAGCAAAGCAAAAGCGAGTCCTACTTTAAGAATTGATAGTGATGATATCATTGCTAATCACGCTTGTGCGATTGGTTCATTAAATGAAGACCATATTTTCTATTTAAAAACGAGAGGTCTTGATGAATCAGAAGCACGCCGATTAATTACGATGGGTTATCTTATTCCACTTGAGGAATATTTTGATAAAGATGATAAAGATAAAATTGATTCATATATAAAGGAGAATTTTTAGTTATGTTAGATCCAATTAAAATTAGGGAAGATTTCCCAATGTTTAAAAACAATAAGGAAATGCAAGGAAAAAGATTTTGTTATCTTGATAATGCTGCGACAAGTTTCAAACCGCAATCAGTGATTGATGCATGCAATCTTTATTATGAAAACGAAACAGCAAATGCACATCGTGGTGATTACGATTTAGCCTACAAAGTTGATGTAAAAGTAGATGAAGTTCGTGAGAAAGTAGCTAAATTTATTGGGGCTAAGAAAGAAGAAATTGTTTTTACTAGTGGAGCTTCAATGTCTTTAAATTTAATTGCATATGGATATGGCTTTAAATTTTTGAAAGAAGAAGATGAAATTTTATTAACCGAAGCCGAACATGCTAGCAACGTTCTTCCATGGTTTAAAGTTCGTGAATTAACTAAATGTAAAATTAATTATATTCCTCTTGATGAAGAGGGTAGATTAACTCCTGAAAATTTGAAAAAGGTTATTAATAAACACACTAAAATTGTTTCAGTTGCTCAAGTAACTAATGTTTTAGGATATGTCATTGATATTAAAGCAATTGCTAAAATTTGTCATGAAAATGGTACGATTCTTGTTGTTGATGGTGCGCAAAGCGTCCCACATATGAAGACCAATGTTAAAGATCTTGATTGTGATTTTATTATTTTCAGTGGACACAAAATGTGCGGACCAACAGGAACTGGCGTTCTTTATGGAAAATATGATTTACTTTGCAAAATGGATGCGTTAATGACTGGTGGTGGAGATAATGCTCGTTTTGATATGTGTGGAAATGTCGCTCTTCTTGAACCTCCACTCAAATTTGAAGCTGGCACACAAAATCTAGCGGGTATTTATGGTTTAGGGGCGGCAGTTGATTACTTAACTAAGATTGGCATGGATAATATCGAACAATATGAACATGAATTACGTGAATATGCCATTTCTAAATTAGAAAAATTAGATAATGTTATTCTTTATAACAAAGATGCAGAGACTGGTATTATCACTCTTAATGTTAAGGATGTTTTTCCACAAGATGAAGCTACTTATTTAAACAGTAAGGGAATTTGTGTTCGTAGTGGTCAACATTGTGCCAAGATGTTAGTTGATTTTTTGAAGACAGTTGGTACAGTTCGTGTTTCTCTATATTTTTATAATACGAAGGATGATATTGATCAATTAGTTGAAGCTTTAAAGACAGGAGGAAATATTCTCGATGCCTTCTTTTAGTCCAGAAATGATGAGAGAAATCATCATGGATCATTATAATGATCCTCTCCATAAGAAAACTCCTCAAAATCCAAGTGAATATATGTCGATTAGAATGGATTCAACCAGTTGTATTGATGATATAACGATTTATTTAAAAGTGGTTGATAACAAGATTGTTGATTGCATGTTTAATGGGGTGGCGTGCACAATTTCTACTGCTTCTACTGATATAATGTGTGATCTTGTAATCGATAAAACTCTTGATGAAGCGCTTTATATTTTTAAGCAATATACAAACATGATTTATGAAAAACCATTTGATGAAAAAGTTCTTGATGAAGCTTTAGTTTTTATTAATACAAGTAAACAAGCGGCAAGAATTAAGTGTGCGACTATCGGATGGAATGGACTTGAAAAAATCATTAAGGATGATTGTCATCATGAAGAAAAATAATTTAAATCTTAACGAAGAATATAAATATGGTTTTAAAGATGAAGACACTTCTATCTTTAATAGTGGAAAAGGTTTAAATGAAGAGAAAGTTCGCTTAATTTCAAAAATGAAGGGTGAACCAGATTGGATGCTTCAATTTAGGCTTGATGCTTTTCATAAGTTTATGAAAATGCCTATGCCAAAATTTGGACCAGATTTAAGTAATATTGACTTTAATAGTTATACTTATTTTACAAGATATGGTGCTGAAGAAAATAGTTGGGAAAAGGTTCCTGAAACTATTAAAAATACCTTCCAAAAATTAGGGATTCCTGAAGCAGAAAGAAAGTATTTAGCAGGAGCAGCTACTCAATATGAATCAGAGATGATTTATCACAATATGCTTAAAGAAGTTGAAGAAAAAGGTGTCATTTTTCTTTCAACCGATATGGCTTTGAAACAATACCCTGAATTGTTTAAAAAATTTTTCGGGACGGTTGTTCCAGTAGCTGATAACAAATTTACCGCTTTAAATGGTGCTGTTTGGAGTGGCGGCAGTTTTATTTACGTGCCAAAAGGTGTCAAATTAGAAAAACCACTTCAAAGTTATTTTAGAATTAATAACGAAAAAACTGGTCAATTTGAACGTACTTTAATTATTGTTGACGAAGGCGCGGATGTTCATTATGTCGAAGGATGTACCGCCCCTATTTATTCACAAGATAGTTTACACGCAGCAGTGGTTGAAATTGTTGTATTAAAAGGTGGTAAATGTCGTTACTCAACCATTCAAAATTGGTCGAATAATATTATAAATCTTGTTACAAAACGAGCGGTTTGCTATGAAAATGCTACGATGGAATGGATTGATGGCAATATTGGTAGCCAAATCAATATGAAATATCCTGCCTGTATTTTAAAAGGTGAAGGTGCAAAAGGCCTTTGTATTTCAATTGCAGTTGCTGGTAAAGGTCAATACCAAGATGCTGGTGCAAGAATGATTCATGAAGCAAAAAACACTACAAGTGAAATTATTTCAAAATCTATTGTTAGACGTGGTGGAACTTCAAATTATCGAGGTACTTGTCGCATTAAACCAGAAGCAACTAATTCAAAAGCGCACATTCAATGTGATACGTTAATTCTTGATAGTATAAGTAAAAGTGATACAATTCCAACGAACGAATGCTTAAATAACAGCAGTTATTTAGAGCATGAAGCGACAGTTAGTAAGATTGATGAAGATAAATTATTCTATTTAATGTCACGTGGAATTAGTGAAAAAGATGCAACTCAAATGATTATTATGGGATTTATTGAACCATTTTCAAAAGAATTGCCAATGGAATATGCAGTCGAACTTAATCAATTAATTAAGATGGATATGGACGGAAGCGTTGGCTAAAAAATATGAAAGAAAGTTATGATGTCATTGTTGTTGGTGGTGGACATGCTGGAATTGAAGCTTGTCTTGCCTGTGCGAATAGAGGGTTCTCAACTCTTTTAATTTGTTTAAATTTTAAAATGGCTGGTAATATGCCTTGCAATCCTTCTATTGGTGGAAGTGCAAAAGGCATTATTGTTCGTGAAATTGATTCGCTAGGTGGATATATGGGTATTGCGGCCGATCATGAATATCTTCAAATGAAGATGTTAAATACAGCTAAAGGACCTGGAGTCCAATGTCTAAGAGCCCAAGCGGATAAGAAAAGATATCCTCACTATTTACAAGAACATCTTAGCAATACTAAAAATCTTGATATTTTAGAAGGTATGGTAACTGATATCATTCATGATGACTCATCAGTTCATGGTGTCATAGTAAAAGACCAAAAAATATATAGTAAAGCCGTTATTTTAGCAACTGGCACCTATATGGATAGTGATATTTTAAGAGGTCACACCAAATTTATGGGTGGTCCAGATGGCGAGCAACCATCTTTAGGTTTAAGTGATTCATTAAGAAAAATGAATATTACTTTGATTCGTTTAAAAACCGGAACTCCTCAACGTATTGCAAAAGAATCAATTGATTTTTCTAAGACTGAAATTCAATTAGGCAATGTTGAAGATCAAGGTTTGAGTTATGAAACAACAAAATTTATTCCTATTAAGGATCAAATTCCTTGTTGGCTAATTTATACAACTCCTGAAACTCATAAGATTATACGTGAGCACTTAACGGAAAGTGCGATGTATGGTGGAATGGTGCATGGTGTTGGTCCACGTTATTGTCCATCTATTGAAGATAAAATTGTTCGATTCAGTGATAAACCAAGACATCAGTTATTCTTGGAACCTGAAAGTTATGATACAAATAGTATCTATTTGCAGGGTTTTTCAACTAGTATGCCTGAAAATATTCAAGATTTAATGGTTCATAGTTTACCTGGTCTTGAGCATGCAAAAATTTTGAAATATGCTTATGCTATTGAGTATGATGCTCTTGATCCTACTCAGTTTGATAATAGTTTAATGGTTAAGAAATGGCCTGGATTGTTTATTGCTGGTCAAATTTGTGGAACCAGTGGTTATGAAGAAGCAGCTGGATTAGGAATTATGGCCGGTATTAATGCCGGAAATTGGCTTAAACATGAAGAACCATTTGTTTTGAAACGTGATGAAGCATATATCGGAGTTATGATTGATGATTTAATTACTAAAGGTACTAAAGAACCTTATAGATTACTTTCTTCACGTGCAGAATATCGTCTTTTAATGCGAAGTGATAATGCTGATTTAAGATTAACTGAATATGGCCATAAGTATCGTTTAATTAGTGATGAAAGATATGCGCGATTTGAAAAGAAGCGAGATACTATAGAGAAATTGAGAGTTTTACTTAATAAAGAGCATCTTGGAAAGACTAGTAAAGTAAATGATTATTTAAAAGAACTTGGTTATGAACCTTTAGATAATGGCGTTAGTGCAGCGGAAGTTTTAAAACGAAATGGAGTCACGTATTCGCGTTTAAAAGAATATCTTGATATACCAAGTGATTTATCACTTACTCCAAGCGGAGAAGAAGAACTTGAAATTACCGTAAAATACGAAGGATACATAAAAGATCAAAGACGAGAAGCAGATAAATTAAGAAAACTTGAAGAAGTAAAATTAAAACCTGATATTGACTATAAACATATGGATGGATTAGCACTTGAAGCACGCCAAAAATTAGCAGCTATTCAACCAAAAACGATTGGACAAGCCTCACGTATTAGCGGTGTAAATCCAAGTGATATTTCGGTTTTGATTTTATATTTAAAGCGAGATAAGGAACTATAAATGGATTTAAATTTAAATAATTTTAGTGAAGAAATGAAAAGTAAACTCCAAAAATTCATGGATCTTGTTTTAAAAGAAAATGAAGTAATGAATTTAACGGCGATTACTGATCATGATGAATTTATTGATAAACATTTTTATGATTCGCTTTTACCAACTGAGGTAGTAGATTTCAATAATAAAAATATTATCGATATTGGTAGTGGTGCGGGATTCCCTGGAATTCCTCTTGCAATCACTTTTCCTAATTCAAAAATTACCTTACTAGATCCAATGAATAAACGCTGTATTTTCCTTAAAAAAGTTGTAACCGAATTAGATTTAAAAAATGTAACCGTAATTTGTAAAAGAGCCGAAGATATCGATTCTTTATCAAGAGAATCTTATGATATAGTTACGGCTAGAGCAGTTACAAATTTAAGAGTTTTACTTGAATTGACCCTTCCTTATTTAAAAGATAATGGTCTTTTAGTGGCATATAAAGGAATCAAATATCAAGATGAAATTAATGAGGCTAATAACGCTTTAAAAACACTAAATTCAAAAGTGAAATTGATTCAGAATAGAAAATTACCTATTTCAAAAGAAGATAGATTTAATATAATAATAGTTAAGGAAAAAAATATTGATAAAAAGTTTCCACGCGACTTTTCACAGATTAAAAAGAATCCATTATAATGAGAAAAATTATTGCAATTGCTAACCAAAAAGGTGGAGTAGGAAAAACAACTACTTCAATAAATTTAAGTGCCGGTCTTGCTTCAAAAGACCGCAAAGTTTTATTAATCGATCTTGATCCACAAGGTAATAGTAGTCGTGGCTTAGGTGTCGATATTACTTTGATTAGTAAGAATGTTTTTGATGCATTAATTTTGGATGTTGATGTTAATAAAATTATTCGTCATACAATGATGAAGAATCTCGATTTGCTTCCTGCAAATTTGAAATTAAGTAATCTTGAAAGTGAAATTTCTTCAAAGAGTTTACAACCATTTTTTGTTCTAAAAAACATGATAGCGACAATTTCTAAGCCATATGACTATATTATTATTGATTGTCCACCTAGTTTAGGTATTCTATGTTTAAACGCCTTAACGGCTGCAACCGGAGTATTAGTTCCAGTACAATGTGAATATTTTGCAATGGAAGGTTTGGCACAAATCCTAGCAACAATTACAAATGTTCAGGCACAATATAATAAAGAATTAGTTATTGAAGGTTTCTTACTTACGATGTATGAAGCACATGCTAAAATTGGCGAAGAAGTTGTTTCTCAAGTACGTAATTTATTTAGAGAAAATACTTTTAATGTCCAAATTCCACGTAATATTTCATTAAGCGAAGCAAGTGCACGAGGAATGCCGGCCATTTTATATCGCCCAACTAGTGCTGGAAGTCTAGCTTATCTTCAATTAACGCGTGAGGTGATTGATCATGAAAGAAAATGATAAAATCATTAAATCAAATTTGAAGACACTTTTAAAAAGATATAGCCGTAGTGATGCCATCAGTAATCTCGAACGAAATTATAATCGAGAATCAATTCATAAAATCAGTCCATTTATTTTAAAAACAAACAAATATGTCGAAAAAATGATTTATAGTGATGAACAAATCGCTGTTTTTGCTGATGATATTAAAGATACTTTAATTCAACCAATCATTTGTAGACAAAATGGAAACGATGTTGAAGTCGTTATTGGTTTAAAGACTTTATTGGGGGCTAGAAAATTAAATTTACCAACTATTGATTGTGTAATCAACAATTTTAATGATGAAGAAACCCTTCTTGTTATCGCTTCATACTTAAGAGAAAATGAAAATTATAGTGTGGTTGGCGAAGCTTATATTTTAGATTATCTTAAGAGGGGTTTTGGCTATAAAAACAAAGATTTAGAGTTATTATTTAAGCAAAGTGCTTCCCAAATTTCGAATATATTGCAACTTCTTTGTCTTGATCAATCAATTCTAAATTTAATTATTCAAAATAAAATTACTTATGGACATGCCAAATCTTTTTGTCGATTAGAAAAGTCAGAAGTTAATTATATTGTTAAACAAGTTTTAAGTAAGAACTTAAGTGTTCGTGAAACGGAACGTTTAGTTCAATCAGTTAGTAAAAAGTCGGATTTAAATGATAATTTAATTATTACTAAAAACAAGATTACTTTAATTTTTAATAATGATGAAAATAAAGAAAATGCGTTGAAACGCATCAATAAATTGATTAAAAAAAGAAAGATTAAATTCTAATATGGAATCCTTATCAAATAAAAGAAAAGCGATATATTTAATATCGCGTATTGCAATTTTTGGCGCTCTATCCTTGATTTTATATATGGTTCCTGGTTTACAGTTTGGGGTGCCATTTGCTCCATCTTTTTTAAAAATACATCTAGATGAAATACCAGTTTTATTGGCTGGATTGGCTTATGGAACGCCAACGGCAATTGGCATATTAGTTTTAAAAAGTGCTTTTAAATTAATTCAAGATATTCCGGAAACTTTAGGGATCGGAGTTTTAGCTGACTTTTTGTATGGTTGTGCGTTAATTATTCCAGCCACTTTAATTTATAATCACAATCGAACATTCAAAGGTATGCTAATTTCAATTTTGGTCGGTTTACTTTCAAATTTAGTTGTGGCTTCCTTTGTTGGTTTATACACCATTTTCCCTTTATATGGACTTATTTATGGAAATGATACCATCGCTAATATGTTTAAAGTTTTTGATAAATCAATTACCAGTTTAAGCGATATAAAAATCGCGTATGAATTTTTACTACCATTTAATTTATTGAAAGATGGTTTAGTAATTATGGTGGTTTTCTTAATTTATAAACCAATGAGAATATTAATTGAACGTATAAAAAAATGAAGTTCTAAGACTTCATTTTTTTAATTATAGTTAGATTATTATTTTGAAATCGCACCGGCTGGGCAATTACCAATTGCTTCATCAGCATTAGCTTCTTCAATGTCGCCATGGACACGAGCCTTGCCATTTTCATCGAATTCAAATGTATCTGGGAAACTTCCAACACATAATCCGCAACCTACACAAACATCAGAATCAACTTTTACTTTTACAGGCATAAAATATCCTCCACAAGTACTATACCATTTTTCATGAAATTCGCAATAATTTGGATTTAATTATATTGAGAAAAATGTTAAACTACATAACATGAATAACGATAACAATCAAACAACGAGAGTTAAGAAGTATGAAGATCTCCGTAACGAGATTAAAAATATGGATGAAAGTGGTGTTAAAAAAGGGAAAAGTGTCAAAAAGACAACCTCGGCAACAACCACAATTCCAATTAATAATAACGAAGGGATTGATACAGTTGCGATTAATACAACTGTGGATAGTAAAGATAATAAAAAAGTTGAAACTGTGCCTATTTTTAAGAGTTATCAAACTAAAAAGATTATCGTTACAGTTCTATATATCTTAGCGGCCTTAGGGATTCTTTGTTTAGTTATTGCTTTAATTATTTGGATGGTAAAAACTTTATGAGTAACATTAGTATTGCGATTGATGGTCCAAGTGCGAGTGGTAAATCTACCATTGCCAAAATTTTAGCAACTAAATTAGGATATATTTATATTGATACTGGAGCAATGTATCGTGCTTATACCCTTGCCGTCTTAAGAGCTGGCATTGATCCCCAAAATGAAAAAGCGTGTTGTACTCTTATAAATAAGATTAAAATTTGGTTTAACAAAGAGAATCATGTTACCTTAAACGATGAAGATGTTGGTGATGAAATTAGAAAAAATGATGTTGCAGATAACGTAAGTTACATATCAACATATAAAGATGTAAGAGCTCATCTTGTCGATCTTCAACGAGAATTAGCTTCGAACAATAATGTTATTATGGATGGAAGAGATATTGGTACTCATGTATTGCCAAATGCGACAGTTAAGATTTTCCAAGTGGCAGATGTTGATATGCGGGCCAAAAGAAGATATATGGAAAATCTTGAAAAAGGTATTCCTTCAACTGAAGAAGAATGCTTACAAAATTTAAAGAAGAGAGATTATATTGATTCGCATCGTGCTGTAAATCCTTTAAAAGCGGCGGATGATGCGATTGTTGTTGATACAACTAATTTAACAATTAGTGAAGTGGTAGATAAAGTTTTAGAAATTATTAAAGAAAAAGAAATTCAAAAAGGTATTAATTAATATGGCGTTAGGTTTAGTAGCAATTGTTGGTTCTCCAAGTGTAGGTAAATCTACAATTTTTAATCGTATAATCGGCGAGAAAAAATCGATTATCGAAGAAGAACGCGGAGTTACTAGAGATCGTATTTACGGTAAAGCTACTTGGCTTACTCGTAGTTTTATGTGCGTTGATACTGGTGGAATCGAACTTGCTAATCGCCCATTTCAAGAACAAATTAGAATGCAAGCTCAAATCGCGATGGATGAGGCTGATGTTATTATTTTTGTTGTTGATGGGAACACTGGTTTAACAGATGATGATAAATTGGTCGCACGCATGCTTCATAAAACCAATAAACCAGTAATTTTAGCCGTAAATAAAATTGATAACGTTGAAAAAATGCACAATATTTATGATTTTTATGCTTTAGGAATTGGTGATCCAATCGCTGTTTCTGGTATTCATGGAATTGGCATTGGAGATATCTTAGATACCATTATTAAGAAATTGCCAACCGAAGATAGTGAAATGAACGAAACGGCGATTCGTTTTGCAATTATTGGCCGTCCTAATGTTGGGAAATCCAGTTTATCAAATGCAATGCTTAATGAAACAAGGACAATTGTTAGTAATATAAGTGGAACAACTCGTGATGCAATTGATACCCCATTTGAAAGAAATGGTCGTCACTATATTGCAACAGATACAGCCGGTTTAAAAAAGCGTGGAAAAATCTATGAAGCAATCGATAAATATGCAGCTTTACGTGCTTTAAGAGCCATTGATAACAGTGATGTTGCAATTTTGGTTATGGATGCTACTGAAGGCATTATTGAACAAGATAAGCACGTTGTTGGTTATGCTATTGAAAGTAAGAAAGCCATTATTCTTGTTATTAATAAATGGGATTTAATTAAGAACAAGGAAGAAAAAGCTAAAGAGTTAACTAAAAAGATTCAAGAAGAATTTAAGTTTTTAGATTATGCGCCGATTGTTTTTACTTCGGCTTTAACTAAAACGAATGTTAATCGTATCTTTGACATAATTGATCAAGTTTATGAGTCTTATAATTTCGAGATTAAAACAGCAACTTTAAATGATATTATTCAAGAAGCTCAAACGATGAATGAATCACCAGACTTTAATGGTGGTAGAATTCGTATTTACTATGCCCAACAAGTTGGAACGGCACCAGTAACCATTGCGCTTTTTGTAAATGATCCAAAATGGATGCATTTTTCTTATGAACGATATCTTGAGAATAAAATTCGTGAGAGTTTTAATCTTATTGGAAGTCCAATTAACATCGTTTTACGAAAGCGTAGATAAAAGACTTTTCTAACGACAACCATCGATTTAACTGACCTTTTTTCAAAAAAAGGTCTTTTTTTGAATAAAACGCTAAAAATGGTCGATAAATGCGCGAAAAAAACTTGCAATGATTAAAATAATATGCTAAAAATAATTATCAAAGGAGATGTTAAAAATATGAATAAAGCTGAATTAGTCGTTCTAGTTAGTGAAAAAGTTAATTTAAGCAAAAAGGCTGCTGAAAAGGCTGTCGATGTTTTATTTGAAGAAATGCAAACCGCTTTAGAGAAAGGCGAAGCTGTTAAAGTTTCAAGTTTCGGTGTTTTCTCAATTAAGAATAGAAAACAAAGAGTTGGTACTTCTCCAGTTGATGGTAAGAAGATTACTATTCCTGCCACTAAGACTGTTGGTTTCAAGCCTTCAAAGAACTTAAAAGAAGCTGTTAAATAATTAACCAAATCACAGTAAAGGCTACTTCGGTAGCCTTTTTTTGTTGAAAATATTCTTCTTTTATTTTAAAGCATCTTTATAATTATATTGATGAATGAAATTTTTGATTACCTAAAAATTGTATTTAATGGAAATGGTTTTCGACTATATATGATTGGTGGAACCAGTCGTGATTATTTTTTAGATCGCGAAATTGATGATTATGATTTTGTAACTGATGCAAAGCCAAGCGAAATAGCCACTTTTTTAAAAGTGGATATGACTTTTTCAAAATTTGGAACAGTAAAATATTATTATCACGATAAAATTAAGGTGGATATTACGACACTTAGAATAGAATCTCATTATGAAGATTCGCGTCATCCTAGCGAGGTTGAATTTGTAAAAGATATTTCAAAAGATTATGTTCGTCGTGATTATACAATTAATGCGATTTATATCGATGAAAACTACATGTTTTTAGATCCTTCTAGTGAAGGTATTAACGATTTACAAAATAAAGTTTTACGTTTTATTGGAGATCCTTTAACTAGAATTAAAGAGGATCCGCTTCGTATTTTAAGAGGCGAAAGATTTGCTTTAGAATATGGACTTACGATTAGTGAAGAATATAAAAAAATATTTAATGACAATAAGGTATTGTTAAATAAAATTAATAAAGATAAGATAGTTGAAGAAAATAGAAAACTCGAAAAAGTTAAAAAGGACTTATTAAATGAATCAACAAAACTTTAATGCTATTAATTTCCCATATTTATTATTGGATTTTTATAAAGATTTAAATATGAGTGAAAATGAATTATCAATTGTTTTAATGATGGATCATCTTTTAAGTCAAGGAAACACTTTTATTACGAATGAATTACTTACACTAAAAATGAATTTAGATGCAAAAGTAATTGATTCATGCCTCACTAATCTATATAAGAAGAACTATATTGAATTTATAATTGATGGGAAAGAAACTCGTACCTCAATTGAACCAATTAAAAAAATAATTTATCGTAAATTTGAAGAATCTTTATTTACTGAAGAAGAAATTAAAGAGAATCAAGAACTCAATGAAAAACGAGATTTTCTTTTCAAAATGTTTACAAATGCTTTTAAACGAGATTTATCGCCAATCGAATTATCACATATTGATCAATGGATCAAAGATGAGGTCAATACCGACATAATTGTTAATTCATTAAAGGATGCCGTTAGAAGAAATAAGCCATCCATCACCTATATTGATTCGCTTATTCTTGAAAAAAGTCGCAATGATTAATAAAGCAAAGATTGTTAAAGATTTTTTAGACGTTGTGGCAAAAGATGCGGCATGCACCTTAGATTACACAACTGATTATTCTTTATTAATTGCAATTATGCTTTCGGCCCAATGTACTGATAAAAAGGTTAATGCTGTCACCAAAGTGCTTTTTAGTGATTATCAAAGTTTAGTCGAACTAGATAAAGCTTCTCTCTTGGATATAGAAAATCATATTAAGTCTCTTGGTTTATATAAAAATAAAGCGAAATATATCAAAGGAATTACTCATGATTTATTGACTAGATTTAATGGTTCAGTTCCTAATAGCAAAAAAGAAATGATGACTTTGCCAGGAATTGGAAATAAGACGGCTAACGTGATGCTTATTGAATGGTTTAAAGTTCCAGAATTTCCGGTTGATACCCACGTAAATCGAGTAGCAAAACGACTTGGTTATGCTAACGAATCCGATAGTGTTTTAGATGTTGAAAAGAAACTTTGTAGGTCTTTTGATAAAAAAGACTGGATTGATTTACATCATAAATTTATTTATTTTGGTCGAAATATTTGTAAAGCTCAATCACCACTTTGTGCAGAATGTAAATTGCATGAATGTTGCAAATATTTTAAGACAATGAAGCAATAATTTTTATATAGTCGAGTGGTGGATTTAGCATTAAATTTATTTTATAGCCTTTTTCTTTTATAACGGAAATTGGTATTGAATCGCGCTTATTATTAGCAAAATAAATAAGCAAGTCTTTAAATAAAAGTAGGTAGAATTCACCAAACTCTTTTAGCTCAAAAATTACAAAAGCCAAACCATCCTGTTTAATTACTTTTTTAAAATGTTCGAGTTGGTAAACTTGAAAATTAGCTATAGGGAAAGATGTTTTAGAATTTGTGGTTTTTGCTTCAAAGTCTAAGTATTTTCCTTTATATACACCATTATAATCGGTAGTGGAATGACAACCAAAAACAGCAGAAGTAATTTTGTTTTCTTTATTATTAATTTTAATTATTTTTATCGGAGTCGGTTTTTTATAAATTACGGCAATGTCATTATCTAAATAATATTGATTGGTTTTATTGATAAGAGATTCTAAATCCATTCCACGGTTTTTATATATTGTTGTTTTCTTTTTATCCTTAATTCCTAAAGGGTATTTGACCATTATAAATCTTCCTCAATATATTTCTTCAAATCTTCAATTGTTGTATTTCCTTTAGTCTTTAAATCTTTGATAATTCTAGCAATTGGAGCGGGATATGCGTGGTTATTCAATAAAACTTTTTCATATTCACTAAGTAGAATCGACTTGTTTTTCAACATTCCTTGATATAAATACATTAAATTTTTGGCATCAAATAAAGGATCGTGTGGCTCACCTTCAGGTGTAATTTGAAAAATACTTAAAGCATCAATAAGCGATAGTTGGGTTCCACGTGGACTTTTAACATAGTGACTTAATAGAATTGAAAAATCGATATAATTTTTATATATATTTCGAATAAATTTATCTTCGTTTATGTTAGATAAAGTCGCAGATTGATGAAGCAAACGCATATCAAAGTTTCCGTAAGTAATATATTTTATATTCGTATGATGCCCAACATATTTTTCGAATAATGACATACATTTTTTGAATTCAATGCCTTCAGTGCGAACCTTTTCATCGGTTATTCCAGTTAATTCAGTTACAATTTTACCAACTTGTCCATCGGCCTTCACAAAAAATTTAAAACCAGGATAAACTTTCTTTATTTGATTTTTATTATCTAATACGCACTTAATCGCGCCAATAGCGATGATTTCTTGCGTATATTGAGTTCCTTCAAAATCGAGGAAAATCGCAACTTTACTTCCATTTAATAGACGGGTAATTTCTTTCATGAGAAAATTATAAGTTTTTAGCATAGTATTTTCAATCTTTCTATAATTGAAGAAATAATATATTTCTTCTATAATTATTTAGTCAGGAATTAGGGAAAATTATGAAACTTTTATTAACAAGTAAAGATATTTTAAATAAAGAGTTTTCTAAAAACGTTAAAGGATATGATGCGCTTGAAGTTGATAATTTCCTCGATCTTGTTTTGAAAGATTATAAGGTTATTGATAATGTTGTTGAAAATCTCAATGAACAAATCGTTAACCTTAAAAAAACAAATCAAGATCTAGAAAATGAAGTTGAATCATTAAAAAGCTCTTCGATTAAAAAATCTAAGCAAACATTTGTTGTAAATGATTATTCCCGTCTTGATAATCTCGAACTACTCAAGAAAATTAGTCTTTATGAAAATAAACTCTATGAATTGGGTGTTGATCCGAGTAAAATTAAATAACTTTCAGTCTATGCAACCGCTAGGTTACTAGAGGAAAGTCCATGCTTGCACTCTCTGTGATGAGAGTAGTGTTTATGCTAGCTTAAAAAATAAGGCTAGGTATCGGGGAGCCGATAACGACATTCAACAATCTAAGGCGTAAGCTATGATTAATGAATACAAAGTGCCACAGTGACGAATTTATTGGAAACAGTAAAATGAAACGTTGGTAAACTCCATAAGCAAGAAACCCAAATTAATTGGTAGGGGAAGCTAAAGATGCTAACTGAAGCATCGATAGTAAGAGAAATCTTAGATTAATGGTTGCACTCGACAGAACATGGCTTATTGACTGATACTCACTAAAAGAAAGCGAATTATGAAAAAAATTAATTTACCAACTAAAATTACGATTTCGAGAATAGTGATTTCGACTCTTCTTATTTTAGCGATGATTGTGATTTATTTTTTGGATGAATACAAGATTCTTTTAGTTAATTCCTATGATGTTACTTTTAGTGGAATTAAAATAAATTTATTGATGCTTATTTTTTGGATTGTCTTTTTAATTGCGAGTTTAACGGATTTTCTTGATGGTTATTTAGCAAGAAAAAATAATCAAGTTACTGATCTTGGAAAATTTCTTGATCCAATCGCTGATAAAATGTTAATTAATTCGATTATGATTTTTTTATGTTTTAATTTTATTAGTATTAGTGATGAATTAACTTTTCCTTGGTTTTGTGTCGTGTTAATGACAATTCGAGATTTGATTGTTGATGGTTTGCGTTTCATGGCAGCCAGTAAAAATGTTACGATTGCTGCGAATATGTGGGGCAAAGCTAAAACAGTTTTGCAAATGGTGGCAATTAGTTTAGTTATGTTAAATGGTTTTCCATTTTCGTTTATAGATTTTAGTTGGATTAAGTATTTACATATTACCGATTTCTTTTGCTATTTAGCTACCTTAGCCTCGTTAATTGGTGGTTTCATTTATCTCAAAGACAATCGAAAAGTTTTAGAATAATTAAAAAGTTTTTTAAAATTTTCAAATTCCTCACGATACATTAGTGTGGAGGGAAAACACATGGATGATAAAAGTAAAAAAGCCTATGATGAGACGTTAAAAAATGTTTTGAGTGATATTGAGCACTCTTTTGGTCGTGGGAGTATTATGGTTTTAGGTGATCGTCCAAAAACAAATACTGACGCATTACCTAGTGGATCAATTTTACTCGATGATTGCTTAGGAATTGGTGGTTATCCAAAAGGAAGAATTGTTGAGATTTATGGTCCTGAGAGTAGTGGTAAAACAACGCTCGCTTTAACTGCGATTTCTGAAACTCAAAAAAACGGGGGGAAATGTGCATTTATTGATGCAGAGCAATCAATCGATCCTACCTATGCAAAAAATTTAGGAGTCAATATTGATGATTTAATTTTAAGCCAACCAGATAGTGGTGAACAGGCTTTACAAATTGTTGAAATGCTAGCCAAGAGTGGTATTTTTTCACTTATTGTTGTGGATAGTGTAGCAGCCCTTGTTCCGCAAGCGGAAGTTGATGGATTAATGGAAGATACTTCAGTTGGTTTATTAGCAAGACTAATGTCTAAAGCTTTAAGAAAAATTGCAGCAGTTTTAAATAAAGGAAATTGCACCGTCATATTTATTAACCAATTACGTGAAAAAGTTGGAGTTATATATGGCAATCCAGAAATTACAACAGGTGGTCGAGCATTAAAGTTCTATGCATCTGTAAGACTTGATATTCGTCGTGTTGAAGCCATTAAAGATGGTGTTAACATGATTGGAAATACAGTTTGTATTAAAGTTGTTAAAAATAAAGTAGCACCACCATTTAAATCATGTAAAGTAGACATCATTTATGGCCAAGGAATTTCAAAAGAAGGCGAGGTTTTAGATCTTGCGCTTCAAATGGGCTTAGTTAAAAAAGCGGGAACTTGGTATGAAGTTTATGGACAAAGAATGGGTCAAGGTCGAGATACCGCTAAACTCTACTTAAAAGAAAATAGTGATGTTTTTGAGCGACTCAAAAAAGAAATTGTAACTGGTGAGAAAACGATAAAACCAAATTCTGAAAACGAAAATGCTACATCAGAGGCCGGCGAATCAGAAGAAGATGATGGCAGTAATAAAGAGTAAACATTAGTAATTATTTAGTATTTAATATGTTAGTTTCCAAAGTAAACGCAATAAATCCGAATTAAGGGCAAATTTCTAATTCGAGCGAGTTACCGCATATATATATTTATAAAATTTTATGACATTGTTTTGTTTTTTGGCATATTTTTCAG
>Ga0183101_1000260_pt1 | contig 31051 bp, 21 predicted proteins | sample Biomet3_FD_127790 | JGI IMG/M metagenome (GOLD analysis project Ga0183101, IMG submission 127790) | Microbial communities from bioreactor (seeded with sewage sludge) at LBNL, California, USA - Biofuel metagenome 3 | ecosystem: Engineered > Bioreactor > Anaerobic > Unclassified ...
AAAAGACGGGTTTGCGTAAATCAGTCCGACGGGCTCACCAACCCCGCCGCCGCTAACCTCTTATATCTTTTGCCTTTCTTGCTTTCTTGCTTTCTTGCCTTTTCTACCTCACCCACCCCGCCGCTGACCTCTTACATGCTTTCCCCTAGACCTTCACCAGCCCATGCCGGATGGCGATCTTGACCAGATCGCCCAACGAGCCTGCCTGCAGCTTGGTGAGCAGATTGTACTTGTGGGTCTCGACAGTCTTGGGGCTGATATAAAGCTCTGCCGCAATGGTCTTGACGCTCTTGCCGTCAGCCAGCAGACGAAAAATCTCTTTTTCGCGCGGCGAAAGCGCCCCCAGATCAGCCCCGGCATCGGCATTGGCGGTGTCGGCGGCCTCGCGCCGCTGGCGCAGCATGGCGGCGACACGCCCGCCCGGATCGGGAAAACTCAGATAAATCTCGCCTGCGCGCACGCTTTCAATGGCGCGCAGCAGCACGCCGGGCGACTCAGACTTGCGCACATGCCCCATGATGCCCAGGTCGATGAGCTCCGGCAGCCAGCGCTGATCCTCATGCCCGGTGTACACCAGAATGCGGGTCTGCGGCCGCACCTCAAGCACGGCCCGCCCAGTTTCAAGGCCGTTCATACCGGGCATGCCAAGGTCGAGCACCAACAGATGGGGCTGTAGCGAGGCGGCCAGCGCCACGGCCTCGCCGCCGTTCTGGGCCATGCCCACAACCCGCAGATGCCCATAGGGCGCAAGCAAACTGCGCACGCCCTCCATAAGCAGCTTATGGTCGTCCACCAGCAAGATACGGCAGATTTCACCCGGAATATCACCCATAGACACGGCCCCGCGACAGACGCGACAAATGTTTCGGCCAGCTTATAAAGCAGTGGCCGGGGCAGATGCCCCACCAAACGGGCCAAGGGTGACAAATTTTTTATAAAATGAACAGAGAGGCCAGGCCTAAAAAGATAAAAAAACCTGCGCCGTCAGTGATTGTAGTGAGAAAAATGCTCGACGCCTGCGCAGGATCACGCCCAAGCGCCCGAAATATAAGCGGGATAGAGCCGCCAGCCACCGCGCCCAAAAGCATGTCGCACAGAAGCGCCCCGCCCATGACCCCACCTACGACAGCCATGCCGGTAAACCACCAGGCCGCGAAAAAAGCCACCAGAGCCATGGCCATGCCCGTGACGATGCCGATTTTGCCCTCGCGCACCACGGCCATCCAGGCTTTTTTATGGTCAAAGCGGTCCGTGGCCAACTGGCGGATCATAACCGCCAGCGCTTGCTGCCCGGTATTGCCCGCCTGGTTTGCCACCATGGGCATGAGCACGGCCAGCACGGCCATCTGGGCGATGGAGCCCTCGAACATGTACACCACCGAGGCCGACAGGGCCGAATTGATCATGTTTACAAACAGCCAGGGCAGGCGTTTGCACACGCTTTCAAGCCAGGGCGTATCCACGCTTTCTTCCGGGTCCGCGCCCACCATGCCCAGCATGTCGGCGCTGGCTTCTTCGTGCATGATGTCCATGATGTCGTCATAGGTCACCACGCCGAGAATATGCCCCTCGTTGTCCACGACGGGCATGGCCAGAAAGTTGTAGTGCGAGAGCAGGCTGGCCACCTCGCGCTCGTCTGTGTCGTAGGTGACGCTGACAACGCTCTGTCCCGCCACGGCGTCGCCCACAAAGGTGCCGGGCCGTGCAAGCATGAGGTCGCGCAGGGATAGCACGCCCACTAGCACCTGCTGCGCGTCCACCACGTAGGCGTAGTACGGGCTTTCCTTGTCGGCCATTTCGCTGCGGATATGGGCTATGGCCTCGTCCGCCGTAAAATTTTTTTCCAGCAGGATAAGCTCGGTGTTCATGACGCCGCCTGCGGAATCCGGATCAAAATTGAGCAGGCTGCGCAATTCTTCGGAATCTTCGCGGTCCAGCTTTTCCAGCAGGGCGTCGCGGTGGTCCTCGTCCAGCTCGTCCAGCACGTCGGCGGCATCGTCGGGCGACATCTCGGCGATAATCTGGGCGGCAACGTCGTCGTCCAGATTTTCCAGCACGTCCACTGCCATGTTTTCGTCCAGCTCGGCCAACGCCTCGGCGGCGTCCTCCTTGGACATGCGGCTCAGGGTGCTGACCTGCTTTTCAAGACTCAGATTCTCAAGGTGATCGGCCATGTCGGCCGGATGCACAAATTCCCCATCGGCGAATTCCGCCGTGTCGCCGACATCAGGGGCATCGACGTTTTCAGGCGCGCCAGACAATGCAGGGGAGGCGGCATGAAGAGGGGGGATGCTTTTGGCGGGAGAAAGAGACGGGGGCTCTGCTTGGGGCTGAACGCCGCCGGGCTGTTCCACAGGCTTGGAACGTAACTCATCGTTGTGCAGGTCAGCCATGGCGCGCCTTTATCCAGTCTGTATCCATGAATATCGTCGCGCAGGGCGCGACATAACAAAAGGGAACCGAGCGGTTCCGCCCAAACTGCGGCTGTTCTGGCAGCCGCAAAAACCGCCCTCAGCATTGCGCTGTCCCGGCGACGGAGCCTTGCGCCCCGCTTGCGCCGCCGTACGGCAAGGCCGACTGTACTGCACAACGTGGCAGAATGTCGCCAGCCTTACAGGCTTGTGAAAAAACTCATGATGTCCCAGCACCTTGACGCGAAACACGGGGCATTCTATCTATTACAGCACACCCGTATCGGGCGACAGCCGCAATCGGGTCATATTTACAGTCTTGCAACGTGCGCAGCATGCGCCCTGACGGGCGAGTTTTCACTTAGCACGCGCAAGAAATGGGGACAAGCGCAATGTTCAAGCCCTGGGCCGCATTTTTCTCTCCAGAAGGTCAGCGGCTGCTTCAAAAATCCATCGACCTCGCCCTGGAGGAAGACGGCCCCGAATTGACAGCTCTGGGGCTTTTTGCCCCCGATGCCTCCATGAACGCCGTCATCCGCGCCAAGGAAGACACCCTTGTGGTGGGCCTGCCCGTTATCGGCGCTGTATTCCAAAGCCTTGGCGCACCCTTTGCGTGGCGTGCCCTGGTTAAGGAAGCCTCGGCGGTTCCGTCCATGACCGAGGTTGCCCGCATCACCGCACCTGCCACGGCCATGCTCAAGGCCGAACGCGTTATCCTGAATTTCATCACCCATCTTTCGGGCATCGCCAACCTCACGGCCCGCTACGTGCGCGAGCTTGAGGGCACGGGCGTGCGGCTGCTCGACACCCGCAAAACGACCCCCGGTCTGCGCTGGCCCGAAAAATACGCCGTCCAGGCGGGCGGCGGGCACAACCACCGCAAAAACCTGACCGAAATGCTTATGCTCAAGGACAACCACATCGATGCCGCCGGTTCCATTACCGCTGCGGTGGCCACGCTCAGGGCGCAGTATACGCCCTGCCCGCCCATCGAGGTGGAGTGCCGCACCCTCGACCATGTGCGCGAGGCCGTGGCCGCGCGGGCGGAACGCATCATGATGGACAACATGGGCGGCGAGCTGCTTTCGCAGGCTCTGGCGCTGGTGCCCAGCAACATTGAGGCCGAGGTAAGCGGCGGAGTGCGGCTTGATACCATCCGCGAGCTGGCGCTCACCGGTCCGCGCAGGCCCGATTTTATCTCCGTGGGGCGGCTCACCCACTCCGCCGTGTCGGCGGATTTCAGCATGACCCTGCTGGCCGTGTAGCGCACCGCGCGCAAGCGCCGAAAACTGGCAAGGGGCGGAGGAACCGTAACGGCCAAAACAGCGGGCGCTGATGCCACGCAGCGGCGCGGCGCTCAGCGCTCATTACCAGACGGACGTAACCATACGGCGGCATTGCGGCAATTCCGTTACATGCCACAAAATTTCCATTCCGTAATTTTTTTACTCTGCCTGAGGAACACATATGCAAGACATCGGCGCGGAGATCGCGTCCCTGAAAGAACAACTCGGCGCAAGCCTGTGCATCATGGGGCACCACTACCAGAACGATGCCGTGGTGCGCCATTGTGATATAACGGGCGATTCGCTGGAACTGGCCCGCCGGGTTCCCGGCGTGGAGGCGGCCCACATAGTTTTTTGCGGCGTGTATTTCATGGGCGAATCAGCCGCCCTGCTGGCCAAGCCCGGTCAGGGCGTTTACCTGCCGAGCCTTGATGCAGATTGCCTCATGTCGCGCATGACGCCCGCGCCGCTGGCCCGAAGGGTGCTTGAGCAAATCTCGGCCACAGGCCGCAAGGTCATTCCGCTGGCCTACGTCAACACTGATCTGGCCCTCAAGGCCGTTGTGGGCGAATTTGGCGGCGCGGTCTGCACCTCCGCCAACGCCAAAACCATGCTGCGCTGGGCGCTTGACCGTGGCGACAGCGTGCTTTTTTTGCCCGACAGACACTTGGGCAACAACACCGCCGAGACCCTGGGCATCGGGCGGCAAGACCGCCATGTGCTGCGCGTGGGCGCTGCCGGGCTTACGCAGCCGGAAACGCAGGCCCTTGACCGCAGGTTGTTGCTCTGGCCCGGCTGTTGCGCCATCCACGCCCGCTTTGAACCCGACGACGTGGCCGCCATGCGCGCGGCGCACCCCGGCTGCCGCATCATCGCCCACCCCGAATGCCGCCAAGAGGTCATTGAGGTCTGCGACGGCGCGGGTTCCACTTCGTATCTCATCAAGGAGGCGGCACGCACAGCCGCCGAAACGCCGGGGTCAACCCTGATCATCGGCACGGAAAACAATCTGGTACACCGTCTGGCCCAGCGCCATGCGGGCCAGTGCCGCATTTTGCCCCTCGGCCATGCCGTGTGCGGCAACATGGCCAAGGTTACGGAAAAAAAGCTTCTGGCCACCCTGCAAAGCGTGGCAGCCGGAGCAGCATCGCCTCTGCGAATCGAGGAGAACCTCTGCCCCCCCGCCCGTCTCTCCCTAACCCGCATGCTTGAAGCCTGCGGAAACTGAGGTTTGCGCCGTGAATTCTACCCGCCGTCATGTGCCTGTGCTCATCATCGGCTCAGGCGTTGCCGGATGCACCGCCGCATTGACCCTGGCCGACGCCGGCTGCGAAGTTCTTCTGCTCAACGCGGGGGACAAGCTGGCCGACGGCAATTCTGAACTTGCCCAGGGCGGCATCATCTATCAGGCCCCACCCACGCCTGAAACTCCCTCCGACGCTCCCGCGCTGGAAAAAGACATTCTGGTTGCCGGGCATAACTACAACTACAACAAGGCCGTCAACTACCTTTGCGAGCAGGGGCCTATCTGCGTGGACGAAGTGTTAATCAACCGCGCGCATGTGCCCTTTGACCGCAACAGCGACGGCACCTTCAACCTGACCCGCGAGGGCGGCCACTCCACCCAGCGCATTTTGCACTGCGCCGATTTTTCGGGCCGCGCCATCATGGAGGGGCTTTCCGCCCAGGTGCTGGCCCACCCGCGCATCACGCGCCTGCACCGCCGCGCGGCCATCGACCTTTTGACAAGCCACCACCACGCCAAGGCCTCGCAATATCGTTATGAAGTGCGCAACCGCTGCCTTGGGGCCTATGTTTTCGACGAAGAAAGCGGCGAAACGGAAACCATTCTGGCCGACTGGACAGTGCTGGCCACCGGCGGCGTGGGGCAGATCTTTCTGCATTCCACCAACGCGCCGGGCTGCGTGGGCACGGGCGTGGCCATGGCCTTTCGCGCTGGCGTGGACCTGGCCAATCTGGAATTCATGCAGTTTCACCCCACGGCGCTGTATGAAGAACGCAGCACCCGCCGCTCGCTCATCACCGAGGCCATGCGCGGCGAGGGCGCGCGTCTGCTTGACGGCAACGGCCGCGCCTTCATGCACAATTATGACGCCAGGGGCGATCTGGCCCCGCGTGACGTCGTGGCCCAGGCCATGATGGACGAAATGCTGCACAGCGGCGCTCCGTGCCTTTATCTGGACGTCAGCGGCGTCAAGCAGGACTTGCCCACGCGCTTTCCCACCGTGTTTGAAAATTGCCGCAATGCCGGCATAAATATTCTTACCGAGCCCATCCCCGTGGTGCCCGCCGCCCACTATTTTTGCGGCGGCGTGCTCACGGATGTGCATGGCCGCACCTCGCTGCACGGGCTTTATGCCATCGGCGAATGCTCCTGCACGGGCCTGCACGGGGCCAACCGCCTTGCCAGCACCTCGCTGCTCGAGGCCCTGGTGTGGGGCGTGAGCAGCGGCAAAGACCTGGCCCGGCGCGTCGAGGCGGAAGGCGGCCTGCCCAAGGCTCTGGCCGCCGCCATTCCCGATTGGAAGCACGAGGGCGACGAACGCCGGGACGACCCCGCGCTGGTGGCCCAGGACTGGACGAACATACGCAACACCATGTGGAACTATGTGGGCATTGCCCGCACGGAAGGCCGCCTGCGCCGCGCCTTTGAAGACATGCGCGACCTTGTGCGGCATATCCACGATTTTTACAAACGCACGCGCATTTCGCGGCGACTGGTGGACCTTTTCCACGGTTCGCAAACGGCCTATATCATCACCCAGGCCGCGTTGCGCAACAAGGTGAGCATAGGCTGCCACCACCGCGTGGATTAGCCCCCTGCCGCAGGTTGCGCCCCGGCGCAGTGTGCGGCAATATCCGCAAAGCAACCACAGGGCGACGCGCCGAGACGCGGCACAGCGCTTCGGCGCGTCGCCTTTATGAAACCGAATCCCGGTAAACAGCCCCCTTGCGGGGCCGCTTCACGTTATATGGCGCCGCGCCTCGCGGGACAGGAATGACTGCATGAAAAAAACATATGTGGCCGCCGCCATTGTCATTTTGGCGGCGTGCGTTCTGGCTGTGGGCTTTGGCCTGCGGCCTCTTGTGGAAAATCAGGTGCGGCGCGGCATCCAGAGCGTCAGCGTGACGGACGAAAAGCACCCGGCGCATGCGGAGGTTGAGGGCGTAACCTTTTCCCCCCTCACGCGCACGCTTTCGCTGTATGGTCTGCGCCTGAGCGGCGAAACGCCCCAAGGGCCCGTTTCCTATGAAGTGGCCGAGGTTTCGTTGCGCATTCCGCTGCGCATGCTGCTGGCCTACACCCCCCTGCGATCTCTTGTGCTGCGCAACGCGGACATGACGACCGTGGCCGAAAACATCGTGCTGCGCAACCTGGCCCTGCGCACGCCCACGGCCCGCGTTTCCATTCAGCGGGAAGAAATCGATGCGCTGCGCGCCCGTGATGCGCTGATTGTGCGGTTTCTCGACGGCGCGCCCATCGACGCGCTGCGCGCCTCTTACGACATGGGCGCGGACAAGGCGCGAAGCTTCTTTGTGAGCGTGGACATGCCGGGCAAAGACGGCCTGGCCCGGCTGACCATGAAGGAATCGCTGGTTACGGGCTGGAGCGGCGCCGCCGTTGATTTTGTGCGCATGGAGGATGTGCGCAGCCGCATCAACGGGCAGGAAAGCCTGCACGTTGCCAGCTTTGAATGCAGCGGCATCACCCTGCCGGGACCGGCCGTGCTGCACAGGCTGGCCGCTGCCGCCGACCTGGGAGAAACGGACCCGGACGCCGCCGTTAAGGCCATGGGGACCATTGTTGAAGAAATTCTGGCCGCGGACCCGCCCCTGGTCAGAAAAATGCGCGCCACGGACATGACCTTTGCCGTGGATAACGGCCGCGTGACCGTCAGCGGCGCGGGGTTCGACTGGGTTTCCAACGCGCCGAACCACACCACGAGCTTCCTTCGGGGGCTCACGGTTCCCAAATCTCTGCTGCTCACGGCCACGGGGCTGCATCTGCCGAACCTCAAGGCCGACATGACCTTTGAAAACCTGGCCCTCAGCTCCGCCTCGCACCAGAAAACCATCACCCTCAAGGCGGCGGGCCTGGCCGATGCCACCTGCGTTTTCACCCTCTATGACGCAGGCTCCATAGCCAGCAGCCAGGCCTTGCTGCTCCAGAGCTTCAGCGACCTTCGCCTCTCCTTGGACGACCACGGGGCCATGGCCTGGCTGGCGCACAACCTTGCGCCCGACGCGGGCACGGCCGCCGCCATGGTGAACACCGGCCTGGACAAAGAGCTGAACCTGACCCCCACGCCGCAAAACAATGCCGTTCGCCAGGCGTTGCTGACCTTTGCGCAGCGCCCCGGCCGCCTTGAAATTCGCAGCGAGCGGGGGCGGCGCATCGGCATTCTGCCGCTGCTGGCGGCAATCAGCGATCCCGGCGCGCTGTTCACCTGCCGCGCAACCCCCGGCCAGCGCACGCTGGAAGAACAGATCGCCGCCATCGCGGCCCAAACTGCCTCCCCCGAAGGGAAGGCCGGAAAATAACCCCCATGCGCAAACTCCAGCTCAAAAAAAATGAAGACCGCCGCCTGCGCGCCGGGCACCTGTGGGTGTTCGCCAACGAAGTGGACGTAAAGCAAAGCCCGCTCACGGACTTTGCCCCCGGCGAGGCCGCCACGCTTTGCGACTGGCGCGGCGCGCCGCTTGGCAGCGTGTGCGTCAACCCGGCCTCGCTCATCTGCGCGCGTTTGCACAGCCGCAAGCCCGATGAAGATTTGGACGAAGCCCTGCTGACCCAGCGGCTGGAATCGGCCCTGAACCTGCGCAAACGCCTCTATGCCTCCCCCTGGTACCGCCTGTGCCACGGCGAGGGCGATTTTTTGCCCGGCCTGGTTGTTGACCGATATGGCGACCACCTAACCGTGCAGGTTACCACTGCGGGCATGGAATACCGCCGCGATATGCTGGAAGGCGCGCTGCGGGCGCTGCTGGCCCCCGCGTCCATTCTTTGGGCCAACGATCTGGCCGCGCGCGGGCTGGAAGGGCTTTCGCGCGAGCAACAGAGCGATGGCCCGGTGCCGGAGCGGCTTGAAGTGCCGGAAAACGGCTGCGGCTTTCTGGCGCCCTGCACCACGGGCCAGAAAACCGGCTGGTTTTATGACCAGCGGGCCGACCGGCGCGAGCTGGCGCGCTATGCCGCCGGGGCGGACGTGCTGGACATTTTCAGCTATGTTGGCGGGTTCGGCGTTACGGCCGCCGCCGCTGGCGCAAAATCCGTCACTTTCATCGACGCTTCGGCCCAGGCCCTTGATTTCGCGGCGGAAAACGCGGCCCGCAACGCTCCCGGCTGCGCCGCGCAAACCCTCTGCGGCGATGCCTTTGACCTACTGCGTCAGCTACGGGACGAAGGGCGGCGCTTTCAGGTCATCAGCCTGGACCCGCCCGCCTTCATCAAGCGCCGCAAAGACGCCGCCCTGGGCCTGGCCGCCTATCGGCAGGCCAACGACCTGGCCGTGCAACTGCTTGCCCCCGGCGGCATCATCGCCACCTCTTCCTGTTCGCACCATCTGGAAGCCCAGGCCCTGCGCGCCTGCTTGACGCAGGCGGCAGCCAAGCGCAAACTGCATGCCCGGCTTCTCTTCTCTGGCGGTCAGGGGCCAGACCACCCCATCCACGCCGCCATGCCGGAAACCGCCTATTTGAAGTGCTTTATCGCCCAGGTGGGCGCTTAACCACAAGGATTCGCCATGCTGAACAAATTTCGCCTGCTCACCCCCGGCCCCACACCGCTGCCGGAACGCGTGCGCCTTGCGCTCGCCAAAGATATGATTCACCACCGCAAAAGCGAATTCAAAGCCGTGATGGGCAGAGTGCAGGAGAAACTGCGCGTGCTGTTCGGCACGGCCGACGTGGTGCTGCCCCTCTCCTGTTCCGGCACGGGGGCCATGACGGCGGCAGTTTACAGCCTGTTCACCCCCGGCCAGCGCGTGCTGGTGGTTGAAGGCGGCAAATTTGGCCAGCGCTGGCGCGGCATTGCCGCTTCGCGCGGTCTGCTGACCACGGTTATCGAAGTGCCCTGGGGGCAGGCGGTTGACCCGCAGGCCGTGGCCGACGCCCTGCGGGCAGACCCGACCATCGCGGGCGTGCTTGTGCAGCATTCCGAAACCTCCACCGGCGTGCTGCACCCGGTGGAAGAAGTGGCCCGCATTACCCGCGAAACCAACACCCTGCTGGTTGTGGACGGCATCTCGGCTGTGAGCCTGGCCCCCTGCCCCATGGACCAGTGGGGCATTGACTGCCTTGTCACCGGTTCGCAAAAAGGGCTGATGCTGCCTCCCGGCCTGGCGCTGCTGGCCCTTTCGCCGCGCGCCTGGCAACGGGCCGAAAGCGTGACGCCCGGCTGCTTCTATTTCAACCTGCCCAAGGAACGGGCCAAGATAGCCCAGGGGCAAACGCTCTTCACCTCGCCCGTGAACCTGGTGGTGGGCCTGGACGAAAGCCTGGACATGCTGCTGGAAAACGGCCTTGAGGCCGTCTATGCCAAGCAGTGGGCCCTGACCATGCAGGCCCGCGCGGGCGTTACCGCCATGGGCCTGGAACTTTACGCCAAAACGCACTTTGCCTGGGGCATCACCAGCGTGTTGCTGCCCGAGGGCATCGACGGCGTGGAGGTGCTGCGCATCGCCATGGAAAAATACGGCGTGTGCCTGGCTGGCGGCCAGGACCACATGAAGGGCCGCATGGTGCGCATCGGCCACATGGGCTGGGTAGACTGGGCCGACCTTGCCGCCGGGCTGTACGCCCTGAACCGGGGCATCATTGAGGCTGGGGGACACTGCGGCTCGCGCGATTATCAGGAAGCGGCCATGGCCGCCTACCGCGCCGCGCTTGCAGGCAAGCCGGGGCAGGCGCTGCCGCTCGTGCACAGCTAGGCGCGCTTTTTACACGAACGCGGCACGCCGCGGCTCAGGGGCTTTCCCCTTGCGTTGACGGCAAAACGTTGTATCTTTTGCAGAGGACAAACGGCATTCCTTGCCGCCACACCCGGCGCATACGCGCCACGAGGTCGCCATGAGTGACAAAAATTGCGGCTGCAAAGCCGATGGCCCCCTGCCCGAAGTAACGTTCTCAACGTTCGTCGTTTCCCTGGCATCATCCGCCCTGGTGCATCTGGGCGAGGTGCCCAACCCGGAAACCGGCGGCACAGCCACGGATCTGCCCCTGGCCAGACACAGCATTGAAGTGCTGGAGATGCTGCAGGACAAAACGGAAAATGGGCTGGAAGAGCAGGAACGAAAACTGCTGGAGAGCATTTTGTACGAACTGCGCATGAAGTTCGTCATCAAGTGCGGGCCGGACTGCGCCTGCAAATCGCACAAAGCCTGAGGCCCTGCGGGCATTGACCCGTCACTTCACTTGACCATATTTTCCAAAGGATCGGCGGCATGAAGACAATCAATGTGGGGCTTGTGGGCATTACGGGCTATGCGGGCATGGAGCTGGCGCGGTTGCTGGTGGGGCACCCTTCCATGCGGCTTGCCATGGCCTGTTCACGGGCCGAATCGGGCAAACGGCTGGGGGATTATTATCCCTTTTTGAACCATATGCCCGGCGCGGATGTTGTCATCAGCGTGTTTGACGCGCAGGAAGCCGCCCGCCAGTGCGAAGTGGTCTTTCTTGCCGTGCCCGCCGGAACGGCCATGGACATGGCCGAACCGCTGCTGCGCGCGGGGGTGAAGGTTGTGGACCTTTCGGCCGATTTTCGGCTGCGTGATCCCGAAACCTATGCCGCCTGGTACAAACGCGAGCACGTGTGCAGCGATCTGCTGCACAAGGCCGTTTATGGCCTGCCGGAACTCTATGCCGCCGATATCGCCCACACCGACCTTATCGCCAACCCCGGCTGTTACCCCACCTCGGTGATTCTGGGCCTCTACGCCGCCATCAAAAACGACCTCGTCCATACCGACGACATCGTGGTGGACGCCAAATCAGGGGCCACCGGCGCGGGCCGCAAGGCCGTGCTGCCCACCCTGTTCTGCGAAGTTTCAGATAATTTCCGCGCCTACGGCCTGCCCACCCACCGGCACACGCCGGAAATAGAACAGGAAATTTCACTGCTGGCCGGGCACGACGTGCGCCTTTCGTTCAACACGCACCTTCTGCCCACGAACCGGGGCATTCTGTCCACCATCTATACCCGGTTGAAAAACCCCAAAACCACGCTGGACGAGGTGCGCGAAGTCTTTACCCGCACCTGGGAGCACAGCCCGTGGATTCGCATTCTGCCCAAGGGCGCGCTGCCCGAAACGCGCTTTGTGCGCGGCAGCATGTTCTGCGACCTGGGGCTTGTGGTCGATCCGCGCACGGGGCGGCTCATCATTCTTTCAGCCATCGACAATCTCTGCCGTGGCGCTTCGGGTCAGGCCATGGCCAACGCCAACCTGATGTGCGGGCTGCCGGTGGAGGCAGGTTTGGACAGGCTGGCCCCTCTGGCCTGAGGCATCGGCCGGGCTTGCCCGGCCAGGCTTTCAACTCGGGCGCGGCCCATGATTTTGCGCGGCGCCGCGCACTGCCGCGTGGTGCTGGGGCGCAATGCGCAGCCAGTCATGCGTGGCCAGTCATGCGCGGCGGATAGTGCCGAATGGCGATGCCAAAGGGTAATAGCAAAGGTGAGGTGTGGCTTAGCGCCGCGCTATTGCCCCGCGTATGCGGGCCAAACGGCTTTACGGCCTGCGGAACGGCGCAACGAAATTTGCAAAATTTCCGCCGGGCAGACCTGGGGCCGTTATACCACGAGCGGCTCGCCTTTTCTTTATGAGGATCACACGCCGCGTTGCGGGCCCAAGGCCGCGTCCGCGCCGCGACACCGCAATATTTGTGCGCTGACGTGGCGTTACACGGCCGGAGCAACGAAAAAACGCCAAACGTCTTTTCCCCAGCGCAACGCCGCAAACGCCTGCCCCCGGATATGCGGGCGGCGGCGAAAGGAAACGTCATGCAACTGGAAAACGCCTTTCAGAATCCGCAACTGTGCCGCAGCCTTCTGGACCGCCTTAACCGCGCCCTTGAAGGGCGGAGCATGCGCTTCATGGAAGTGTGCGGCACCCATACCGTGGCCATTTTCCAAAGCGGGCTCCGTTCCCTGCTGCCGTCCTCGGTCACGCACCTTTCCGGCCCCGGCTGTCCCGTCTGCGTCACCCACGATGCGGAGGTGGCCGCCTTTCTCGATCTGGCGGGCCGCGACCGTGTGATTGTGGCCACCTTCGGCGACCTGCTGCGCGTGCCCGGCCCTGGCGGCCGCAGCCTCAAACACGCGCAGGCCCAGGGCGCAAGGGTGGAAATTGTATATTCCCCTCTGGACGCGCTGAGCCTGGCCGCCGCCAACCCCGGCGACACGGTGGTGTTTCTGGGCATCGGCTTTGAAACCACCGCCCCCACGGTGGCGGCCACCCTGCTGACCGCCCGCCAGCGCGGGCTGAAAAACTTCTGCGTGCTTTCCCTGCACAAGCTGGTGCCGCCCGCCCTGCGCGTGCTGCTGGAAGACAGCCAGTGCGGGGTGGAGGCCTTTTTGCTGCCGGGGCACGTTTCCACCATTCTGGGGCTTGAGCCCTACGCCTTTCTGGCGAGCGAGTTTCGTGTGCCCGGCGTTGTGGGCGGTTTTCAGCCTGCGGATATTCTGCTGGCCCTCTGCCTCATGGCGGAACAGCTGCGCGACGACGCCCCGGCGGTGGTCAACGCCTACCCCCGCGCCGTGGACGACACGGGCAACCCCCGCGCCCGCGCGCTGCTGGACCAGTTTTTCGAACCTGCGGACGCGCTGTGGCGCGGCATTGGCCGCATACCCCAAAGCGGCCTGGTTCTGCGCCCGGAATATGAAGACCTGGACGCCATGAAGCGCCTTGGCCTTACCCTGCCGGACGTGCCCCCCCTGCCCGGCTGCCGTTGCGGCGAGGTGCTCAAGGGGCGCATCACCCCGCCAGACTGCCCGCTTTTTGGCAAACGCTGCACCCCCGCCACCCCTGTTGGCCCCTGCATGGTTTCCACCGAGGGCAGTTGCGCCGCCTACTTTAAATATTCGGAGCGATAATGGACGAATGTCTTCTTCTTGACGCGGGCAGCGGCGGCAGAGCCTCGCAGCGCCTTGTGGCCGAATGCTTCATGCGCCACTTTGCCAATCCCCTGCTGGAACGCCTGGACGACGCGGCCCTGCTGACCGATATTACCGGCCCCCTGGCCATGAGCACGGATTCCTACACCGTCACCCCGCTGTTTTTCGCGGGCGGCAGCATTGGCAGCCTGGCCGTACACGGCACGGTGAACGACGTTTCCATGCTGGGCGCGCGCCCCCGCTACCTGACCTGCGGCTTTATTCTTGAAGAAGGCCTGCCCATGGAAACGCTGGAACGCGTGGTGGCCGACATGGGCGCGGCGGCCCGCACGGCGGGCGTGAGCATTGTGACCGGCGACACCAAGGTGGTGCCGCGCGGCGCGTGCGACAAAATTTTTATCAACACCACCGGCATCGGCCAGGTTTTCGCCTCGCCCGCGCCCTCCGGGCACAATGCCCGCCCCGGCGACGCCGTGCTGGTGAGCGGGGCCATGGGCGACCACGGCCTCACGGTGATGGGCAGCCGCGAAGGGCTGTCGTTCCTCACCGACGTGGTATCCGATTCCGCCCCCCTCAACCACATGATTGAAGACATCATCACCGCCGCAGGCGAGGTGCATGTGCTGCGCGACCCCACGCGCGGCGGGCTGGCCACCACGCTCAACGAAATTGCCGAGCAGTCGCAGGTTTCCATGCTGCTGGAGGAAGACGCCATTCCCGTGCATGAAGCCGTGCGCAATGGCTGCTCCTTCCTGGGCATGGATCCCCTGTATCTCGCCAACGAAGGCAAGTGCATCTGCATTGTGCCCGAAGACCGCGCCGAGGCCGCGCTTGAGGCCATGCGCCGCTCGCCTTATGGCAAAGAAGCGGCCCGCGTGGGCACGGTTGCGGAAGGCAAGGCCCAGGTGGCCCTGCAAACCCGCATTGGGGGCCGCAGATTGCTGGGCATGCTTGAAGGCGCGCAGCTACCGCGCATATGCTAAAAGCACTACAACGGATTGCCGGTCGGGGGTGCGCCGCGCGCCCTGACGCCAGAGCCCCGCAGACAAAAGGAAAAACCATGGATTCCACATACACGCGCGCCATGAACGCCAACATTACCCCCCAGATTTTTTCCACCATGGTGAGCAACGCGCAAAAGGTTGCCGAGGCTTTTGCCGGTTCCGGCGCGCCCCATGTGGACGCGGAGGGCATTGCGGCGGTCTTCGCCCGCATGATGACAGCCCAGATCGAGCTGTTTGAAAAAAAATAAGCGTCGGCCAGGCCGACGCCGCAGATTCGCAAACGGAAAGGCCGCCCCTTGGGGCGGCCTTCTTTTTCCACATTACGGAACCCAGGGGGTCATGTCCGCCCCGCGCCGCAAAGCGTCGCGAACGTCGGACCAGCGCCGCTCCTCGGCTTCAAGCTGCGCCAGCAGGGCGTCTTCCGCCGGGTTGCGGCACAGCACGGCGGCCACAGCCCCCTGCTCGAACACCAGCCGCCTGTCGGCCGCCAGCGCCAGCACGGGGTCATGGGTGGCCATGACTATGATTTTATCCGAGGCCAGCAGCAGGTCCAGCGCCTTGCGCTTGTCCACCCCGGCGTTTTCTATTTCATCAATGAGCAGCACCGGGGACCAACTGAGCAAGGCTGTGTCCGCTATCATCAGCGCGCGCGATTGCCCGCCGGAAAGTTGCGTCAGCTGTGTGTTTTCGGCAAAAGGTTCACCGGCCAGCTCATTGGCGGCGGCAAAAACCCTGGCCGCCGCGTTCGACGGGTTGGGCACTTCGCGGCTGAGGGCATGGGTGCGCAAAAAATCCAGCACGCCCATGTCGAGCACAAAGTTCATGTTCTGGGTCAGCTGGGCCACCAAGCGCCCCTGCAGGTCAAACCGCGTTTCTTCATCCGGGGCCTGCCCGTTGAGCAGCACGGTGCGGCCCGTGGGCGTGTCGCCCGCCGCCAGCGATTCAATGTCGCTCAAAAAACGGCTTTTGCCCGCCCCGGTGGGGCCAAGCAGGGCCGTTATCTCCCCCGGCCTGAAGTGAACGTCGCCCTTTTCCGGCTTGCCGGATTTGTCGCGCCCGGCTGTCAGGCTCAGGGCGCTCAGGGCCAGCTCCATATTTTCGCGCTCCATGCCTCACGCTCCTTGCCCGGCGCGGAAATCCGCCTTTTTAACGTTGCCCTTCTGATACCGCGCGCCAATACGCATTTCGCTCAGGCAATAGGAACAGATGGCGGCGGGCATGGCGAAACGCAGCCGCATGTCGGTAACGGAGGCGATGTCGGGAGCCTGGGCCATAATGCCCGCAAGCTCGGCGCAGCCCTGCCCCGTCAGGCCGTTCACATGGCGGATAACGGCCTTCTGGTTCATCTGGCGAATGCGGTAGCGGTAGACCTCGCGCTCGGCCTGCGAAACCAGGTCCCCTTTGGTCACGGCCACCACGTCGGCCAGCCGCAGCATGGGGCCGATTTTTTCCGGCGCGTCGATGCCCATGAGGTTGTCAATAACGCACAGGGCCAGCGCCCCCCGCAGATGCGGCGAACAGCGGTTGCACAGCCCCGCCGTTTCGATAATGCAGGTGCCCGCGCCGGTTTCCTGCGCCCAGGCAAAGGCTTCCTCAAGGTTGGTGGCAAAAAAGTGGTCCGGGCACAGCCCGCCGGAAAGCACCACCGAAACGGGAATGCCCGCCGCCGCATAAAGTTCGTCGTCGCGGCTTTGCAGGCAGTCAAACTTGATCACCGCGCAGCTTGCATTGCGGTTTTTGAGGGCGGCGCAGGCCTTGACCACCAGCGACGTTTTGCCGCATGAGGGCGGTCCCGCCACGGTTATGAGGCGCATGTGGTCCCCGGCTGCAAGCCCCGGAACTTCAGGGCCAGAACATCGCGCAGGCTGTTCACGTCATTTTTTTGCACAAAATCCCAGCCCACCCACTTCAGGCGCGCGTGCTCAGGCAGGCGCGAGGGGCGGGAACCGTCCATGGGAACAAACCATGTGGCGCTGTCTATGCCGCCAAAACCATTGGCAAAGAAATCCAGCACCGGGGCCATGCGCGCGGTTTCACTTTTTTTTGCCAACAGATACAGGGGGCTTGCCGCCGCGCCGTCCTCAGGCCAGACAACGGAGACGTGCTCCGGCAGTTTTGTGCTTTCCGCAAAAAACAGGGGGATGATGAAGATGCCCCCGGCGTCCGGCGCGGCCGTGCCGCACACCTTGGCCATGCGCGAGGAATGCATGAAGCTTTTGACGTTGGCCGCCAGGGCGGTGACGCCCCGCTCGCCAAAGTCCTTGTACTGGTTCAGCAGCACGGCGTCGGCCATGTCGTCGCCGTCGCCGCACATGACAATCTGCCCCCGATACCGCTGATCCAGCAGATCGGCCCAGCAGCGGGGCGCGGGCAAAGCGCCCAGTTTCTGATGATCCACCAGGAAAATATAGGGCGTGACGCCATAGATGGTGTAGGCCCCGGCGGGATCTTCAAGGCCCGCCTCCGCATAGAGCGGATTGAGAACGCGGGGCCGCACGCTTTCAAACACGCCCGTGCGCACGAAGCGCTTCACAAATTCCTCGCGCCAAAAGTCGCCATAGCCGATGGAGGCGATGACGGCGGGCAGCTTTTCCACGCCCGTTTCCATATACAGGGGGTCATAGGGGTCCACCGACGTGCAGCCCATGGGAATGTGGGTCGCCAATGGCGGCAGTGCCTCCGCCGCAAGGGCCTCGATGCGCTCCTTGACCACCAGCTTTACCGGGCAGGGCGCATAGAGCAGCAGATCCACCCTGCTCATGGCCGGGGCGTCGTCGCCCTGCTGCATGGACTGTATGAGATGATCAAGCCGTTTCATGATGCCTCGTTGGCAAAAGGGTTTTTAGGGATGCCGTTTGGAATGCAGCAAAGAGCATGCCGAAACGCCGTGCCAAAAAACGCTGTTATTTCAGCCAACGCCCGCACTGGCGGGGCAGAAAAAGCAAACAATATTGTATCATAAAACAATATTGTTGCCGCACCGCGCCGCAAGCGGGCCGTGCTCAGCGCAACACGCTGTACAGCAGCATGACGTTCAACGCCGTTACAATGCCCGTCAAGGTATAAAGCAGCAGCTTTGTGCCCTTTCCGTTGGCATAAACGCCCATAACCTTGGGGGATGAGGTCAGCGCCACCAGCGAAACCATGGTGATGGGCAATTGCACGGAAAGCGCCATCTGCGAAAACAGCAGCCCTTCAAAAGGGTCGCTGGTCAGCCAGATCAGCACAAGGCCGCAGCCCAGCGAACCAACAATGCCCGTAATGGTGTGCTTGTCCTTGGTATTATAGGGTTCTCCGGCCATGCCGGAGGTCATGATGCCGCCCGCCATGCCGGAGGTGACGGACGAGGCCACGCCCGCGAACAGCAGCGCCAGGGCAAAGATGACCGAGGCGCTGTCGCCCAGCAACGGGCGCAGCAGGTCGCGCGCCTGCTCCAGCTCGGTGACGTGCTCGCCCGCCGTCCAAAACACCGCCGCCGCCAGAATGACCATGGCGCTGTTGATGGCCCACCCCACCATCATGGCGAAGAGCGTGTCGAAAAACTCGAAATCAAGCCGCTTTTTAATAAATGACGCCCCTTTGAGGTGCCATTGGCGGCTCTGAATAATCTCTGAATGCAAAAAAAGGTTGTGCGGCATAACCACCGCGCCCAGCACGCTCATGATCACGAGCATGGAACCCTGGGGAAACTGGGGCACCACCCAGCCCACGGCCGCCTGCGCGCCCCAACCGCCCGGCACCAGCCACAACTCATATAAAAAGGCAATGCCGATCAGCGAAACAAAGCCGATGATCCATTTTTCCACCTTGCTATAGGTGTTGCACAGCAGCAGGGCCGCCGAGAGCAGCGCGGTGAGCGTGGCCCCCACCGGCAAGGGAATGGAAAACAGCATGCGCAGGGCAATGGCCCCACCGAGAATTTCGGCCATGCTGGTCATGGCCGAGGCCCCCAGGGCCGTCAAAAGCACGGCCCGGCCAATGCCGCAGGGGAAATATTCCGTAATGGCTTCGGCCATACATTTGCCCGTAACAATGCCCAGGTGCGCCGCGTTGTGCTGCAACACAATGAGCATAAAGGTGGAAAGGCTCACCATCCACAACAGGGCATAGCCATATTCGGCCCCCGCCGCCAAATTCGCCGCCCAGTTGCCGGGGTCGATAAAGCCCACCGTCACCAGCAGGCCGGGGCCCACGAATTTCAAAAATTCCTCGCCGGTCTGCGCGATGCCCGATACCCGGCACTTGTTCCAAAAACTTTTTGCGCTCATGCCTTCCTTCCATCCTTGCGAGTAACAATCAGGCCGAGCATCGCAGGGCCGCGCGCCGTAAATATTCGGCGCATGCCCCAAAAATATACGCAGACCGTTGCGCAAGCAAGAGGCGGGCGATTCCGCCGCCATGGCTTGCACCCCTGGTTGAATGCGCGTATCTATCACGCGCCGTTTTTTCTTCCATTTCGACCAAACGGTGACATTTTTTTTACGCACCTTAAGCACAGGCTAACCGTGCCGATAGTGCATACGTGCATATAGTTGGCGGCATGCCGCCGCCAAACGTTTTTTCAGCAGTGATCAGGAGTTTTGTCATGACCATCAGGTTGCGCGTCATTCTGGGTTTTCTTCTTACCATCGTCGTGATGGCGGCAGGCATTCTGCCCCTCATGGTCAAAACCATGCACGACAATGCCGAAAGAAATTACATCACCAACGCCGCGGCCCAGCTGCGCCTGATGAACAATTTTGTGGAAATGTTCATCGCCAGCGCGGAGCGCGACGTGACGCTGCTTGCCAAAGAGCCTTCCATTGCCGAGGCCGTGGGCCTGTTCCCCAACTTCTCCACATCCACCGAACCCGATGTGTTTGCGCGGGCCGATCTTTCCGTCGACGCGTTCAAAACAGTGCAGCCCCTGATTCGGCTTGATGAGGGCAGCGACGATTATGTGGAAGTTTACGCCGGTTACACCGACGGCAGCTACGCCACCTCCGCCGACAACGCCAAGGTTCCCGCCGGGTATGCCACCAACAAACGCCCCTGGTATGTGCAGCGGGCCGCCTCGCCGCAAAAAGTCGGGCTGGCCGATAGCTACCTTTCCATCACCGGCGAGCTTGTGGTGGCCATCACGCACAAGATGTTTTCGCGCAAGGGCGACTTTACCGGCGTGCTGGGCATCGACGTTTCGCTTAAGGGGCTCTCGCGCCGGTTCGAAGAACTCAACTTTGGCAAAACCGGCTATTTTATGCTGCTGGAAAACACGGGCCGCATTCTTTGCGATCCGCGCAATGCCGACCTGACCGGCAAAATTATTGGCAAGGACGTGACGGATGCCGGGTTGCTCACGCTGTTCAAGGCCAAGGACGGTCTGCTGAAAACGCGCCTCAACGGGCAGGAAGTGCGCGTTGATGTGCGCACAACCCCGCGCGGCTGGAAAATCCTGATCATCCAGTCTGAAAACGAAATTTTTGCCGCAGCCAACGCGGCTATCCGCAACTGCCTGCTCATCAGCCTTGGCGTCGCCCTGGTCATGCTGCTGATCGCCTGGCTTATCGCCAGGTCCATCAACCGCCCGCTGGGTCTCATCGTCAAGGAGGCGGATAAAATTGCCACCGGCGACCTCAATATGCAGCTCGACGCCCGCCTTTTCTACGGCGAGCTGGCCGAACTGCACACAGCGCTGCTGAATATGGTGGGCAACCTCCAGGAGATGATCTCCACCTCGCGCCAGAAGGGCGAAGAGGCCGAGCAACAGGCGGTGCTGGCCAAGGCCGCCACCGAGCAGGCGGAGGAAGCTCGTCAACAGGCGGAAAACGCCCGGCGCGAAGGCATGCTGGCCGCTGCGGGTCAGCTGGAGGACGTGGTAAAAATTATTTCCTCGGCCTCAAACGAGCTTGAGGCCCACATCGGCCAGGCCAACCACCTTTCGAGCGAATCCGCGCTGCGCCTTGGCGACGCCGCCACCGCCATGAACCAGATGAACGCCACAGTGCGCGAGGTGGCCAGCAACGCCTCCGCCGCGTCGGGCATGTCCGACCAAACAAAGGCCAACGCCGAAAACGGCGAAACAATCGTGCAGCAGGCCTTGAAGAGCATTGACCAGGTCCACGCCGTTTCTCTGGCCCTCAAGGACGACATGGGAACCCTCAACGAGCATGCGCAGGCCATCAGCCGCATCATGAACGTCATTTCGGACATCGCCGACCAAACCAACCTGCTGGCCCTCAACGCGGCCATTGAAGCGGCGCGGGCTGGCGACGCCGGGCGCGGGTTTGCCGTGGTGGCCGACGAGGTGCGCAAGCTGGCGGAAAAAACCATGGCTTCCACCCACGATGTGGGCAACGCCATCAAGGCCATCCAGCAAAGCACGGCCAAAAGCGTGCAGAGCATGGACAACGCCCTGGATGAAGTGAAAACCGCCACGGAATTTGCCGACAAATCGGGCGAAGCGCTGCGTGAAATCGTCAGCAAAGCGCTTTCCACGGCGGATCAGGTGCGCGCTATCGCCACAGCCAGCGAGGAACAATCCGCTAGCAGCGACGAGATCAACAGGTCCATTGTTGAGGTCAACGACAGGGCGGAACAAACGGCCCATGCCATGAACGCCGCCTCGCAGGCCGTGACCGACCTGACAGAGCAGACCAGAACCCTGAGCAAACTTGTGACCGACATGAAGAACAACTAAGGGTTGTGCAATAATCGCCTGTGGGGCCGCGTCTGTGCGCAGACGCGGCCCCATTGTTTTTATTCCCCAAAACGCCGCATGTTGCTCTGACGGCACACAACTGTAACAATACAATCATACATAACAGCCGTCGGCGGCGCACAAGAACGCCCGCCCAACCAATGCACCGGGAGCAAACGGCATGAAGCCTTCGGCTGTTATGAACAACAGGGAACTGAGCTGGCTCAGTTTCAACGAGCGCATTCTTCAGGAAGCCCGCGACCACTCCACCCCGCTTATGCAACGGTTGCGCTTTCTTGGCATTTTTTCCAGCAATCAGGACGAATTCATCAAGGTTCGGGTGGCCTCGCTGGTGCGGCTTGCCAGATCAAAGGGCAAGGAAAAACCGTTGCTCATGGGCGGTCTGACGCCTGATGAGGCCTTGCAGCGCGTCAACCTGAAGGCGGCTTCGGCGCAGATGGCCTTTCGCGAAACCTATGAAGAAGTGCTGGACGCCATGGAGCACGAGGGCATTCGCGTGCGCGACGAAACCCAGCTGAGCGAGGGGCAGGACGCCTTTTGCCGCGATTATTTCGGCAGCGTGGTGTATCCGCAGCTGGTGCCGCTTATTCTGAACAAATCCGCCAAGCTGCCCTTTCTTCAAGACAGTCAGATATATCACGCCGTCAAAATGGAATCCGCCTCCGCGCCGGGAAAATGCCGGTATGCGGTGCTGCGTATTCCGGTCAACGCCGCGTGCCCACGGTTTGTGGAAATGCCTTCTTTTCCCGGCTGCCACGACATCATTTTTGTGGACGACATCATTCGCCTGTGCCTGAACAACATCTTTTTCATGTTCAATTACGATAACATCGCGGCCTATACCTTCAAGGTCATGCGCGACGCGGAACTGAGCCTCGACGACGATGTTTCCAAAAGCCTGATAGAAAAGATGGAAGAAGGCCTGGAGCACCGCCTGCGGGGCCGCCCCGTGCGCCTCATCTATGACAGCGCCATGCCGGAAGACCTGCAGTTTCTCCTGGCCTCCAAGCTGAGCCTGAAAAAAGAAGAGGTGGACCCCGGCGCGCGCTATCACATGATGCGCAGCCTCATGAACTTTCCCCGGGTGCGCCCCGACCTTGAAAACGCGGTCATGCCCGCCCTCACCCACCCAGATATCAAACCCTTTTCCAGCATCCTCAAGGTGGTGCGCAGCAAAGACATTCTGCTGCACTTTCCCTACCACACCTTCAACCATGTGGTTGAATTTCTCTGCGAGGCGGCCATAGACCCCAAGGTGACGGATATTTCCATCACGCTGTACCGCACGGCCGACCACTCGCGCATCATCAACGCCCTCATCAACGCCGCGCAGAACGGCAAACGGGTGACGGCCTGCGTGGAGCTGATGGCCCGCTTTGATGAAGAACGCAACGTCAAGAGCATAGACATGCTGCACCAGGGCGGGGTGCGCGTTATTCACGGGCTCAAAGACCTCAAGGTACACAGCAAGCTTATTCTTGTGGAACGCGCCGAGGGCGGCAAAAAAACCGGCTATGTCTACATTGGCACGGGCAACTTCAATGAAGACACCGCGCGCCTTTACAGCGACATGGGCCTGCTGACCACCAACCACGGCTTTGCCGAGGACGCGCGCACCATCTTCAATTTTCTCAATGCGTCGCATAAGCCCGTTTCGTGCCGCGAACTGGTGGCCGCGCCCCAGTGCATGCGCACGTTTTTCACCCAATGCATAGAAAGGGAAATCCGCAACGCCAAGGCGGGCAAAAAAGCCTTTATCCATGCCAAGCTCAACAGCCTCACGGACGAATCAATGATTCGCCTGCTCTATCGGGCAAGCAACGCGGGGGTGGACATACGGCTCATCATCCGCAGCGCCTGCTGCCTCAAACCCATGACGCCCGGCCTCAGCGAAAACATCAGGGCCATAAGCATTGTGGACAAGTTTTTGGAGCACGCGCGCATTCTGCTGTTCTGCAACGACGGCGACGAGCTGGCCTATATTTCCAGCGCGGACTGGATGCCCCGCAACCTTGACCGGCGGCTGGAGGTGGCCGCCCCTGTGCATTGCCCGGCAATACGCCAAACGCTGCGCGACATTTTCGACATCCAGTGGGCCGACAACGTCAAGGCCCGCATTCTCGACAGCGCCGGAGCAAACAAATACAGCAAGGGCGATTCCGTCGCCCCTTGCCGTTCGCAAACGCTGTTGCACGAATATTACAGCCGCAAAAACCCGCGCAGTGAAGCGCGGGCGCAACCTCCCCGGCCACGCCCGACCCGAAAGCGCAAATGCGCCGGGGCTCAGGCCTCCGCCAGAGCCGAAGCATAACTTTCGCGCGGCCGTGGCCGCTCTCCGCCAAAAAAACGGTGTATATTCCGACTGCCTTGGTGTATGCTGCTGCGCACCGCACAAGGGGTGCGGCCCCGTTTCAGCCGGACAGTTCACGCCCTGCCGCATGAGGAGACAGAGTGAAACCCAGTATGCTTGCCGCCATCGATGTGGGGTCAAACGCCATCCGCTTTCTAATCAGCAATGTGGAAGAACTGACCCCTGAAAAGCCTGTTAAAAAAAATGCCTATCTGCGCATTCCCATCCGCCTCGGCACGGATGTTTTTCTTTACGGAGCCATTTCGGAACAAAAGCAGGCCGCCTTTCTCGACGCCATGTCGGGCGTGGCCCACATCATGCGGGCCTATGGGGTTGACCATTACCGCATCTGCGCCACCAGCGCCATGCGCGACGCCGCCAACGGCCAAGACATCATGAACATGGTGCGGGAACGAACCGGCCTGCGCATCGACATCATCAGCGGCCTTGAAGAAGCCAAAATCCTGTTCAACGCCAACGCCCTGATCAGATACACGGACGTGCGGAGCGCTCTATATGTGGACGTGGGCGGCGGGAGCACCGAGGTTGTGGCCCTGCGCGACGGCAAACTGATGGAGGCGTTTTCCTTTCAGCTCGGCACCGTGCGCATTCTCGCCAAGGCCGTCGCCCCCGAAGAACGGCAACGCTTCGACACAGAGATGCGCCGCCTTGGCGAGGCATACGCGCCCCAGTGCGTCATCGCCTCCGGCGGCAACATCAACAAGGTGGCCAAGCTGCTTGAAAAACGCGACGGCAAACCCGTGGGCGCGCCCGAACTGCGCGCGTTGCACAAAGACATGCAGGGCCTGACGCTCAAGGAGCGCATGGATAAATACGGCCTCAACGCCTACAGGGCCGACGTTATCGTGCCCGCCCTCGGCATCTTTCTTGGCGTTGTTGACGCCACCGGCGCAAAACAGTTGGTTATTCCCAAAATCGGCCTTGTGGACGGCATCATTCGCCACATGTGGCTGAACGCCGACACGCTGGAAGACCGGGCCTGCCCCAAAGATCCGCTGTTGGGCAAAGCATTTTGAGCAAAAACGCCCCGCGCAGGCCGCAAGGCCGCAACACGCCGTGCCCCGTCTGGGGCTGAGCAACATTTTCACGTGCGCTGCTCCCACGCCATGTTGCAAAGCAGCGTTCCCAAGCCGCGCTTCCCCCCGGCGCGCGCCCCTGAACCATGGACAAAGCCCACCGAATACGGCAAAGATTACAAAGGGCCGTCTACAGCCCCGGCCGCAAGGCCGCTCTCCCGCTCGCTCAACAGCTGCTAACGCATATCTCGTCGCACGCCGGTTCCCACCAAACGCCGGGGTCGGCGCCATCGACGCCCGCACTTGGGGAGGTGCCCATGCCGTTTCAACCGCTACGATGTCTTTTCCTTTTTTTGGCCATTGTGCTGCAGGCCGCAACCGCCTTGGCCGGCCCAGCCTACAGAGTGGCCACGCCCAGCCTGCCGCAGGAAGATACCTGGCTGCGCCGCGACGGATTTTCCATAAGCTTTCAGCTTGATGAAGCCCGTTGCAAAAAGGAATACGGAACGGATTGGTCGCAGCAGTGCTCCGCCGCCCCGGCGGGCGAAGATGGCCGCATTGTGGAGGGTGTACACATAACGCCCCCCACAGCGGGCGTGTGGCGGTGGATGGACGACTCCACCATGGAATTTACCCCCAAGGAAGCCCTGAAGCCCGGCACGCGCTATGCCATTTCTCTGGAAAAAATGGCCCTGCCGGGCAGATTCGTTCTTAAGCGGCAGGCCGTGTATGTTACCCAGCCTCAGGCCGTGCGCGTGGGCAAGGAAACATTCTGGATCGACCCTTCGCCCAAAGGCGCGCACGCCGTTTCCGTGCCGTTGCGCTTTATCTGGCCGGTAACCACGCAAGATATGGATGGCCGCATATCCATAACCCCCAGCGACCCCAAAAGCGGCCTGGCCCTGGGCGCGCCCCGCTTTGCATGGAACGAACGGCGCGACGAGGTGGTGGTTTCGGCCCCCGTTACCTCCCTGCCGGAAAACAACGCCGCCGCCCGCATCACCATCAAGGGCCTGCCGTCGTTCACCGATGCTTCCGGCAAATGCGTGGTGACGCAGCCCCCCAAAAACGCCAAAACAAAAAACGTGGAGGCCCTGTTCTCCATCACTGGCCGCACGCGCCTGATGCAGGTGTCCAGCGTGACCATCGCCCCCGTGTATGACGACAAGCTGAACAAGGAATTTCAGCTTGAGGTCAAAACGACCCTGCGCACTTTGCCCGCCGAGCTGCTGCGCAGGCTGCAGCTTGTGCAGCTGCCGCGCAAGCTCAGCGCCGAAGCGGGCAAGGATGTGGACTGGACCAAAATGCCCGCCATCAGCGCGGAAGACGTTAAAAACGGCACGCGCCTCACGCCTGTGCTGCAACAACCGGCGGACGAACCGGCGGACAAGCTGCTGCTGCGCGTTCCCGCCGAGGCCGGGCGCGGGCTTCTGGCCGTGGTGGACAAGGGCCTGCCTTCCATCGCCGGGCCGCAGACGGCCCAGGCGCGCCGCTTTATCCTTTCCGTGCCCTCGCTGGGCGCGGAGGTGGGCTTTTTGCAGCCCGGCAACGTGCTGACCCTCAGCGGGCAAAAAAAGCTCGATATTTTCGCCACGGGGCTTACTGCCGTTGCCTGGCGCGCCGAACGGGTGCGCGATCCTTTTCTGGCGCTGGCCGCCAAGGATTCCAGCTTTGACTACACGGTAACGGACATGGACGTGATGAGCGCCGCCGTTGAGGGCCGCCTTGATGTGCGCAAACCCGCCCCCGGCGCTTCATCCTTTCCCGTTCTGGATCTGGCCCCCCTGCTGCACGGCGCCAAGGAACCCGTGCATGGCCTCATGCGCATAACCCTGACAGGATTCAACGGCGACAAGCAGGCCTCCGAGGCCTCGCGGCTTGTGCTGGTCACGGATATGGGCCTGATCGTCAAAACCGCCGGGAACGGCGCACGCACGGTTTTTGTGCGCAACCTCGGCACGGGCGCGCCTGTGCAGAACGCCGAAGTGCGCCTGCTGGGAACCAACGGACTGCCGCTGCAAAGCGCCGCCACCGACGCGCAGGGCCGCGCCGACCTGCCCCCCGCCAACGGGCTTGAGCGTGAAAAACGCCCCGTGGCCGTCATTGCGCTGGCCCCGGCCACTGGCAAAGCGGCCTCAAATGACGCGTCGGGCAAGGGCACGCAGGACATGACCTGGATTTCCCTTGACGACGCAAGCCGCGTTGTCGATTACAGCAATTTTTCCGTCGCGGGCCGCCACACCTCGGCTGACGGGCTCAACGCCTCGGTCTTTAGCCAACGCGGCATTTATCTGCCCGGCGAAACCCTGCACTTTGGCTGCATTGTGCGCCGCTACGACTGGCAGCCCCTGCCCGCCGGTTTGCCGCTGGAAGCCGTGCTGGTGAGCCCCACCGGCGCGGAGGTTATGCGCCGCGCCTTCACCGTGGGCGACGAGGGCATCAATTCTTTTGACTGGCCGTGCCCTGAAGATGCGCCCACGGGCGCTTATCAACTGGATATCCGCCTGCCCGGCAGCGGCGGCCGCGCGGGCAGCTCGCTTGTGTTGGGCGGCGCGCGGGGGCGTGTGGAGGAATTTCAGCCCGACACTCTGGCCCTGGCAACCTCTCTGGCGCCCCGCGCGCCCAAGGGATGGATTCGCACAGGGCGGGACGCCCCCGCCATGGCGGCCCAGGCGCGGCTGGACAACCTTTATGGCGAGCCCGCCGTCAATCACCGCATGCAGGCCGTGCTGCGTACCGCCAAAAGCCGCCTGCACTTCCCCGGATTTGAGGACTATACTTTTTACGAACCCTCTGGCTTCGAGGGCGAGGCCCAAACGCTGGACCTGCCCACGGCCTATACCGACGCCAAGGGCGGGGCGGTCTTTGACCTGCCTTTGGGCAGACTGCAAACGGGAACCCTGCGCGGGGCCATACAGATCGAGGGCTTTGAACCGGCGGGCGGCAGGGCCGTTACCCGCCAGATAGAGGCGCTGTTCTCCCCGCTTTCGGTGGCTCTTGGCTACAAGCCGGAAGGCGCGGCCAACAACCTGGAGTATATTCCGCAAAACGCCAAAGCCTCCCTGCGGCTGCTGGCGCTGGACAACGACCTTACGCCCGTAAAACTTGCCAAGGCCGAAGCCGTGTTTTCCGCCAGGCGCTACGTCAACAGCCTGGTTACGGACGCCAGGGGCGAATACCGCTATGACGCCACGCCCGTGGACACGGAAATTTCGCGCAAGGCCATCAACCTGGACGCGCAGGGGCTTTCCCTGCCGCTGCCCACCGGCGACGCGGGCGATTTTCTGCTGACGCTGCGGCAGGCGGACGGCACGCCCCTGGCCGTCATTCCCTACACCGTGGCGGGTGAAAACCTGGTCCGGCCCGACGCGCTTTCCGCAGAATCGCTGGCCAAGGGCGATCTGCGCCTGCGGCTCGACAAGCAGCAATACGCGCCCGGCGATGTTATCAAGCTGCGCGTCTCCGCGCCGTATGCGGGCACGGGGCTGATCACCATTGAACGCGAGAGCGTGCTGGCCCAGGCCTGGTTTACCGCCGCGCCCGGCGAAAGCGTGCAGGAAATACGCATTCCCCAGGGCTTCCAGGGCCGTGGGTATGTCAACGTTTCTTACGCCCGCGCGCCGGATTCGGACATGATCTACATGAAGCCCTATGTGGCGGCGGCGGCTCCCTTTATGGCGGGCATGGACCAGCGCGACATGGGGCTGACCGTGGCCGCTCCCGCACGCGTGCTGCCGGGAAGCGCCGTTACCGTGCGCCTGACCTCGCGCGTGCCGGGCAAGGTGCTGGTTTTCGCCGTGGATGAAGGCGTGCTGCAGCTCACCGGCTTCGCCACGCCCAATCCCCTGCGCGACCTTTTGGGCGACAGGGCGCTGGACGTTTCAACCATGCAGATATTCGACCTGCTCATGCCGGATCATGCCCGTCTGCGGGGCCGCATTCCCGGCTTCGGCGGCGACATGTCCGGGCCTGGCGGGCGTTTCCTCAACCCCTTCAAACGGCGCGGCGAACCGCCCTTCGCCTTCTGGCAGGAAGCAACGCCCGTTGACGCCAAGGGTACGGAAATACACTTCACCGTGCCGGAATACGCCAGCGGCAAAATACGCATCATGGCTGTGGGCAGCGCCGTTCCCCAGCAAGGATCTTCCGTGGCTGGCAATGCTGAAGCCAGCATGCAGGTGCGCGGCACGCTCATTCTCAAGCCCCTGCTGCCCCTGGCCGTTGCGCCCGGCGACGAATTCGACGGCGCGCTGGTGGTGGCCAATACCGTGGAAGGCAGCGGCCCCGGCGCGCGCGTGCGCGTGAGCATGGAAAGCGCCTCCGGCGGGCTGGCCTTTACGGTTCCGCCCGCGCCCCAAACCATAACCGTGGACGAAAACGGCGAGGCCACGGTGCGCTTCCGCATGCGGGCGCAGGACGTTCTGGGCGAGGCGGCGGTGCGCTTTACCGCCACGCTTGAAGGCGCGCCAGCGGACAAGACCGGCAAGAATGGGATGGAAAAACCCGCCCTGCGCACACAGACGGTTTCCATACGTCCCCCCGTGCCGCGCCTGCGCACAGAAAGCGTCACCGCCCTGAACGGCCCCGCAACGGTTGCCGTGCAGCGCGATGTTTACCCCTTTGAGGCCGTGGGCCAGGCCCAGGTGGGCGCGATGCCCGTGCTGGCCCTGCGTTCGCTGCTGGCCCGGCTGGATACTTACCCCTATGGCTGCACAGAGCAGCTTGTCAGCCGAGCCCTGCCCTATGCCGCCCTGCTGGGTGCGCCGCAAGCGCGGCGCGAGGTGCTGCTCAGCCCCGGCGCAGATCCGGCCACCCTGCTCAAGCGGGGCAATGCCGTTATCAGCGCGGCCATCGGGGCCGTTATGAGCAACTTCACCATGGGCGAGGGCGTCAGCCTGTGGCCGGGCGGCGCGCCCAACGACTTTGTAACCGCCTATGCGGCGGATTTTCTGCTCACCCTGCGCGACAGCGGCACCGTCACGCCCGGAGGCATGGAACAAAATCTGCTGGATACGCTTGAAAACGTTGTGGGCCGCTCGCCCACGGATATTGCCGACGCCCGCGTCAAGCTGTATGCCGCCTGGGTGCTGCAACGCGACGGCCGCATCATGACGCAGGATCTGGAACGCCTGGAGCAGTGGTTCAAGGACAACACCCAGGGATGGGAGGATGACCTTGCCGCCGCCTTTATGGCCGACAGTTTCGACATGCTGCGCCTGCGCCGCCGCGCGGAACAGCGCATGCCCGAAGCCGTGAACCGCAGCGACGACGCCCCCTTCCTGAACACCAGCGCAGCCCAGGCCCTGCACGCCTTTATGGTGCTGCGGCACTTCCCCGACAAGCAAAAGCAGCTGCGCACGGATGAGCTGCTCGACAACGCCTTCAACACCGACGCCACAACCGTGGACATGGGCCTGACGGCCAGAACGCTGCTGACCATGGGCGATGCCAGCGCTCCCAAGCTTGAGGGCGTGGACCTGACCTGCCAAAAATACGCGGCGGGCTTTACTCCTGCTGCCACTCCGGCCGCCCTGATGGGCGGGGCGCTGCGGCTCGATGCGCCGGGCTGCACGAGCTATGCGGTGCGCATGCCCAAGGGCGACTCGCTCTTGCGCCTGCTGACGACCACCGAAGGTTTTGACCGCACGCCCGTGGCCGACGCTTCCAACGGCATCACGCTGCAACGCCGTTATCTCGACGCCAAGGGGCAACCCGTGACCACGGCGCATCTGGGCGACGTGATCACGGTTGAGCTGACGGTACGGGCCTCGGGCGAAATCAAGAACGCCGTTCTGGTGGACCTGCTGCCCGGCGGCTTTGAACCCGTGCTGGAAAAGGACGGCCAAACCCAGGAGCAACCGGGGCTAACGCGACGTGAACGCCGGGAAGACCGGGGCATTTTCTTCGTCGATCTGAGCGGCGACGCCCAAATCTTCACCTACCGTGCGCGGGCCGCCTCCCGTGGGCGCTTCCTGCTGCCCGCCGCCTCGGTTGAAGCCATGTACGCCCCGGCGGTCAACGCCCGCACGGGCGGTGGCCATGTCACTGTGGAATAAGCCCGTTTTGCCGCTCCGCAGGGCCCTGCACCGCCCGCCGGGCGGGGGGCCCGCGGCCGCCCGCGGCCCCCGACGACGCAC
>Ga0183101_1000119_pt2 | contig 30969 bp, 29 predicted proteins | sample Biomet3_FD_127790 | JGI IMG/M metagenome (GOLD analysis project Ga0183101, IMG submission 127790) | Microbial communities from bioreactor (seeded with sewage sludge) at LBNL, California, USA - Biofuel metagenome 3 | ecosystem: Engineered > Bioreactor > Anaerobic > Unclassified ...
TGGTAATTTTGATGGATGTGATTCTTTGGCTATAAGTTGTTCCAAATGTGCTAGTTCAAAGCTTGTTCTTTGAGGCTAGCACTTTGGGTGCAACTTTATAGCCTTAGAATCACCCATCATAATTACCCAGAAACTGGAGCAAAAGTATATTATTCATTTCGGTGAGTTATACACATAAGTATAGATTATAGTTGGGTTATCTATATAGATATCCAACTCTAAAGCTAAATTTATGTGATAACTTACCGAAATCATAAAAATTTTGCTTAAAACACAAAACGGGAGATTGCACTCCTTTAGCCTACTCCAAATGTAAGATTGGGATAAGCAAAAGAGGAACAACCTCCCATTAAATAAACTATTCTTTGTCTTTAACTATTAAATCTTTTTCTTTTAGTGGAATATCTACTCTTACTTTGTATATCATTTTCGCTCTATTTGCCGACTCTATTGGAGTTCCGTTTTCTTCTGTCATATCATGAAGAACAACTTCGAAATTATCTCCTTCTGGTCTTAAAACTTCTACTGTATCACCATTTAACACTTTATTTTTTTGTTCAATAGTTGCTATTTTTGTTTCTTCATCGTATGCTCTTACTATTCCTATTATGTCTGCATGCCTTATATACGCTGAATCTTCGTATACTTGCTCTCCACTCTGACCATAGTAAAAACCTGTATGATATACTCTATGACTTACTTTATTTAAATTTTCCATCCACTTTGGATCAAATTTATAATTATCAGGATCTTTCATATATGCATCCACTGCCTGCCTATATGATTTAACTACTGCTGCAACATAATATAAACTCTTCATTCGTCCTTCGATTTTTAGAGAGTATACTCCAGCCTTTATAACATCATCTATATGTTCAATCATACATAAGTCTTTTGAATTCATTATGTATGTTCCATTCTCATCTTCAACTACTGGATAAAATTCATTCGGTCTCTTTTCTTCTACCAAATGATATTTAAATCTACATGCTTGCGCACAAGCTCCTCTATTAGCGTCTCTTCCAACCATATAATTAGAAATCAAACATCTTCCTGAGTAACTTATACACATTGAACCATGCACAAATGCTTCAATCTCACATTCCTCTGGTAAGTTATCTCTCATTTCCTTTATCTCAGTTAAGCTAAGCTCTCTAGCCATTACTATTCTCTTAACACCTTGTTCATACCAAAACTTAGCTGCTCTCCAGTTAACATTATTAGCTTGAGTGCTTAAGTGAATCTCTAAATTTGGTGCAACTTCTCTAGCTGCTGAAATTATTGCTGGATCTGATGCTATTATTGCATCAACACCTGTTTCATATAATTCCTTTATATAATCTTCTACTCCGCCTAAATCTGCATTATGAGGGAAAACGTTCATAGTTACATAAACTTTTCGATTTCTATCATGAGCGTATTCCACGCCTTCCTTTAATTGTTCATTAGTAAAATTATCTGCAAATGCTCTTAGATTTAATTTGCTTCCGCCAAGATATACAGCGTCTGCACCAAAATCTATTGCTATTTTAAGTTTATCTAAATTTCCTGCTGGTGCTAAAATTTCTGGTCTTATCATTTTAATTTACCTCCTCTTTGTAACTGCAATTCCATCTCCCATTGGTATAACAGATGTAATTAAGTTTTCATCTTGAGTAACTAATTCCAAATAAGTCCTCATTCTCTTTACTATTGTAATTTTTCTTCTTTTAACTAATTCTTGTGATGCCACCATACCTCTAAATAAAACATTATCAGCAACTATTACTCCATCTGGATTAAGTAGTCTCAAACAGTGTGGCAAAAAGTGGTTGTAATGTCCTTTGCCTGCATCCATAAAAATAAAATCAAAAGGCTCATTTAATCTTTCTAAAATCTCTAAACAATCGCCCTCTTCAATTTTGATTTTATGGTCTAAATTAAATTTCTTTAAATTAATGTTTGCAAGTTCAATCATTCTTTCATCACGTTCTATTGTAACAATTTCTGGTTCTGTTCCCGCAGCTTGATACATTAGTATTGATGAAAACCCTATTGCTGTTCCAAGTTCTAATATTCTTTTTGGTTTCTTCATACTAGTCATGAATTCAAGAAATACACCTGTTTCTTTTTGAACAATAGGCACCCCATTTGCTCTTGCAAAAGCTTCTATTTCCTTTAATGTCCCTTCTCTCTCAGGAATTAAACTTCTAATATATTCTTCCATATAGTCATATGTGATTTCGCTCATGAATTTCCTCCATAAATCTGTATTATAGATAAACAAAAAACAACTTAAATTATCAATTCACAACTATCGATTGTGCATCATTGTGAATTGTGCATTGTACTTAGTATCCCAACTCTTTTTTCTTATTTAAAAAATCTTCATAGTTATTAGTAAAATAATGTGATCCATCATCTTTCATAATATAATATAAATAATCTGTCTTTTCAGGAAGCAATGCTGCCTTAATGCAGTCTAAACCTGGATTTGCTATAGGACCAACTGGCAGGCCTTTATACTTATACACATTATATGGAGAATCTACTTCTAGATGCTTGTTTAATACCACATCAACGTGATATCCCAATGCATAAATTACTGCTGCATCTATTTGAAGTTTCATATCTTTCTCTAATCTGTTGTAAATAACTGATGATATTAATGGTCTATCACCAGGCACTCTTGCTTCTCTTTCTATCATGGAAGCTATAGTAACTATTTTTTCCACATCTTCATCACTTATTTCAACTTTAGTCTCATCTTCTGCCTGCTTCAGCACATCTTCAAATCTATCTAGCATAGATTTAATTACATCATTTGCATTTGACCCTTTTTCTATTAAATATGTATCAGGATACAAATATCCTTCCAAATTATATCTCTTCTTATTATTATTTTTCACGAAACTAGGTAATTTATAATCTTTAACGTCTTTAATAAATTCGTCTTTAGAACAAATACCTTTATCTTCTACGCTTTTAGCAATGTCTTCTATAGAATAACCTTCTGGTATAGTTAATTTAACCAAATCCTTATCCCCATCCTTATTTTCTAAAGACTTTATCAGTTCTTCTAAGGATGAATTTGTATTTATTTCATATATACCTTCTGTTAAATTTACTTTTCTCTTATCTATAGCCAGATTTACTTTAATAAGAAGTTTATTGGTCAATTTATTTTCTTTGTCTAACTTATCCAATATATCATAAAAACCTTCGCCTTGTTTTACTTCAATTATAATTGAGTCTTCAGTCGACTTTAATGGTTTTCTTATGGTACTACTATAAGATATTACAAACGTCAGAGTTATTACAAATAAAAATAATATAATTAACAGTATTAGCTTTCTAAAAGATTTATATTTATTCATAAACTTTTTCTACTTTCTCCTAGATATAATTAAAAGTAAATAGCCAAATAAAGACCATTTACTTTAATTATATTTATTTTATTTAATAGTTAAAGTATTTTCAGCAAATTATTTTTTGTTTCTGCTAATCATTCTTCTTCTTTCAGCACTATCCAATACTCTTTTTCTCATTCTTATATTCTTTGGTGTAACTTCTACCAATTCATCAGCATTTATAAATTCTAAACATTGTTCAAGAGACATTTCAACTGGTGGAGTTAATTTTAATGCATCATCAGCACCTGATGATCTTGTATTAGTAAGTTTCTTCATTTTACATACATTAATTTCAAGATCCTCTGCTCTTGCAGAAACCCCAACAATCATACCACCATATACAGGAACACCAGCACCTATGAATAATTGGCCTCTTTCTTGAGCACTATATAATCCATATGCTATTGAATCTCCTGCTTCAAATGAAACTATTGATCCTCTGCTTCTTCCTGGAATATCACCTTTGTATTTTTCATAAGAATGGAATACGTGATTCATAATTCCATTACCTTTTGTATCAGTCATTAATTCACTTCTAAATCCAATAAGTCCTCTAGCTGGAACTGTGAATTCTAATCTTGTATATCCATTTACTGCAGATGTCATATTAACCATTTCTGCTTTTCTTGGTCCAAGCTTTTCCATAACAGGTCCCATAAATTCTTCTGGAACATCAATTGTTAAGTACTCAATTGGTTCTTCCTTATGGCCATCTACTTCTCTAAATATAACATTTGCCTTTGAAACTTGGAATTCATATCCTTCTCTTCTCATTGTTTCAATAAGAACTGAAAGGTGAAGTTCTCCTCTTCCTGAAACTTCAAAACAATCTGGAGTAAGTTCTTTTACTCTTAAACTTACATTTGTTTCAAGTTCTTTCATTAATCTATCTCTTAAATGTCTTGATGTTACGAATTCACCTTCTTGACCTGCAAATGGTGAATCATTAACCATAAAGTTCATATTTAAAGTAGGTTCATCTATTTCAAGGAATGGTAATGCTTCTGGCGATGATGAATCTGCTATAGTATCACCTATATTAGCATCAATAACACCACTTACTGCAACTATATCTCCCATTGAAGCTTCTTCTGCTTCTTCTCTCTTTAATCCTTTGTATGTGAATATACTAGTTATTTTGTAATTAGCGCTTGATCCATCATTCTTCAATAAAGCAACTGTTTGATTTCTCTTTACTGTACCTCGATGTATCTTACCAATTGCAATTTTCCCAACAAATGCATTTGTATCTAGTGTACTAACAAGCATTTGAAGTGGTTCATCCATATATCCTTCTGGTGGTGCAACATATTTTAATATTGTATCAAATATAGGAGTCATATCATTATTTTGATCATCTACATTATATTTTGCAAAGCCTTCTCTAGCTGATGCATAAATAATTTGGAAATCTAATTGTTCATCATTAGCTCCAAGTTCTACGAATAGATCAAATACTTCATCAATAACGTCTGTTGGTCTAGCATTTGGTTTATCTATTTTGTTGATTATAACTATTGGCTTTAAACCTAATTCTAATGATTTCTTTAAAACGAATTTAGTTTGTGGCATTGGTCCTTCATAAGAGTCAACAACAAGCAAAACTGAATCAACCATCTTAAGTACACGTTCAACTTCTCCACCGAAATCAGCATGCCCTGGTGTATCTACTATATTTATTTTTATATCATTATAAATTACTGCAGTATTCTTTGAAAGAATTGTAATTCCTCTTTCTTTTTCTAAGTCATTAGAATCCATTACTCTTTCTTCTACTTTTTCATTAGCTCTAAATGTATGGCTTTGTTTTAACAAAGCATCTACTAAAGTTGTCTTACCGTGGTCAACGTGGGCAATTATAGCAATATTTCTTATATCTTCTCTTTTAATTAATTCCATTATTATTCCTCCAAACAGCAAGCAAGCTGCGAATTTTTCTTTTATAGTTTCTCTTTAGTTTGTATATAAATTAGTTAAAATTTAAGTATACACTGTAAATAACTTCATACTGTTAACATATTATTACTATTATTATAAATAAATTGCGATTAAAATTATTCACATATAAATGTAAACCTATAACTGTTTTTCTCCAAAAGAAAATTGGATACTTAAAGTATCCAATTCCTACACAACTATTATAAATTCTACTCTTTTCATCAAAAAAAGTCAACCCTATTCCAAAGAATATATATTTAACAATTTAATATTTAGTTAATTCATAATTTAATTATCAATAACAAAATATATTCTTTGCAGTTTTAGAATCACTATTTTCTTTCATACTTCTAAAAACTTCTAAAACTCCATAATTATTGGCAATATCATAGGTTTTCTCTTAGTCTTTTCGTAAAGATACTCTCTAAGTTGATCTCTCATCTTAGATTTTAATGTAGCCCAGTCAGTAATCTGTTTTTCTTCACAAGTCTTTAATACAGATTTAACAATTTCTCTTGCTTCATCCATAAGACCTTCAGATTCTCTCACATAGACGAATCCCCTTGAAATTATATCTGGACCGGATACAACCCTTCCAGTTTGTTTCTCTATTGTAACTACTATTGTTAATATACCATCTTGTGAAAGATGTTTTCTATCTCTTAAGACAATATTTCCGACATCTCCAACACCGAGACCATCAACAAACACTTGCCCTGAAACAACAGTACCATTCTTTTTAATATAATTTCTTGCTACTTCGATAACATCACCATTCTCAGGTATTAATAAATTCTTTTCTGAAAGTCCAACTTCCATAGCTAATTCACCATGCTTCTTTAAATGTCTATATTCACCATGAACTGGCACAAAGAATTTTGGTTTAACTAAAGCCTGCATTAGTTTAAGTTCTTCTTGACATGCATGACCTGAAACGTGAATCTTTTCCTGAGAATCATATATAACTTGAGCACCCTTTTTAAATAGTTGATTTATAACTTTTGAAACAAATTTTTCATTACCTGGTATAGGTGTTGCTGAAATAATTACTGTATCGCCTGGAATTACATTAATTTTTCTATGCTCCGATGCTGCCATTCTTGCAAGAGCAGACATTGGTTCCCCCTGGCTTCCAGTTGTTATTACAACAATTTTTTCGTTTGGATATTTTGAAATTTGATCCACTGGAACAAGTACATCTTTTCCAACTGTGAGATATCCAAGTTCTATTGCAACTTGAACAATATTCTCCATACTTCTTCCTGAAACTGCTACCTTCTTTTCATAAGCTTCAGCAGCTGTAATTATTTGCTGAATTCTGTGAACATTAGATGCAAATGTTGCAACTATTAACCTACCCTTAGCCTTACCAAAAAGTCTTAGGAAAGTTTCGCCAACAACCTTTTCTGTCATAGTATATCCTGGTCTTTCAACATTTGTTGAATCCGCCATTAATACTAAAACTCCCTTTCTTCCAAGTTCAGCTAATCTTCCAAAATCCATCATTTCTCCATCAATTGGTGTGTAATCAATCTTAAAATCTCCTGTATGAAGTACTACCCCAAGTGGTGTATGAACTGCAATTGCAACTGAATCTGCAATTGAGTGATTAGTCTTTATAAATTCAACTGAAACACTATCAAGTTTAATTATATCCTTTGGCTTTACTCTTACTAACTCTGTTGAAGCTAACAAACCGTGTTCCTTTAGTTTTGTTTCAACTATTCCAAGAGTAAGCTTAGTGCCATAAACAGGAACATTTAGTTGTCTAAGTACATACGGCAACGCTCCTATATGGTCTTCATGTCCGTGAGTTAAAAATATCCCCTTGATTTTCTCTGAATTTTTGATTAGATATGAAACATCTGGTATTACAATATCTATTCCAAACATATCATCATCCGGAAATTTTAGTCCACAGTCTATAATAATAATATCTTCTTTATATTCTATAGCTGTTATATTTTTTCCGATTTCGTTTATACCACCAAGAGGAATTATCTTTATCTTCGCTCTTTCATTTTTCATACTTCCCCTCCTTCTTCTTAATATTATATTTATAAACAAAGGTTCTTTCTTTAGCATTAAAAAATAACAAGTCCTATGTGACAATATATTTCACATTAATATAGGCGACCTTAATCTACATTCCAATCTATAAGCCTACATTGCTTTATTTAGCATATAAGGTTTAGCCATATTAATTCACTTTAAATACATATACCTTAATAACAATTACCATTTGATACCATACCCTTTTAAGCATGGCACTAAATGCATTTTCTTAGTAAACATATAAACCGTAAAATACATATCCTTACTTCATTCACGGCAAAATATCTGGCACACTTTTGACTTTATTTTATTTTTAATTTTCTATTAAAAGTCCTTTTATTCATCACTTAGCTTCTTTTGGCATTCATCACATACGCCAAAAAATTTTAAACTATGGTCTAAAATCTTAAACTTATATTGCTTTTCAATTCCAGATTCTAAATCCTCTAATAAATCATCCTGAACTTCCAAAACCTTATGACAGATATTACAAATAAGATGATGATGTCTGTGCGTTTCATTTGAATGCACTATTTCATATCTACTACATCCATCATTTAGATCTAATCTTGATATTACTCCTAATTCTTCTAACAAAAGAATAGTTCTATATACTGTTGCTAATCCAATTTCCGGACAACTTTTTTTTACACTATCATATATTTCTTCCGCTGTTAAATGTTGACCTTCATTTTCAATAATAGTATCAACAATTGATCTTCTTTGTGGTGTTAATTTATAACCCTTTTTTTTCAAGTCTTCCTTCAAGGCATTCATATCAATTAAATTTGATGCATCCATACATGACACCTCACTTTTCATATTAAATGAATTGATTTTTCTCTAAATAAACATTAAAGAAAATATCATATTACTAGATTGTATACTATTCCTCAATTAAACCATCTTCATTCATAAGAGTTTCATAAGTTTCTAATACCATTTCGAATTCTTCATCGTCATCTTCTAAAGCTATAAATATATCGCTTCCATCCTCATCTTTGAATATCTTAAAAGCATAAGCTTCATCAGTTTCTTCAAATGCAGGAGTTGCAATAATATATTGGCCTTTTAATTTTTCTATTTCAAAGTATATAACAACCTCAAACTTAACGTCATTTCCTTCTTGATCAGGTATATATACATATTTTGCTTCCTTATCCATAAATGTATCCCTTCTGTATTTTATTTTTATTTATGTTGCAATTCACAATGCACATTTCACAATCCCGATTAAAATTCTTGCGATATTTTTAGAATTATGATAAGGATTATTTTTGCAATATATATTTATTAATAAAAGCATATTGTATAAGAAATTAATCTTATACATATACTCCTCAAAATTTCCTATTCCATCAGATATTTATTTTCTTGAAATCATATCTAAATATCCTTGAAGTATGTAAGTTGATGCAACTTTATCTACTATCTTCTTCCTCTTATTCCTTGACAAATCAGCTTCAAGCATTGCTTTATGTGCTGCAACAGTAGTTAAACGTTCATCCCAGAATTTCACTTCTACATTAAGTTCTTCTTCTATAACCTTTCCAAAAGCCATCGCAATCTCTCCAGATGGTCCTATTGTTCCGTTCATATTCTTGGGTAATCCAATTACAATAACCTTTGCATCATATTCATCACAAAACTTTTTTATTTCCGCTATATCTTTTTCTTTATTAGTTCTTCTAACTGTAGTCAGGCCTTGAGCAGTGAATCCTAGCGGATCACTTACTGCCACTCCAATAGTCTTTGAACCCAAATCTAATCCAAGTATCCTCAAATTACAGCACCTCTCACAACATATAAGCAGCAAATATCAAGAAAATCTCGATATCACGCTTTCTTTCATATACTAAAATTAAAAGTGCCCGTTATAAACGGGCACTCTCTACTTTATCTCTAAATAAGATTTTATAACTTCTTCTAGTATGTCATCTCTCTCGAGTTTTCTTACTAAAGCTCTTGCTCCGTTGTAATTAGTGATGTAAGTAGGGTCTCCTGAAATCAAATATCCAACTAATTGATTTATAGGATTATATCCTTTTTCCTGTAATGAATTATAAACCTCTGTTAATATTGTTTTTGTAAGAGCTTCTTTATTCTTACTTAAATCAAATTGCATTGTATGTTCAATATTATTACTCATAAAATTGCTACTTAAAGCAACTCACCCCCTTAATCATTTTATAAGGAAACGATATCCATATTTATTATTAACTTTATTTTTTAAATTTATTCACTAACTATAATTAGATTATAACCTATTTTTTATAAAAAGTATACTACTTTGCTAAAGTTTCCACTATTTTATATGATTCTTCAATCGCCTCTTGTATCTTTTCTGGCATCTTTCCACCTGCTTGAGCCATGTCTGGTCTTCCGCCGCCACCGCCGCCAAGCATAGAAGATATTTCTTTTATTAACTTTCCGCAATGAGCACCTTTAGCTACTGCATCTTTAGTTGCCATAGCACAAATAATAACTTTTCCAGCATTTGCACTCATAAGTAAAACTATGCTATTTGGAGCTTTATCTCTTACCTTTTCGCATACATCTCTTAAAGTATCACTATCAACGTCTTTTAATTCATAAGAAATTACATTTATATCCTTAACGTTTCTTGAAGAAGATACTATATCATCTATTCCCATTGATGCGAATTTAGATTTTAGAGCTGTTATTTCTTTATCTTTTTCCTTAAGCTCCTTAACTTGTTGCTCAAGTTTAGCTAATAATTCTTTTTCTGAGCATTTAAGCTTAGTTGAAATTTCTTTTAATAAATCTTTCTTTTCATTTACTATCTTATAAGCTTCTTTTCCTATTACAGCTTCAATTCTTCTTGTTCCTGCAGCAATACCACTTTCAGATATAATTTTGAATAAACCAATCTTTCCTGTGTTATCTATATGTGTTCCACCACATAATTCTTTAGAGTATTCCCCTGCACTTACAACTCTAACTTTATCAGCATATTTATCATCAAATATACCTATAGCTCCACTATTTTTTGCTTCTTGAAGATCCATAACTTCTGTAACAACTGGTGTAACACTTGTAACCGCTTCATTTACTAAATCTTCAACCCTACTTATTTCTTCCTCTGTCATAGCTTCAAAGTGAGAAAAGTCAAATCTAAGTCTATCATGACTTACATATGATCCAGCTTGATGAACATGTGATCCAAGAACCTCAGTTAAAGCTTTATCTAAAAGGTGAGTTGCAGTGTGGTTCTTCTTAATATTTTCACGTCTAACTTTATCCACTTCTATAGTAACTGTATCTCCCACTTTAAGTTCTCCTGATACAACTTCAACAAAATGAACTATTTTTCCGCCTATGTTCTTTTTAGTATCAAGCACATTAGCTTTAAAACCATCATTAAATATTACACCTGTATCTCCTATTTGACCACCCATTTCAGCGTATAAAGGAGTAACATCAGTAACTATAATAGCTTTATTTCCTTCTGTTATAGCATCTGTAAAGTCTTCACCTTCAATTAACACTTTAACTTCTGCATTTAAAGTATCATTGTCATATCCATCAAAAACAGTTTCGATTTCTCCTGGTATAATATCTAATGTTTTAACATCAGTTCCCATGTAATTAGAAACTTTTCTTGCACTTCTAGCTCTTTCTCTTTGAACTTTCATTTCTTCGTGGAAAGCATCTTCATCTAATGATAAGCCTTCATCTTCTAATATTTCTTTTGTAAGTTCCATCGGAAAACCAAATGTATCATATAATTTAAATCCATCTACACCACTAAGAACTTTTTCATTCTTTGCTTTTAGTTCACTTATAAATCCATTTAATATTTCCATTCCTGAATCTAAAGTTTCTCTAAATTTATCTTCTTCTATTTTAATTACTTTTTTAATATATTCTTTTTTGCTATTTAGTTCTGGATAAGCTTCACTTGAATCTCTTATAACAGTATCACATAAATTGCAAAGGAATGCTTCTTTAATTCCTAAAGTTTTCCCATGTCTTGCTGCTCTTCTAAGAAGTCTTCTTAACACATATCCTCTACCTTCATTTGATGGCATAACATCATCTGAAATCATGAAAGTTATCGATCTAATATGGTCAGTTATTAATCTTAAAGATATATCTGTTTTTTGATTTTCTCCATATTTAACATTAGCTAATTTTGCAACTTCACTTAAAATATTTTCTAATGTATCAATTTCAAAAATACTATTCTTCTCTTGCATTATAGTTGCAAGTCTTTCAAGTCCCATACCTGTATCAATGTTAGTATTAGCAAGTTTTTCATAGTTTCCTTTTCCATCACCATCAAATTGAGTGAAAACAAGGTTCCAGAATTCTATTATCTTATCTTCATCTGCTAATTTAACGAACTCATCAGCGTTAGTTGGTATTTCCTCTGATCTATTAAAATGAATTTCTGTACAAGGACCGCATGGACCTGCACCATGTTCCCAGAAATTATCTTCTTTGCCTAATCTAAATATATGAGTTTTATCTACATCTGTAAGTGTAGTCCAATATTCATATGCTTCATCATCATCTAAATATATAGTTACATATAATCTATCTTTAGGAAGTTCCAACACTTCTGTGATAAATTCCCAAGCCCAAGGAATTATTTCTTTCTTGAAATAATCTGCAAAAGAAAAGTTTCCAAGCATCTCAAAGAAAGTACCATGTCTACTTGTAATACCTACATTTTCGATATCCCCTGTTCTAATACATTTTTGACAAGTTGTAATTCTTCTCTTTGGTGGCTCTTGTAATCCAGTAAAATAAGGCTTCAACGGAGCCATTCCTGCATTTATTAATAATAAACTTTTATCGTTCTTTGGAACCAAAGAAAAGCTATCCATTCTTAGATGATCTTTACTTTCAAAAAATTTCAAGTATGCTTCTCTTAAGTCATTGGTTTTCATAAATTTCATAAACTATTCCTCCATTTTTTTCAGTTAACAGTTGACTCCGATATCCATTGTGAATATCTTTTTATTGTTTATAATCTTCTTATGAAGATTTAAGATTTCATAATTATTTGTGACAAGTTATTAATTGCAGAACCACTGCTCTTTTTATAGGTGAAAAGATCCTAATTGCAGAAAAGTTCCGTATTGCAGCGTAGCTGCTCTTTTCAGTAGTGCATAGCTGCTCTTTTTATGGACGTCTAATTTGCCAAATAAAAAAAGCCCTCTCCCCAAATAGATATAGGGACGAAAGCTAGAATTCCGCGGTACCACCCTAATTATGTATGATATAATCATACATCACTTAAGCATAATTAAAAAAATATCAAGTCCATCTGCCAAGCCTATTTCCCATTATGCTTCATCAGCAGATTGCACTAATAGCCTAGCTATGAGTCCAATCTGTTTCTTCGCCTAATGAAAAATAATCATGGCATTTTGGACTTGCTCTTTTCTTTCATATGCTAGTAATTTATAGCTCCTAGGTAGCTTCAAAATATATAGCCAAAAGTTTTCACCAACCACTTTTTCTCTGAAATGACTATGATAAATTTACTTATCCTATTCATCGCTTAATATTTAATTATTTCATCAAAATTATATTTCATATAGATAATTATGTCAATATTCAACTTTATTTGTACGCCCCTAATACATAAGCTTTTTTATATAGATAAACAATATATAACTTAGACTTATGCAATAACCTACCGAAAGTAAAAACATTGTTATTTCACAGGACTATGAAAATTTCGCTGAAAGTACTAAATTGCAGGTTGCACAACTAATGCTTGCTCCCAATTTCATTGTGACAAGCATTAGTTGAACAACCTACAATTAAGAGCTTTTAACAGCTCATTTTCAATGCCTGCTGCATAAAAATGTTTCTACTTTCTAATATGGTATTTATTGCAAAGTATAAAACAACTTCTTAAGTTGTTTATCTATAAAATCTAGAACAGATAGTAATTTATATCATCATATAAAACTTTTATAATGACAGCTATTGGCACTACTAAAACCATCCCAACAAATCCGCCAAATTTATCTCCTATAAGTAATAAAATTATTATAACAAATGGATGCATTTCTGTGCTGTCCCCTGTTATTTTCGGAGATAAAATATCGCCCTCAAGCTGTTGAATTATGAACATACCCACAATTACCCAAAATGCCTTTATTGGAGAATCTAAAAGTGCAACTATTACCGCCGGAACTGCACCAAAAATTGGTCCAAAATAAGGTATTATGTTTAAAATTGCATTCAATATAGAAATCCATAAAGGAAATTTTACTTTCAATAATAATAACAACATCAATGTTAATCCGCCTATCAATCCCGAAAGCATCAATTGACTTGTTATATATCTTGTTAATACTCTATCAATATCGCTTAATATTTTTTTAGTTAGCCCTCTTTTAGAAGTTGGTAATAACAGTAGCATTTTACTATATATTTTATTACCATCGCAAAGAAAGTAATAAACCATAATAGGTATTATCGCTAGTGACATTGCATTATCTCCAATGCTCATTAAATTTTCCACTGCATTTTCTGAAAAATTTGTCCAAAAAGCATTTCCTTTTTCTAAAATTTCATTATAAATTACATTAGTGGTAGAAAAGTCATCCAAGTTATTTTTCTTTAACATTCCTTCAAGTAAGTTGCTTACGTTATCAAATATATTACTGATATTGGATATCTCATTAAATAGTGTAGGAACTATAACAATTATACATGCAGTTATGATACCTATAATTATTAATATAACCACTATTGAGGATATTTTCTTGCTTATTCTAAATTTTGCCTCAAATCCATCCCTAATAGGAGTCAAAGTATAAGCTAAAATAAAAGATGCTACAATAATATTTATTATTGAATTTATTGATTTGTTAAAAATGTAAGCTAATATTAAGCTAATAAAGCATAATAGGGTTATACCTAGAAGAATTGCTTTTTTATGCTTTCTTAATTGCATTGTGCCTATCCATATTATGAGGTAAAGTTTTAAACATAACTCCCTCATTTCCTGTATATAATATATATTCCTCTCCGAGGATGCATCTATTTAATAGAATAATTTGCTTACCCTTTATCATTTTATCTACTAACCCTGAGCTTATAACTATTGCTTTAATTGAATAATCTTGTATATCTATTATAATATCCTCTAGAACTCCTTTAACATTCCCCAATGTATCAATAACTTCCATATACTTAATCTCTTTAAATGTAAGTCCCTCACCTTTTTTTATATTTTCTATTATTACATCTTCACCTATATCTATAACATCTTCCATGTCTATATAGTTATTTTTAGAGAACAGATGGCTATTGGATACCTTAAATCCTACAATCTTTCCCCAAAAGAAATCTATGTATAAGTCTTCTATAATGCCAATCTTTTTGCCTTTAATGTTATAAACTTTCTTGAAATAGAAGTCTCTAGTTTTAAACATTGTGCACCTCCAAAATAATTTTTAATAGAAAGTCCTTATGCCTGCTTATGTCTATACACTATATACTGTAGTGTTCCCCCTATATTCTCTAAAATAAGTAATATAGTTAATAAACTAAATCTAGTTCATTTGATATGGTCTCCAACAAGAGGAAAATTATTCATATTAATATGCTCAAATGTATAATTTTACCGCACAATAATTTTGCACTTAAAAAATCGTAGACTACTATGGTTAATTTTCGTGTTGCACTTCGCACTTCTTTCACTATGTAATTTTTTTATATATTTTACTTTTCTAGCTTATGTATGCAAATTTAGCAGGTGAATATAATTTATTTTTTAATCTTTTAAAATACTGAACCTAATTGGTTAACCTGTTCAAAAGGTTATGCACAGATTTCACTGAATTATAATTTCCATTATACTTTATGAAGGCTTTGCCTCTATGGGCGAGCTCCTACGAAAATACCAATACTTTCATCATCATACATTGTGGATACTTTGTCTTCATGAGCAGTACTAGAGAATAAAAATAGTACCTACTATTTAGTAAGTACTTAATTTCATCAACTAAAATTTTTGAGACAAAATTTTAATATCCTTAGAATTTAGGTGAATCTATTCAATAATATACAACCGTTTTCTTTAACTTTAATAAAAGAGACACTACCATTATCAGTTGTTAGAAAAATTAATGTAAGTATAAAATATTCATTCTAAATGCCAATTTAAAAATGCAGCTTTTTATTCGCTTCATGACATTACCCTCTTATTATTTAGATTTACTCCAATCACTTCCACTTATATCTTACTTCTAAGTATTCACCACCTCTGTCGTATCCTAATATGTTATATCCATTTTTGTTATATCCTTCTTTATCAAAACCTGCACTATTAAATCCATTTCTATCATATCCTTTTTTGTCGTATCCTTCTCTATCATACCCTTCCTCGTTATAATATGTCCCATTTCTATGCATTCCTCTTTTACCAAATCCATACTCGTCATACTTCGTACCATTTTTATGAAATCCTTTAGAATTAAAGCCATGTTCATCGTATCTTTTTAACGCCTTGAAGATATTCAAAAAATCACCTTCCAATTTTTTACTCCCAAAAACATTATATCAAGTATGTCTTCATAAGTTAATACTATTATGTAAAATATAGGCAAATATTTTATCTCCTCTAGTTGGTAATTGATATTCACTCCCATTGTTTATTTATCCTAACTTTTTAGTATTATTTCCGTAAATTATCAAATCAGTATAATTACTCACAAAGTTCTTTTTAATTCTAAATCACATAGTTCTTTTTAATTCTAAATCACATAGTTAATCCTCTCACAAAACGCGCGGCTTGCTCTGAACCTATAAAGCTTTTTACTGGCTATAACACTCCTCTGCTACTTGCACATTGTGAAATATTCTGCAACTTCAAAACAAAAAAAAACGAGAGCACTTACGCACTCTCAGTTTTAAAAATATTTAAATTACAATAACTCTTTAGATTATACTTTCTATTATTCCGCCGCCAACTACTATTTCATCATCATAAAATACAACTGACTGACCTTTAGTTATTGCCCTTTGTTTTTCCTTAAAGATAACTTTCACCCTACCATTTGGAAGTGGTATTAAAGTCGCTTCTGCTGGTTTTGCAGAATATCTGATTTTTGCTGTAACTTCTATTTCTTTTTCAAGTTTATCAAAAGGAATAAAATTTACATCAGTTGCAATTAATTCTGTTTTGAAGATATCATCTTCAGAACCTAGTACAACTTCGTTGGTTTTAGCATTTATATTTGTTACAAATACTGGCCTTCCAAGTGAAAGTCCAAGTCCTTTTCTTTGTCCAATAGTGTAATATACAATTCCTTTATGCTTACCTAGTATATTACCACTCTTATCGACAAAGTTACCTGGTTTAACCCTATTTGGTTCTGCCTCTGAAATATATTTCCCATGATTATTATCAGAAATGAAACATATTTCTTCACTATCTTTTTTATTATGAACAGCAAGACCAATTTCTTTCGCTATTTCTCTTATTTTTGTCTTTTCATAATCTCCACAAGGCATTAATGTATGTTCTAACTGATCTTGAGTAAAATTATATAAAGCATACGTTTGATCTTTTCTATCATCATCAGATCTGATTAACAGATATCTATCATCTCGCTTTTCAATTTTAGCATAATGACCAGTAGCAACATAATCTGCCCCTATACCTCTTGCTCTTCTTAGAAGTTCATCAAACTTTAAATGTTTATTACATTCAATACAAGGGTTTGGAGTTTTTCCGTCTATGTATTCTTGAACAAATTTATCAATAACTTTTTCCTTAAAATAATCTCTAAAATTCAAAACATAAAATGGTATATCAAGTTTGTCGCATACTCTTCTTGCATCATCAACAGCAGAAAGGGAGCAGCAGCCCCCTTCCCTTTCTTCAAATTCCTCATCGTGCTGCCAAATCTGCATTGTAGCACCAATGACGTCATATCCCTGCTGTTTTAATAAATATGCAGCAACAGAACTATCTACACCACCACTCATACCTACTAAAACTTTTTTCTTCATAAATTCACCTATTACTCTTCTCCATGTACAGCAGCATGTAGATCTTCATCACTATGTTCTTCCATAGGTATTACTTCTAATCCATTTTTTGCTCTGTAATCATTTATAGCTTTATGAATTGCTTCTTCTGCAAGAACTGAACAATGCATTTTTACTGGTGGAAGACCATCTAAAGCTTCTGCAACTGCTTTGTTAGTTAATTCCCAAGCTTCATCTAATGTTTTCCCTTTAATTAATTCTGTAGCCATTGATGATGAAGCAATAGCTGATCCACATCCAAAAGTCTTAAATTTAACATCTTTAATGATATTATCTTCAACTTTTAAGTAGATTTTCATTATGTCTCCACACTTAGCGTTTCCAACTTCACCTACACCATTTGCATCTACTATTTCTCCAACGTTTCTTGGATTTTGGAAATGTTCCATTACTTTTTCACTGTATATCATATTAATTTTCCCCTTTCTTTAAAAAGTCATCCCATAATGGTGACATATTTCTTAATCTTTCAATAATTGGTGGTACAACTTCAAGAACATAATCTACATCTTCTTCTGTTGAACCTTCACCCATACTAAGTCTTAATGATCCGTGAGCAATTTCATGAGGAAGCCCGATTGCAAGTAATACATGTGATGGATCTAAAGAACCTGAAGTACAAGCACTACCGCTTGATGCACAAACCCCTTTAAAATCTAATGATAATAAAATCGATTCACCTTCAATAAATCTAAAACATACATTAACATTTCCAGGAAGTCTCTTATCTCCTCTTGGTCCATTTAATTTAGTGTATGGAACTTCAAGTAAACCAGCTATTAATTTTTCTCTTAACGCAGTTAATCTTTTCATATGCTCTTCTAAATTATTAGTAGCAAGTTCAAGAGCTTTACCAAGTCCAACGATAGAAGCAATATTTTCTGTACCTGCTCTTCTATTCTTTTCTTGAGCTCCACCGTGAATTAAATTATCAATTTTAATTCCCTTCTTTATATAAAGAACTCCAATACCTTTTGGTCCATAAATCTTATGGCCTGCAAGTGATAGCATATCTATATTCATTTCTTTAACATCAACAGGAACATTTCCAACAGCCTGAACTGCATCTGTGTGGAAGAAAACTTTCTTTTCTCTACAGATTTCTCCAATTTCTTTTATAGGTTGAATTGTTCCTATTTCATTATTAGCAAACATAATACTTACTAAAATTGTCTTATCAGTTATAGCATTTCTTAAGTCATCTAAATTTATGAAACCTTCTTCATCAACATCTAAATATGTAACATCAAAGCCATTCTTCTCTAAGTATTCACAAGTATGAAGAACTGCATGATGCTCAATCTTAGTTGTTATTATATGGTTTCCTTTATTCTTATGAGCTGATGCAATACCTTTTATAGCCCAGTTATCAGCCTCTGATCCGCCACCTGTAAAATACACTTCATCAGGTAAACAGTTTAACGCTTCTGCTATCTGTTCTCTTGCCTTATCTATAGCTCTTTTTGTTTCTCTTGATATTCCATAAAATGAAGATGGGTTACCAAACTTTTCAGTAAAATAAGGAAGCATTTCTTCTAATACTTCTGGCTTTACATAAGTTGTAGCTGAATAATCCATATATACGTTCTTCATAATCATTCACTCCTATCCACTATCTTAATATTATTCTTATTATTTTTAATTGTCTCATAATCATCAAGTATATCTTGTAATGTAATTGAGTTCATAACATCGTCTATGCTTCTTTTAATCTTCTCCCAAACTGCTTTGGTTGCACAGCAATCCGAGCTATCGCACTCAACACCATCAATACAGTCTGCTATCTCAACTGGCCCTTCAAGAATAGTCATAATATCGCCAACCGTTATGTCTTTTGGCGCTTTACATAGAACATATCCACCTTGAGCACCTCTTATACTTCTAATCATATTAGCACGTCTAAGCGGGCTAAATAACTGTTCTAAATAGTATTCCGAAAGATTTTCTCTCTTTGATATAGTTTTTATTGAAACGGGGGCACCACCATAATTAGATGCTAAGTCAACCATAGCTCTAACTCCATATCTTCCTTTAGTTGAAAGTTTCATTATTTCTTCACCCCTTTTCGTTTTTTGTTGATATTTCTTTGTTTTTCTAGTATTATAAAAGATATATTAAATTCGCTTATATCTTACCAAAATACTCGGCTTTTGTCAAACGATAATTGCTATTATTTTTTTATTTCTGCCCAGTATTTCCTCAAACTCTCTTCATATTTATTATTTTGTTCATTATAATAAATCTTTCCAAGCAGTTCTTGCGGTAAATAACTCTGTTTTACATAATGATTAGGATAATCATGAGGATATTTATAGCCACCAACACCAAGGTTTGCTGCTCCAGAGTAATGAGCATCCTTTAAATGCATTGGAACATCTCCAAAGTTAATGTTTTCTAGATCACTCATAGCAGAATCTATAGCTAAGTATGCACTATTAGATTTAGGAAGCGTTGCTAAATATACAACTATTTCTGAAAGAATTATTCTTGCCTCCGGAAGTCCAACTTTTAATGAAAGTTCTATTCCAGAATTAACAACAGATAATGCATTTGGAAATGCAAGACCAATGTCTTCTGCTGCAATAACAGATATTCTTCTAATTATAGCAGTTAGATTTCCTCCTTTAATCAATCTAGCTAGATAGTGTACTGCTGCATTAGGGTCACTGCCCCTTATACTTTTTTGAAGAGCACTTAATAAATTATAAAATTCATCTCCACTAGAATCAGCCCGCATACTTGATTGGCCTAGACTTTCAATATATTCGCTCGAAATAACTCTAACCTGCTTAACCTGAGAGTTTACAGCCAGCTCTAAAATATTATAAGCCTTTCTATAATCACCTTGAGAGATTTCTCCAATATACTCCAGCGCCTCATCTGAATATTCTATTTCTATCCCTTCATCTATAAGCTTTTGTATAGATCTCTTAAGACCAACTATTATGTCACCTGTAGTTAGAGGCTTAAAAGAGAATATATTACATCTGCTTATTATAGCTTTGTGTATAACAAAATATGGATTTTCAGTTGTACTTGCAATCAAAGTTATTCTTCCATCTTCTATAAATTCTAACAATGCCTGCTGCTGCTTTTTGTTAAAATGTTGAAGTTCATCAATATACAAAACAACTCCATTATAATTTAATAAGCTATCTATATTATTAGTTATGTCCTGAATATCCTTAACTGATGCAACTGTTGCATTTAATTTATAAAATTTCTTATCTACATAATTAGCCATTATATTCGCCAAAGTTGTTTTTCCAGTTCCTGGTGGTCCGTAAAATATGCAATTACATATGTTTTTTCCAGCTATCAAGTTATATAATGGCTTTCCTTGCCCTAATATATGCTGCTGTCCTACAAAATCTTCTAATTTATTAGGTCTCATTAAGTCTGCTAATGGTCTCACCTTTTCCACTCCTTTCTGCAATTATCGTTTTAAGGCGTAATCAAAAATAATAACAATTCTCACTTTAATCATTTTCTATCAGAGTTAAATCTCAGGCGACTACTGAGTCGTATACTTTTTATAGATCTGACTTTTTAATCTCTGCGATAAAAATCTGAAATACTAATTTTACATTCTATTTAGCAGCAGATATATCCATAGCAAGGCTGCTCTTACTGCTGTATTACTTATGCCTAACCCAAAATCTTCTTGGTAGTTTTGGACTTATCTTTTTCTTTAATGCGTCTTAACTTATATATGTTTCACAATTCACAATTCACAATGCACATTTCACAATTCTCAATGCACAATTACGTCTAGAATTCTTACAATATTTTTAGAATTATGATGAAGATTTATTTTTACAATATATATAACAAACTTTATTTTATATAAAATAACACTTTCCCCAATATTTTTCTTCGCTAGAAATAAAAATAGCGACAAGTAATATTATAGCAGATATAAAAAAATAAGAAAGCAGTAAGAATTTAAAATTCTTACTGCTTTGCTTCTGCTATTAATGAATAAGTATTACTATTACATTTGATTATAAAACTCTTAGTTTAATGCAAATATAATTAATAATTCTCAAATCTTTATATTCGTCTATAAATTCAGCTATTAAGCTTGGAATGGTGTAGCTGAAGAACTTACATAATATAACTGTCCTGTTTTAGTATTTAATAAAGAAATAACTGCTGTTACTGTTCCTTTAGTCCCTGCTTTAACTGTATATTCACCTACTCCAGTTGTTGTTATACCAACATCTGTTCCACCGTCAACACTTATAGTTATATCTTTCTTAACAAGATAGTCAACACCATCTATATTATCAGGTTTTTCTTGTCCTAATTCTTCTTTAAACTTAGGTGCAAGTACTGATGCTACGTTTATAGTTGCAGTTTTTCCATCTGCACTAAGTACTGGTGTTATATTAGGGATTACAGCTTCTTGTGCATATTTATCATCTATAGCAGATTGTTGAGGATCTACTGTACTTCCTCCTGAACTATGATGGCCTCCACCACCGCCTCCAGTTGTTGTGGTTGGAATTGTAGTTCCTGTTGTATCTGATGGATCACTTACTTTTACTGGAACTCCAGCAGATGTGAATGCTAACGTTGGTGTTGGTTTCTTATCACCTATAGCTTCTCCGCTTGCCGCAAAAGTATAAACTACTCCATTAATTGTTACATTACCTGTTGCCATTGCTCCATTTGCTGCAAGGTAATATACTTTTCCATTAACCTCAATTACTCCAGTTTGCATTGCTCCTGATGTTGATGCAAAATACCATACACCATTATCATTTATCCAACCTGTTTTCATAGCGCCTTTAGTTCCATCAGATACTGGATTCAAATAATACCATGTACCTCTATCATTTATCCAACCAGCTTGCATTGCTCCTGATCCATTTGTATAGTACCATGTACCTCCATCATTTACCCAACCTGTTCTCATTTCTCCTGATGGTTGCATATAGTACCATGTACCTCCGTCATTTGCCCATCCTGTTTTCATATACCCTGTTGAATCAAAATAATACCAATTTCCATCTATTGATCTCCAACCTGTAGAATATGAATTTCCTTCTGTATTCCACCAACCATTAGAATCTTGCTTCCATTCTGCTGATGCTCCAATTGGAGATAAAGTTGCTATTGTTAATGCTGCAACTACAGATGCAACTATTTTCCTTAATTTTAAACTTTTCATTATTATATTACCCTCCTTAAATACTCTTACTATTCAATTATAATAAAACTTAATTTGTTTATATCATCCTAATAAACAAATAACACCTTATATTGCCTACTCTTAATTTAGCCTTCTTCTAAGTTTAGGCAAAAACATAAGTAAACCTATGACAAATATTATTGCACCATAAACCAATAAAATATTAGAAAAATATTTTATCGTATAAGAAATTGTATCAACTAAATAAGCTTGGCTAATATTTATCTTTTCATAAGCTTTAAAAAAGTACGCACCACTAGAGATTGCTAACAATACTAGACCTGACGATAAAAATGCATTTCTTATGTATTTTAAGCTTGAATTAAAATCTCCGCCGTTTATTTTGATTAGCATTCCCATCAAAATAAACGGTAATATTATAAATAGCCAAAACAGTTTATAACTTATTGATGTGACTTTTGCTATCTTTTGAAGCTTACTAGAACCTAACATCTTATTTAAGTTTATTTTTTCAACTTCTTTATTAATATTATCCTCAGCTTCACTTTGTAATTTTTTTGTTATGTTTTCTAACTGACTTTTGGCACTTTTACTAACCCCAGGTTGATCTGTAGGATTTGTAATTTTACTATTTGATGATCCCTCACTTGAGTTTTTAACATCCCCCTGATTTTCTTGTGCAGGTGAATTATCATTGCTAGTATCGCTAGTAGTTTTCTCTGCTGTTGACCCAGTTGAATCATCATCAATTGTTATCCCATACCCAGCCAATATATTTAAAGCTTGCTCTTCAGTTATCCCTTTTTTTCTTGCCTTTTCAATAGCTTGTTCCTCAGTTAAACCTTTTTCTTTTAATATTTCCCTTACTCTAGCCTCTGCTTCTTCTTTAGACATTAGCTTTTCTACATTAATAGTATTTTGTCCTACTTGCGACTGTTCTTTATTAACAACCATATTACTGAACATAACAGGATGCCCACTATAGGCCATATTATCCAGCTTTATATTGCTATTATAAGACAAATCATTTTTATCAGATTTCAAATTACCAAATATAGATTGTAATATATCCGCAACTCTTTGCTTATATATTTCTGTATTTAAAGGTTTTATATTATTTTCTCCTGTTTCTAAATAATCAATTAAGCCAGAAATCATAGTATCAGCTTCTTTTCTTATGTCATCTTCTGTTATTATAGATTCCTTAATGTCATAATTAATATTTTTAGCACTTAATATAGCATCTATTTTATCATAAACTGATGTTGTAATTTGTTCATAAGTATTATTTTTATCAAGTATATTAGTATACGTATTTTTATTTAATACAATAGCCTTAAGAAATATAGATAATACTGCAAATATAATACTGCACACTAACAATATGGCAATAATAACACTGATGCTTTTTCTTGTCTTATTCATGCTAGTATATTAATCCTTCCTAATAAGATTAAAAAATTCTTACAAATCTAATTATTAAATTTATTTTTGTGATGGATTTTTTATTTCGCTTTTTTTATTATTAAAATCATTCCAAGTGAAATCTTTAGCCTTATCTATAACCTTTTGAAGATCCTCAGAATTAAGTTGAATTATAGTTTTACCTGATTGTAAATTTTTAATAGTAGCACTTGTTCTTCCTTCAGCATCTTTTCCAAAAGCAACAGATAAATTACTATTATAAGCATTAACTATAGCAATAACTTTCCCTTCAGCTTTTGCTCTATCCTCATCTTTTTTTAGGTCATTATCCATAGCTTGTACTTTTTTTGCAATTTCTATGAAATCATCTCTAAATCTCTCGAAATTCTCTTGGCTGCTAGTAGCTTTTTGTAAAATTTCTTTTACAGTAGCATCTTTATTGTTTTCAAATTTTTTTATTGCTTTATTAGCAACTTCAGAATCTCCAAACGTATCTTTAACATTGCCAATGAATTTATCAGTGACAACTGTATTGATTGGAGTATCTGCCTTTACCCCTTCAAATAGACCTGTTGGATTTGTTCCCTCAAGATATTGAGTTGCGAGCATATTTATTAGTAAATCAGTCTTACTAGTTGTTTGTTTTTCAGCTGCTAAAGCTCCTATAGATGTAGAACAAGCTACTACTAATCCAAGTGCTCCCATTGATAATAATTTTTTCATTTTCATTCTTATTTTTCCCCTTTCAATATTTTAACTATATTCTCTTCCATATAACAGTATACATATTCTATAATATATCATTTATGGAGTAATTACAATATTTTTTCCATGTTAACCCTCCATATGAATGGTTTTTCAATTAAAAATTACCATTTATTTCAATTTCTCTCTCTCTTCTAAGTACAATCTAAATTACCACTATTTATAATAATTTGAAATTTAAATATTTAAATGGTAAATTATATATGTGTATATTTCAAACTTCACATAGTTATACATATGTAATAAACTCAAACAAACTATTGTGAACTTTGAGCATAACTAATTAAGTATTATGAGGAGTGTTAAAATGAAAAATTTCAAACTAAAAAACTTAGTTTTTGTAGCTGCAATAACACTTGTAGCTACTGCTACTGTTGTACTTCCTACAAAGGCATCAGCTGCTTGGAGACAAGCTGATAATGGTAGCTGGAGCTACAGCGACGGAGATACTGCAGTATATGGTTGGAAATTAATCAATGGAAATTGGTATTTTTTCGATTCAAATTCTGTAATGAAAACTGGCTGGGTTAATGATGGTGGTAAATGGTATTACCTAGCATCATCTGGCGAAATGAAAACTGGCTGGATTAGCGATGGTGGTAAATGGTATTATACTAATCCATCTGGAGATATGCAAACTGGTTGGCTTTTAAACAACGGTGCTTGGTATTATCTAAATTCATCTGGAGATATGAAAACTGGATTACTTGAATTAAACGGTAAAACTTATTATTTAAGTGACTCTGGAGCAATGAAAACAGGAACTATAACTATTAATGGTGTAAGTTATACTTTTGGTCAAAATGGCGAAAAAGTAACTACGTCTACAGCAAATCAAAATGCTACTACAAGCACTACTACAACTTCTACTTCATCAGGAGGCTCAGGTGGTTCAGGAGGCAGTAGCTCTGGATCAAAAAATGATGACACTGACTCTTCATATGAATACTTATACGGAACTTGGACCGTTGGCAATCTTGTTTATAAAGGTAGTAACAATGACTCTATAGAATCATATGTCGGTGAACAATTTACAATCTCTAAAGATGGTATTACTGCTACACTTCCTGTTCTTGGCGTAACAACTATTAATCCTACTATTAAAGAAAGCTCAATGACAGCTTCTGAATTCAAATCAAAATGGAAGATTTCAGTTAGCGGCAATACTGTTAAACGCCTCCACATATCTTATAGTAGCTATTCTGCAGATATGTATATTACTGAAGATGATACAAAATATGTTTCAGTAAAAGGTGCTCTTTTTGAATTACAATAATAAAACTTGTTATTCTTGTATTTAGCTTTTAATCTAAAAAATAGGTACTTATTTATGTACAAGCATTTAACATAATCACGAGCGCCATTTAGAAGATGGTTTTCTGAGCGCTAAAATACACAGTAAAAATAAACCTTTGGATGTTAGATTATCCAAAGGTTTATTTTATATATATATTTCATTTCACATTTCACAATGCTCAATTCACAATTCACGATTCTCAATTCACAATGCTCAATTTATAATTCACAATCACAATGCACATTTCACAATTACAGCTAAAATTTTCCTAATATTTTTAGAATTATCATGAAGAACTATCTGGGCCATATATTTACTATTAATTATTCTCTTCTTAAAGATTCTACTGGATCTAACCTAGCAGCTTTATTAGCTGGCAATAATCCAGCCAGAACGCTTATAACAATACTTAATGTTAATCCAAAAGCAGCATATGACTTCTTTATCAAAACTAAATTGATGCCAAATAATTTAATTGACTTGATATTTATACCTCTCATTAATGCATATGCAAAGACAAGTCCAATAATCCCGCTAAAGCAGCCGATTAAGAACGCTTCTAAAACAAAAATCTTTCTTATATCCTTCCGACGTCCCCCTATGGCTTTAATTATTCCTATTTCCTTAGTCCGTTCTACAACACTAATATACATTATTACTACAATCATAATTGCAGATACTACCAAAGATACTGCTGAAATTCCTGATAATACATAAGTTAAAATGCTTATCATAGAATTAAACATATTTAACATTTGCTCTTGTGAAGATCCTGAATATCCAAGTTCCTTAACCTTTTCTTTTATTCCATCAGTATATTTTTCACTAGGTGTATTTAAATACATTACATTAGGTTTTAATTCATATTTATTCTCTGAATACCAATTTTCTAAATCTGAATAGTTTAAAAAGACGGACTTCATAATTGAAGTTAAATCTCCACCGGCTGTAGTGTAAATTCCACTTACAATAAATTCTTTTTTTAATACCTTTTGATTTACTAAAATGCTCAAAGTCACCTTTTTACCAATAACGTCTTCTCCAACTTTATCACTTATAGTTTTATTTATTAGTATCTCTCCATCTTTAGGTAACGTTCCTTCCTTAAGATTTGATTCTGTTATATTTGAGGATATGGTTGAAAGCCTCATAACATTACTTCCTTTTCCATTATAACTTAAAGAATCTGCTCCTAAAGATATTTCATTAAATCCCTTTTCTATAGAAGATACATTTTCTATTTCTGATAGCTTTTTTATATCTTCTTCTTTAAATGGAGTTTGTTTATTTATATCAGGCTTCTGTATCGTAGCAATATCTAAGTCAACTGTTTCAGAATCATCACTAGGCATATTCACTTCTATTACCAGAGGATTAACATAACTATTCATAGTTCTATTAAAATAAGCCTTAATTCCATTTCCAAAAGCCAGCATCAAGATAAGACTCATTATTCCTATACTTGAGCCTATAGAAATAAATATATTTCTTATTGCCTTTTCCTTCATATTAGTAAGTGCCAGCTTTATTGCATTAAATGAATTTAAACTTTTCCCTCTTTTTCTGATGTATCTGCTTCCTTCATAGTTCTTCTCATCGCCAACAGCAGCTTCCAATTCAAAGGATTTATTATCCTCATTTATACTTCCATCAGCTATTTTAATTACTCTGCTGCAGCAAGATGCTACTTTTTCAGAATGAGTAACCATAATCACAAGTTTACCAGCTTTAGCTATACTCTTCATTATTTCTAGAACTTGCATTGATGTCTTTGAGTCTAGGCTTCCTGTAGGTTCGTCTGCAATAATTATTTCAGGATCATTCACTAATGCTCTCGCAATAGCTACCCTCTGTTTCTGCCCACCTGATAACTGGTTTGGCTTCTTATTTATATGATCTTTTAACCCAAGTTCTATTAACAATTCTTTTGCACGTTTAACTCTTTCTTTTTTCTTTACATTAGATAGTGTCATAGCTATTGCTACATTATTTAAAATGGATAAATGCGGTATTAGATTAAAGCTTTGAAAGACAAACCCAATCTTATTTTTCCTATAATCATCGAGTTCTCTTTTCTTAAACTTTTTAATATTCTCTCCGTTTACAAATAATTCTCCATTATATTTAGAATCCAATCCACCTATTAAATTCATTAATGTAGACTTACCACTACCCGATTCTCCTATAATTGCCACTAATTCATTTTTTTCAAAAGATAAATTAATATCTTTTAACACATAAACTTTTTCACTACTTTTTACTTTATAATATTTGCTAATATTTTTTAAACTTAATATACTCATTATTTTCCTCTTTTACTAATTCAACTTAAATTTCAAAACTTAAATAACTATACTCTTTAAGTAATCTGTGAATACATCTCTAAGTTCTGAATTTCTTAATGCGTATTCTACTGTAGCTTTTAGGTATCCAAGTTTATCTCCAACATCATATCTTTTTCCTTCAAAGTTATATGAATAAATTGCTTCTTCTTTAAGCAATTCTAATAATGCATCTGTAAGCTGTATTTCATTACCTTTTCCAGGTTTAATTCTGCTTGATACCTCAAATATCTGTGGTGTTATTATGTACCTTCCAAGAATTGCAGTATTAGATAAAGCATCTTTAATATTTGGTTTTTCCACTAACCCCTTAACCTTAGAAACTCTATCCTCAATTTTTATTCCATTAACTATTCCATACCTTGATACATGTTCTGGTTCTACTGCCTGCACTCCCAATATACTTGTTTTGTATTCACTATAGCAGTCCATAAGCTGCTTTAAACAAGGCTTTTGGTATTCATTTGTATAAACAATATCATCTCCAAGCAATACTGCAAAAGGTTCATTTCCTACAAATGCCCTAGCACAGTAAATAGCATGTCCTAATCCTCTTGGTTCCTTCTGTCTTATGTAGTGAATATTTGCCATACCTGATATATCCCTGACTATCTTTAATAAATCGTCCTTATTATTTTTAGCTAGTTCTGCTTCAAGTTCCACTGACTTATCAAAATGATTTTCAATGCATGTTTTATGCCTTCCAGTTATAATAAGAATTTCTTCAATTCCAGAAGCTATTGCTTCCTCCACAATATACTGAATTGCAGGTTTATCCACTATAGGAAGCATTTCCTTAGATTTTGCTTTAGTTGCTGGAAGAAACCTTGTGCCCAAGCCTGCCGCAGGAATTATCGCTTTTTTTATTTTTTTACTCATGATTATGTCCCCCATATTAGTCATCTTATCTTTTTTTGTCAATTATATCCTATTTATAGTATAACATGAAATTTTATTGTATTGTGAAATTATTTTAACAGCTGCTGAAGTAAAGAGAAATCAAAATCATCCTTAAGCCAATAAGTTATAAAAATAAGAAATATATATATATTGCAATTCAAATACACATTTCACAATTCATAATTTCAGCCAAAATTCTTGTAATATTTTTAGAATTATAATGAAGAATTATTTTTGCAACATATATATTAAAGAAAAAAGTACGTAATTTTTTAACTACGTACTTTTTTCCTTATGACCTTTTCCTTTTATAAATTTTATAATAGGAAAGATAAAATAAGCCTAATCCAATCATTGCTCCCATAAAATCAACTAAAATATCACTAACTAATGAAGTCCTTCCTGGTATAAAAGATTGATGGAACTCATCAGTTACAGCATAAAATAAACAAATAAACAATATGTAAATTATCATACCTTTTCCATTTTTATTATAAGAGAAAAGTGCACCGCAAACTAGAATTGCTAGTACCATATACATAAATGCATGTGCATTTTTCCTTACTATATGATCTAAATTACTTGCTTCTTCCTGCTTAACATTAATGCTATTCTTATTTACTTGGGAACTATCACTACTGCTCACTGCCTTATCTTTATTTTCAGCTTGTGATTTTTCTTGATTTCTTTGAGCATTTTCAATTATATTAACCACCTTAGTGCTTTGTTCATGAGAAATTGTTCCGTTATTTCCTGACATATAAAATATAAATCCCATCCAGAACAAACATAAAAGTATAACGATTTTTTTCAAGTGACCACCTCTTTTTAATTAGACCATTTGTGAATTTCATTTCAATAGTGTTAATAGTTATCTTATATTATACCCCATAAATCACTTGCTTAAAACAAAAGTTGCACTAAACATAATTTAGTGCAGTAACTTTATATAATTATAATTTTCAATCTCGCCATCTAACTTATAATAAAATCTATTCCTCTAAAAGACGTTGTATCAAGTTAAAAATTGCTTCTGCACTGTTAAAATTTTCAGGAATTATTTCAATTGCAGGAACTTCAATATCATATTCATCATCAATTACATTAACAATTTCAACAATATCAAATGAATCTAAAATTCCTTCATCAACTAAAGTTGTACATGCACCAAAATCAACATCATCTCTAACACCTTGTAATAATTCAATTAACTTCTCCATAATATATCTCTCCTTCTAAGTTACAACATAAATCTAAATTTAATGTTGTTTATTTATTTTATATATTCTTCTATTAGCTTTTTACGATCAATTTTTCCATTCATATTGAGTGGCATAGTGCTTCTATTATTGCAGACATTAGGCAGCATATAACGAGGCAGCTTTTTCTTCAAATTCTGTGATAGTTTTTTAGTCTCAAGGCTTCCTGAATATACAGCAACAATTTGATCACTTTCTTTATTATATAGGCAGCAACACATATCCACGCCTTCTAATGCGCTCATTGCATTTTCTATTTCACCTAACTCTATTCTATTTCCCATATGTTTTATTTGAAAGTCTTTACGTGAAACATAAACTAATTCTCTATTCTCATTCCAGTAAACTAAATCTCCTGTACAATAAACAGTTTCAGGATAGCTCTTATTTA
>Ga0183101_1001019_pt1 | contig 30897 bp, 39 predicted proteins | sample Biomet3_FD_127790 | JGI IMG/M metagenome (GOLD analysis project Ga0183101, IMG submission 127790) | Microbial communities from bioreactor (seeded with sewage sludge) at LBNL, California, USA - Biofuel metagenome 3 | ecosystem: Engineered > Bioreactor > Anaerobic > Unclassified ...
GTATTTTCAAATGCAATAGTAATACAATGAGCATCTCCACAATAAATAGTAGGATGATTCTTAATCTTTATATTCAAAGATTGAAAAATTTCCAAAACTTTATTAATCACTTCACAACTTGGAGCAAATTTATTAGTTTGCAAAGTTTTCAAGTCTTTAATTATCTTTTTCATTTTGGTTCTTCTTTGTTGCTAAACTCATTGTAATAATAGACTTGACTTTATCCCAACCCAAAGGACTATCTGTATTAATACACTCAACTGTAAACTTATGAGGTTCAAACGTAGTAATTTCCACACTTGAATTTTCATTAAATTCTATTAACGTATCAGTAAACTTAAAACTTATTCCACCACTAAAATTAGTTGAAATCTTCGGATAAGATAAAACTTTAATATTTAAAGTAGATAAATTATAAATTATTTTTGAGATAAGCTCCATACTAGGAGTATCAACAGATTTAATACAACTTAATTCGTTTAGTTGTTTAATTATCTTCTTCATATCGCCATTCAACTTTAAGTTCTTTATCTTGTAAATTAGTTAATGTAAATCCTTTAATTTCATCCATTTTCTTGTGAGTATTAGCAAAATAATCTTCTTTAATAGCAGATAAAACAATTTCCATCTTATCTGTTGTAACATTAGAATCAATTATTTCTAAAGCAAAATCGAATTTTTCACCCTTAATAAAGGGGCCAAAATCATTCAAAATAGTTATACCATACAATTGCCAGGCACAATCATAAATACATTTTGCATCCACATATTTATATAAATCATAGTTATTTGCACTAACAATTAGTGGGTACAATATCAAATTAAATTGAGTAATAAATTTATCCCAACCTAAAGAATCATTTAAAACATATTGAGTTTCAAACTCAGGTTTATTAAATTTACATAGAGTAAAATTATTATTGAAGCTTAATGTATATAATACTTGATTTTTACGTTTCCAAGTAATAACTAAATTATCATCTATTATATTCAGTATTGGTTCTCTTAACTGATAACCAGGCCCATTATGGTTAAAAAGTTTTTTAACGAACTCTTTATATTCAGTAAAGTTGCTATTTTTGCATACTTTTATAATATCATCTCCAAATAATTCTAAGGTATATCTCATTTTACCTCTGCATGTTCCATACTAAGTAGTTGTCGAGTAAACTTTCTCCACTCCATTTCATCTTCTAAATTATACTCAATATTTTCTATAGTAATAACATCATAAAAACTACAATGTGTAAAATTCAAATTAAACTCCATCAAATGACTAGCAGTTTCATCTACTGACCATAAAAAACTAACATTTTGTTTATAATCAATATGAATTTTTGGCATATCTAATGTATCAGAACGAGAAATAGTTTTCATTAATCTTGCGCAAAAAGCATTAACATATTCTGTATTACATTTATTTTTAGATGTATATAAAGCAAGTAATGTATTTGTAAGTCCTGTAATATTAGTTTTCATGCTTTCTCCTTATTTTTCTTTCCAAGAAAATTCTGAATATCCACCATATATAATATGACCTAATTCAGTAATATTTTCATTTATCCAATAATCTTCTTTAATTTGAATTAATTTAATTTTACTATATGCAGCCATATTTCCATCTTCAATAACAAAAGGCAAAACAGTATCAAGTGGAAGAGTATTACTATAAGAAAAATAACTAGAATGAATAATAACATTAGTTAACTGAAAATTTCCATTTTCTAATTTAGCAGAAGTTTCATACGAATATAAATCATGATTCTTTACACTAACGACTGTTCTCATTAAACTCCTCCATTAGTGTAACTCGTACTTTTGTTAATACTCTACCTAGCCAATTAGTTCCACGCCAAGTAGATTTATCAGTAATTTTTGGAAAATCCACAGCACGTTTGATTCCCCAAATAGCATCAAATGGAGAAGCTTCTACTAACTTATGTGGATGAGTTTCAAATAATATTTTTCTTAATTCAGGATTTTGTCTAAACTTTGCAAGATTATTTCTATATACTATTTTTCTAGCATGTTCATTCCAAATATCTTCATCAAATGGAGTAACTTGTCTACCAAAATATTGTTGTTCTTTTGGTGAATTACTACGCAAAATCATTTTAGCACGTTTTGTATCATTAAACAATAACGCCTTATGATACATCATTCCTTGTTCTGCTCTATTAAAAGTAACTTCTTTAAATTCATATGGGGAGGGCCACCATTGAGATAAGCACCCTTTCCAAAAGAAAGCATAATTACCTATTATTGTATAATGCGGATTCATTCTAATGTCCAGTAGATGGACTTAGTATCCATATAATACCACCAAAAGCACAAAGAGAACCAACAAAGAATCCAAATCCATACGCAGAAGAAGAACAGCCAAAGATTAGAAAAAGAATATAAGATATAATTGATACTAAAAATATAATTTTAAATTTTATATAGGCTTCTTCTAATGCTACAGAAACAAGCCCTATAACAAAAATAAAAATAAAAGTTGAAATAATACCCCAAATGAATGATGTCATGTTGATCCTCCTTTAAAATGTGAATTTTAGTTTAGATTTTATTAAACGCAACAAAACTATAGATCCAAGAAAAAAGTAAAATCCCGAATCTGAAATTGCGCAACCGATAATTAAGAATACAGTATAATAAATTACAAAAACTGAACCTCCTACAATACCATCATATGATTCTGGACAAACTTTTGAATATACATAAAAGAATGAACATGTCCATACTGCAAATATTGCAGTAGACAACATACCATACATAAACGCTTCCATTATTTATGCCTCATTTTATATGTAAAAGTTACAAAAATAGGAAGTTAACCAAGAAAAAATCCTAATCCACAAACCCAACATCCTATACTTAACATCACCAAGTATAATACAGTATACCATATTTTATCAAATTTTTCAACTAGTGGTTTAAGCTCAATTGGAGTTATTACTTGATAGTAATAAAGATAATAAATCATATGTATATATGTTGCAGTCATAATTATTCCAATTATGATACTTATAATAAAATCAGAGACATTCATATTAATCATACACCTCAGTTATAACTGAAACTCGTTTATCTATTTCTGCAAAAGTAAGTTTTTTACCATATTTCTTAATCAATTCTGCATCTGAGAATACCTTATATCCAGTTATATCTTTTTTAATCCAATCAGGAAAATCAATTGCATTGTACTTGGTGCAATACGATAGATAAATATTAGAAAAGGATCCATCGTGTCTTTCCATTTTTGGAGGGCAAAATGAATCCAAAGAACAACCACACTCGGTTGGAGTTAATACAATATATACATATGGAGAATGTTTAGTTGGTAACACTTGAATTAATATTTCATCAGGTGAGATAACAGAAAATAATGTTTTTTCAAGTTCAAATACATCACAAAATCTTTTACATACTTCAAACATTTCAGGTGAAACTTTTGTGCGTATGCTCTTCAAATGAGCATTATAAACATTTTCATACAAATTAGATTGAATTTTAGTATGTGCAATACTGAAATCATCAAAATCTTTAATTATCCAATTAGTAGAAGAATGTGTAACTGCATATCTGTTATAAAACAATACAGGTTCATTAAGCAACATATCTACCGCTGCACCATATTCAATTTCAGAGTTAATACTAATACTATGATTATTTTTAAATTTTCTAAGTTCCATTATTGCACGTTTTTCTGTCAAAGACAGAAAGAATTTAAGTGATGGATTACTAGAAACAATACCTACAGCTTGCGGTTGATAATGTGACGTGGGTTGTTTATCACACAAGTAGAATTTGGATTTCATGATTTCCTCGATTTTTTTGTATAGATAAAAAAATTGGGTTGCACCCGAAATTAATCGAATGCAACCCAAATCAGTCAAACAACTACCGCATGACTAAGGGGGAAAAGAATACCCTTAGCTATAAGGACTTATGCCTTTATTGATTTCCAAGGTTAATCACAGGACTGCGGTACATCAACAACCCTTGTTGTTTGAGTTAACATTGTAGTCCCGAACTAGGACTAAAACAGAAATTCTGCAAGAAAATGAACGAGGATATTATGGCAGAGACAATACCGCCGTTAGGCAGATTATCAGGAAACGCATTTGGTAGCCCCTCAGGGATTTGAACCCCGAACACGCGGATTATGAGTCCACTGCTCTAACCAATTGAGCTAAGAGGCCACTTAATTTTAAAGTTGGGAAAGTGGTTTTTCCCAACTAATGAAAGGCTACTGAGCCTAGCAGGTTGCCTCCGTGATATTTAACTCACAAATACCGGGGAGTTGAGGTATTCCGATTAAACAACATGGGCAGCAGGGCCCACAAAGCAATATCGCCAACCTACCTCTCAACATTTTTAATTGGCGATTTGCGCGTTCGGAGCGAAGAGCTTTGGCGGAAAATTATCGGCCTACTCACACGCCCCAAGTCTTTTGCACGGATGCTTTGGCAGGGGATAATTCGAGGCAGCTTCTTGCAGCCATCCACCAGCCGATACCGTGCAGCTATACAACTACATACAGCAGGATTTACCAAACATGTTTGACAAAGACGTCTCTAAGTCATTTTGCTTTTCACATAGATGCAACATGTAAGCATCATAGACAAGTCAACCCTGATTAAATCCTTGTCTATTTTTTCCGCCGCAGTAGCCAGTTGACCACCCTGACTCCTCGCCGACCTATGGTGTTTTCACACTCGCGGCGCACACCCATACCGAGTTATTCAGCATGTACTGCGATTTGGAGCTGGCGATAGGAATTGAACCTACAACCAGCAAATTCCAATATATTTAATAGGACTTGTTGACAGCATATCTTTCTTTTCGATAATGTCTGCCGTTGCCCTTGTTTTTTCCTTTATATGTATCCGTCTGAGCATGACAATTGGGACAAATTAGTTGCAAATTCTTCCAAACCATATTATTGCTGTCACCATCTTTGTGGTGAATTTCAAGAGAAATTGGTTTTTTATTCCACGTCTTTCTCTTACAAACTTGACACTTATATCCACGACGTTCAATCAATATTGACTTTAAATGAGAACTATTATTCCTTGGATTCTTCTTTGTACGCTGTTTTGCTTGGTGTTTTACATGTAAAGAGCTACATTCACAACTACAATACTTTGGATTTTTAGTAAGTTCACCACAGTATTCACATTTATGTAAAACTTTCTTACTTCTAATTTGACCTGTATTACTATGAATAATAGAACAAGACCTATCACAAAAAGTATTAATCCTTTTTTCATAAGGAATCTTTTTACCACATTGTTTGCAATACTTAGGGTCTTTATTGTATTCCCTTTTATTTTTATTACGCTCTTTCCTAGCCAAATTTGCAATATAGTCTACGTTACTGCGCATAGTTTCTAAGAAATTCTTTCGAGCTTTAGGAGATAAACTTCGTAAATAAGGAGTTAACTTTTTAGCCATATCATTTAGGCATTTTCAATTTATATGTTTCTTCAAGCGCATGCCGAACAAGTTCAGCAAAAGTAATATCTTTACTATGTTTAAGAGAAAGCTTTCTAGCTTTAAGTGTTAGTTCTTCAACCCATGATTCAGGAAAAGCAATAGTTTTATTAACTACAACACCCGGAATAGACTTCTTAGCCATTAACATAACCTCCAGTTTGATGCACCAGTAACTTGGTACATTATTAAACTGGTAATTATGTGATAATTTACGGTTAAAATTTGAAAAATAATTTGGAGCCCCCACTTGGAATTGAACCAAGGACAGAAGATTACAAATCTACCGTTTTACCGCTAAACTATAGGGGCCAAAAGTGCTCTGCCAATTGAGCTACACCAGCAAATTTTGAAATTTTTAGAAGGAACACACTAATATGTGGTGTTGCATTGTTGACTACGCAAAATCCTGAAATCTTGCTTCTCTGTCTACCACATACGCTATGTATTAGTATGCTCCGTATCAGTCAAACCAAACTTGAATTACTTTTCCAGCATACTTGCCCACCGATATGTGGATAGTCGGAATAGCTTTCGCAAGTTTTCGCGCACCGACATGCAAGCTAGAGGCTGAAAGCCTAAGCAAGACTGTTTGAAGTGACCTATCTGATTTGGCTCCGGAGGACGGGTTTGAACCGCCGACACGATGGTTAACAGCCATCTGCTCTGCCAACTGAGCTACACCGGAATAAAGTTTAAGTAAAGGTTGTCATCCTTTGAATCGCAAGTGAACCCACGCACTCTTTTCAGAGCTATAAAGTTAACGAACTTCCCTGCGACAACTTAAATGGTACTGAGGTTAGGAGTTGAACCTAAATTGTGAATCATTACCCGCACAGTGTATGTAGCGCGCACTGCCACTGCACTTCGTATCCACGTCCTACCATTAGAACGACCTCAGCATAAATTTGGTAGCCGGGGTGGGACTCGAACCCACAAGGAGTAAACTCCGACAGATTTTGAGTCTGTTGCGTAGACCATTCCGCCACCCGGCCATGTAAACTTGCTAGGAAACCTAAACCTCGAAAGGTTTTCGATTTTACGAGTACGCTTGCACCTAGTACGCGCTAGACCCAATATGGGAATACTCAACCTAATTTGGTGCTCGGAATAGGAATTGAACCTACAAGCATTCTCTGCTAATGGAGAACAGCTTTAGCCTTGCGCCGTCCGAGCAAATTTGGTGGGTTGGGCGGGACTCGAACCCGCGACCAATCGCTTAAATTTTTTGGTGGGGCCAATGGGACTTGAACCCATATTTGTACGACTTAAAAGGTCGTTGCCATACCTGTTAGGCGATGGCCCCCAAGGACATTTTAATTGAAAAACTCTTTTTTGATGTTCTTTTTGTTTTGAATAGACATTAAATGAAAACCGGTAGGTGGACAAATTAAACTTAGTCTTAATGCTAGTTTGTGAATTGAATTTCCGGAAACTGAATATTTTTCGCCAATTTGACTATATGTGTATTTCCAAATTAATTTTTGAAGTTTCTCTGCTGAAGGATATAATTTACCATTTGGAAATGCAATCTTAGCTTTAGGTGTAGCACCTGTATTAATTTTCAGACCAAAATCAGTTATTGACCGCTTTACTCGTTTCTTCTTAGAAAGAGTAAGAAAATCTCCATACCACCAAAATTTACTACTTATAGATTCTTTTAAAGAATACCTTATTTTTATTTCAGTAAGACTACCATCATCTTTAAGACATAGCTCAATTGGAATAAAACATACTTCATCAATTTCTGGTAAGTATAAAGCATAAAAATCAAAATCATTTGATGAATAATAACCCGTCATATTTTTACTAGACCAAGAATATGTTCTTGCTTTACAACAATTATTATATTTAACTTGTATTCTATACAATCTATGTTCATCATCTTTTACTTTGTAAGCAATTAAATCTGTTCTACAATGTGATGATAGTATAGGAGAAAATACAAACCATCTCTTTTCAATAAGTTTTGAAAGCACTTTAGCTTCTGCTAAATCTCCGAAATACTTCGTTGGGTGATTGTTCATTTTTCTCCCTAAACTAAACCTGAGCTACCAACCCGTTGAAGTATATGTTCAACATTGAATGGAAATCTGGGAGAGCAGCCCAAATAAAATCTTTCAGCATTCAATGTTGAACATGTACTTCAACCGTTGAAATATTATAACACAACCACACAGTTTTGTCAAGTGGTATTTTTCAATACCCTCAAAATTATTTTTGTTTGGGAAGAGCATGATTTCTCATTTAGCAATTTCTTGCCTATCAGTTTTCACTGACTCTTCCCAAGTTCAGGTTAAGGAGTGCGGCATGGCTTACCCAACCAAGAGGGGGAATGGATGGGTAATTTACTTCATGGCCGAGGCGGGCACTTTCTTGGAACGCTTCCACACGTTCAGCACCAGCGCATCATCTTCCTTGACCATGGAAGTGTTGAACTTTTCGGCGAGGACAGCCTGAAGCTTCTTCATGAAAGCCGGTGTAACGTCAGACTTGATGGCCTTGGACACATCAGTGCTGACAATTTTCAGCACGTTGTCTGACAGGTTTTCACGAAAGTATTTGCCAAGTGCAGCCTGAACATCTTCAAGCCGAGCAGCAGCAGGTGAAGGCTTCTTGTCGGCCTTAGCCTTCTTGTCGGCCTTCGGAGCCTTTTCAGACTTGGCGGGCTTCTTCTTGTCAGCCTTAGCCTTTTTGTCGGCTTTTTCTGGCTTGTCTTCCTTGGCCTTCTTGTCCTTGGACTTTTTGGACTTGGCCTTCTTGTCCTTTTTGGACTTGGCCTTCGGGGCTTCTTCTTCGTCCCCGTCTTCTTCATCCTCACCTTCACCGTCATCAGACGAGGTGTCTTCATCCTCGTCTTCATCACGGCGGGCGGCCTTCTTGGCCTTTTTGTCCTTTTTGGATTTCTTATCCTTTTTGGACTTTTTGGCCTTCTTGGATTCTACGGCGTCTTCATCGCCGTCATCCTCGCCGCCGTCTTCGTCAGAAGTGGTAACATCATCTTCATCTTCTTCGGTGTCCCACTTTTCCTGACGACTGGCTTTCTTTTCTGAGTTTTTCTTTTTCATGGCTGGCTCCTAAGCGTTCATGTGTTATGAGTGCGAATTGCTGGTCTGAAATTTTATAACAACGCAACCGTTTTAGTTCTAAAACGGAAATTTTGGATACATTAAAAAATGTAACCAAGTTTGTTGTCTCCGTTTTAGTAGCAAACTGCTTCTTACTCAAGAATTTGTAAAGTGAGGTTATCGCCCGCGATACGTTTTCTTTCGTGTTTGAAACAATAAACAGTAGCGTGTAATATTTTACAAACTGCTTTGGTTTTTCAAAAAAACCAAAAAAATTTCGTAAATAATTTTTAAATTTACTTTCATCTGACTCAACCGCGACAACTTCAACATTTTGCCAAGCAGCAGAGTATTCAATACTGCCGTATTCAAACTTTTTTAAGACATGGGGTTTTCTAACCCTTTCTGAATATGAATGAATTTCACGAATATCCAAATTAAATATTCGTAAAATATCTTCAGCCGTCATTTTAATGTTTATTACAAATTTTTGACACCTATTAACCATTGCTTCCCCTCTAGTTTAAGCCTAAGTTTCAGGAGCCAAAGACGTTAGCACTTGCTTCACTATTAAAACCAACATCCTTGAAATAGATACATTATGTTTTTTTGCATTTGCGAAAAGTAGCATTTGTTCATTTATTGTAAACGATTTTAACGAAATTGTCAAGTTATCTTGTTGAACTTTTGTTGCATTTTCTTTGCAAAAACGAAGAATTTCAACCAAGTAATAAATAATTTTTTGCGAATTTGGATACCTTGATATAAATTCAGATACTTTCGTATCATTAAATGCTATTCTATGAATAGTTTGATGGACAGATGGACTAAGAAAAATCGTTGGCCCATCTGTCCCACCGTATTCCCTAGGAAAAATATGGTGCTCATCTAATGATTGACACCATTCATTTGAAACTTGGCAATAACCTTCACGCATTTATTCAACTGCATGAATCTTAATATTTGTAGCTGCACTAAACAACTCAGTATAATGACGGATATATTTATCCTGAACAATGAGTTCAAGATAATATTTATTCATATCTTTATTTACATCTTTTATGGCATTAAATTTACTAGAATCATTTTTGGACATAGCTTCAAGAATAATATTAATTGACGTAGATAGATTACCTGAAAACTTTGATTTGTTAATAACAAAGAAACGTGGGTGAGGCAAAATAACCATCCCAACACCTGATGCAAATTTTGCTCCATCTTTTTCCAGTACAGCTTTAACACTAGGTGAAATTGGACGAGAAAGCATTAAAGAAACTGGAATACATACAATAGAACCCTTATCTTTAATATCAATCTTTACATTTTTAATGTCCTTAAATTCTGAAATATCAAAATCATAAGGGAGTGATTCTTCTGATTTAACTTCTCTATTTTGATTAAGCGACTCAAACAATTCTTGAATATTTTTAAACTTTCTAAAAAATTCTTTAGGAGAATCACTTTGTAAGTCACTCAAAATAGAATTGATTGCTTTAGGGATATCCTTTGATGCTTTTCGTGACCCATAAGAATCACCAATTTCTTCAAGTTGAACAGCAAAGGGTTTCAATTTATCCTGAAAATTTCGTAAAATCTTTTGAATATTAAGTTTATTTTTCTGTTTTAAAACAGAATTAAGCATTGAAGATAAAGTTTCAAATGATGAAACTTCTTCAATCTGTTCCATGCTATTAAGCTTCATAGAACCATCATCATCCATTTTAGGCTTAGGAGTTTTATTAACATCAACTGTTTTATATACAATATTTTTTGTAGGCTTCTTTTTAAGCTGTATGTTACGAACTTTTGGCATGATCTTTCTCCTTATTTTTCGGTCATTCCGACACGTTTATATATGAAATTTAAATATTGGCGCATAGCTTCTTCTTCAGGAGATAGGCCAAATTTTAAAAGTTCACTACGAAATCTTTTAATTTCTAAATCATGAGGAACAATATAAAATACAACTCTACCTTCTTTATCACGTTTAGGTTGACCCTCATGTTTTTCATCCTTAATTAACTCTTCAAAAATTTGCTGTGCAGTTTTATCTTCTTCAACTTCATCTTCATCTTCATCATCTTTATCTAATTCATATTCAACTTGAACATGTTCCAATTCATGAAAAATAAGTTTTTTCTTTTCTTCAGTAGAAAGTGATTTCCAATTATTTATTTCAACCTCTAACATTACGTCCATACCAAAAACATCTCTATGCTTGTTGCTTAATTTATATACTTCTGCTTGAACAATTTTACCATCACTAAGTTTTTCTTTATCACGCCAAACACATAAGAAATTCAAACAATCCAAATCAGGTCTATGTTTATCAATCGTATATTTTACAGCTTTTTCAAGTTTACCTGTCATATCTTTTTTAAATTCCATGACACCTCCTTCCGTAGAAGGTTGGTGGGTATTTCTACCCACCAACCTAATAACCTAATTCTGAAAAATTTCATTCCTCTTACTACGAAGATAAACTTCGCACTTTGTAATAAACTGGCTTTTGGAAGAAGCCTTACCAACGTCTTCATTGGTCATTTCAAATTTACAAGTTGGACAATAAGCCCGGTAGTTATTACCACGGCTGACAACAGTAAGTTTATCAGCACATCCAGGGCAAGTCAAACTTTCTTCAATTGAAGAAATATTTTTCAAAAATTCAACCCCCTGTTCATAACTATTATCAGAATCAAGAGCACAATTAATATCAGACAATTCCCAAAACATTGCATACAAATAATCATGCAATGTCCTTTCAGTTTGCGAAGTACAAGGATAATTTTTCACTTTAATATTATGCTTCTTGGTATGATTAATAAAAGACACACAAGTTTCAAGATTACGAATAGGTTTATCTGCAAAATTAACAATATTTTCTTTGTCAATATAAACTGACAAATTAATATATTTATTTTCTTTATCTTTAAACCGAGCGATAGTCTTTTTATCTTTAACATCAAGATCATAATCTTTAGCATACTCTTTCAAACTTTTATAAATATATCTACCACAAAAACCAAAATGGGCTTCAGTAATATATTCTTTATACAAATCATTCAAAGTTTGCAGTGAAAGATTCCAAGGAAGTCCACTAAAGTTATTAGCATAGTCTTTATCAAAAGTATGTGGATTAGTAATCTCAACACAATCCATAAAAACAAAATAATCTACATTATTCTTATCATGTTTATGTTTTTCAACCACAGGAAGAGAAAGTACAAAGTTAATAATAGGCTTATAGCGAACGGAGTTATACAACATATTCATAATGTCAATGGTAGGAACGAGTGTTTTAAACACATCCCTAAGTGTGACATTATCAAAAATAATCTGAGCGTATTCAAACAAGTAAAGCGGAAGTTCCTTAGAAATCTCCCGTTTAAACTTGAAGGTTTCAACACAATTTGCAAGAAAGAATTTAATATCGTATCTTTCAGAATCAGAAAGTTCACAGGATGCAGTTTTAATGCTATCAATCTTGAAATTTGCAGCATCCAAATTATATTTAGAATGTGACGAATAGAAATGAATGCCATCTTTAGAGAAGACAATTGCATCTCCATAATCATGGTCACACTCAATTTCATCAGGATATTTCTTCATCAGAGGAATATCCTGCCAAAAGTTTTCAAAAGAACCATACATTTTTTCAATAAAAGCTTGTTCATCAAAGTTTGCCATGAGATTTTTCTCCTTAAAGATTAATAATCTTTTGTAAAGTTTCTAATGTCATAGATGACTTGCCAGATTCCATGTGAGCTATTCTTGGCTGGCTCACGCCTAACAATTCAGCAAGTTGTTTTTGAGTCAACTTCTTTACTTTGCGAACCTTTTTAAGCACGGCAATAGCCTGCTGGTCAAAGTTCGCATTGGCATTAAATGTTACCTTCTTCATACTATACCTTATAAGTGGGCAAAATTTGAAGAAGAATGTTATTCAACTTTTCAGGGGTTAACCCAAGATAGGTTGCAAGATGTTGTTTATTGATTACATCTTGACTAAGAATATCCTCTAAAGTATTTGTAAGTGTTTCAGAAATAACTTCAGGTTCTTTAACTATTTTACAAATAGCTTGCGAATCTTTTACTACAAGATATTGTAATTTATGATTTGCAATCGTAGTATAAATGCGTTTAGGAGGTAAATTCAAAATATGTGCTATTTGTTTAGGTGTATAAAGATTTGGATTATGTTTAATAAACGATATAATCTTAGAAACTTCTGTTTCTAAATACTCAATCTTATTAGCTTCAAGAATTTCAAGAATTTGAAAATAATTATATTTTGGTTTAGTTCCAATAAGATGTGCTGATATAGAAGCTACATCAAATACTCGAAGTTTAGCAAATTTAATAATATCTTTTTCAGTTACTACTCTATTTTTATCCCAAGTTACATGGATAATATTATCCGTAAGATTATATTTTCTAAGACACGAAATAACATTCGATTGATAAGATTCACTCTTAGCAGCTACTTCTTTAGCTGTATATTGCTTAGGGTAATTGCAAACAATATCAAGAATTGAATCATGCTTTGATCGAAGATATTTAACTTTATTATCATCAAGAATTTTCTTTACTTGTAAGTATTCAATTTTTCCAATCGAATCAATTCTCAATATAAGTGAGTTAATACTTATTGGATTGGCTTTTGCTATTTCTAATATTTTAGTTTTCAGAGATTCATCTTCCAAAGCTTGAATATTAGAAGGAGCTTGAATATTAGAAGGAGCTTGAATATTAGAAGGAGCTTGATATGCTTTTGCAATTTCAAGTAAAGACATAGTTGATTTTTCATCTTCATTTATAAGTTCACTCAATTCTGAAATTGTCAGATCGGGTTGAACTGCAAGGTATGTCTGTATATCATATATAATTTTAATATATTTAATTTTAAGTATAGTTTTCAGATTACAAACATAACTTTTAGTTATTCCAAATAAATCCATAACATGCTCTAAGGATACAAAAGGATTATCTAATAGATATTGCAAAATTTTAAATTTATTAGATACTTTGGTCACAATTTTATCAAGATTGTTACTATTTTTCAAAGAAAAATAAATAGCGGCTCTTGTCTTTGAAAACTTTTTTATTAAATCATTAATTGTAAATTTCCCAGGATGTTCAATTACATAATTTATTATATCTGTATTATAAAACTTAGAAGGAAGATTTGCGTTATTTCGTATGGTTGAAACATATCCAGGTTTACAAGATAAAAGTTTAGCAATTTGTAAAGTTGAAATATTGGGGTCATTTTGTATAAGTTGCAATATAGCATTTTTAATTTCGCCCCGTGACTTCTTATTTTGAATGCTTGGAATAGCAACTGAATCAGAATTAGCCTGAATTGTAACAACTTCTTTGTTGTTAACTTTTTTAGAGTTTTGTTTTTTGGTTTTGAACACCGTTGACGTTTTGCGAAGTTCACGGCATCCAATTGTAACAATTGCCCCACGCGCATGGCACATGGGGCAAACATTATTTTGTTCAACTTGATAATAAGTAACATTGGGCAAAACAGAATCACATGCAGAGCAACGAAACTTGGCATTTTGCTTTTCTTGCAAAGTGAAAGAAGAATTGGCAAACTTGGGAAGGATCTCAGACTGACGACCACCACGACCCTCGGTCGTTGCTGCAATAATCGAACAAGCGTTACCAGCCATGTCAATCTCCAAATATGTTATTTGTTTCACCGAAATTGGCTAAACATATTATAACATATTTGTTATACATTGTCAATAGGAAATTTCACACCTCTTCGTGTTTCACGAATACGAAAGGACTTAATTTCCATATCTTGCAAAGCGCATGAAATAATATTACCAAACTTATCAGAATAGTATACTTTTTTAATACCAACAAAATTAAGCAAATTGTAGCATTTTTCGCAAGGTCGGCTTTCGGCAAAGAAACCTGAAGGGTTAACGCGAACCACCAAAATTGAACAACCTTTAACATTGTTCCAATCCATACCAAGAAGTGCATCCTGTTCAGCATGAAGACTATTAGGATAGTCTTGATATTTTGGGTGAATTCTACAATGTCGCAAATTATTATGACCACTAGAAATAATTCTTTTACCTTTAAAAATTACAGCTCCAATGCTCAATTCATAATCACTAAACATAGCTTCTTTAACTGCTCGCTTCAAAATACCAAGAGTAATTCCGGGAACAAGTTTTTCTGCAAGTCGCATTGAACTTCCTTTTTAATTTCCCACCCGCCATCCCAACTTTTTATTTAAAAATATGCTTAATTTTAGTCCAAATAGACTTAGGTGATTTAGATAAATTATCACATTTAGATTCAAATGATTCTTCTTCAATCTTAGTCTTGCAGACGTTTTCAAGCTGATTACTTTCACATTGTTCCATAATATAAACCGTCAAAAATTCCCGAAGGAAAGTTGAACTAAAACTATTAAAATCTAACATACTCAAAGTACGCTTTGAAAATATATTTAAAATTGCTGAAAAATCACTATCTTCATTAGTAATACTAGAAATAAATTCATCATATGCTATATGATATCTTGCATTTTGATCAAGTAAACGTATAATTGCATATTTACGTCCTAAAGCTTTAACATATTGATCTTTACAGAAAGTTACAGCAAAAATCATTTCATCTGCGGTAACACAATAAGCAATACAGTGACCTGTATTTTCATTTTCAAATACAGTAGGAATATAATTTGCATACCTATTAAAATTATGAATATACTTTACATTACTATTAATATATTCTTCAGTAAATGGATCTATACGTTCTTCCTCTGAATCTATAAGAAGACTAATATCTTCAATAGGATTATTATCTGAATTACCGAGATAACTGACATTCATATTTGGCTCCTTTTGCGTGTCTTAAAGACTTGAGTAAATACGTTTAGCTACATTATTTTTATTATCAATCTGACTCTTCAAAGAAGAGATATATTTTTTACATTCAATAACTTTATTATGTAATTCTTCACCACTCAATTTTGACAAACGTCTAGTTTGCTGGTCAAGAATATATTTAGCATGCTCTTCAGAAATCTTACCATGCTTAACCAAGTAAGCATCTGGATCTTTAGTTTTTAAAGCTTTAAATACAAGTTCAAGATGGTCAATAGCCCAAATCAACCATTTCAAACGCTGCATTTTTGTTTGTTCAAGTTTAATTAATCTATCTACAACTTTAATTTCAAAATCTATACGCCATTTAACCCAATCTGTAACAATGTTAGGAATAGTAGTTCTTCTAAATGTTACTGTAGTTCCATCATCATGACGTTCAGTAACAAGAGTTTTACATGAAAGGGCAGTAATATATGTTTCTTGTACTTCTTCCATTAAAGCAGTTAACTGCTTTTTAGAAAGACTTTTATTACTTGGGGTAAGTTCTGCCCAATCTGGGCAATTTTTACCATGTATATTTTTACAATCCTTGATTCCATCAATATCAGCAGCCGTATCGTAAATTTTACTAGGTTTCAATCTTGGACTTAATGAAGTTATATTAATTTTATTCTTATCAGTTATGCGTACTTCAGGTACAAAGTGAAGCTTACCTTCACCTGTTTTATAATATTCCATTAAATCTTCTTCATCATTATATTCAAGTCCACCACCAGTGAACTTAAATTCAAGCGTATCGTAACACATTTTTGGTGTACATGTCAATTTTTTAGATTTCAATACTTGTTTGACAAGCTCTGTAACTGAATCCTTAGAATAAGTAGGGATAAGTGTAGTACAACCCATAGCAATACCTTCTGCGCCAGTTATTAACACATTAGGTAGTTTGCTCGGTAAATATACGGGTTCAGTACAAGTACCATCATAGTTATCAGTTGTAGGAATAACAGCCATATAATTTGGATCTAATAAATAATCATCAGCAAATTTACTTAATCTACATTCAGTATAACGCGAAGCAGCAGCTTCATCTCCATCAAGTGAACCCCAGTTACCATGACCAGTAAACAGAGGTTGTGGTAAATTAACGATATTAACAAGTGCTCCATAGATTGAAGAATCTCCGTGAGGATGATAAGAACCCATGCAATTTTTTACGCTAATACCTTCGGCATAAAACTCATGAACTGTATCTACAGTTATATCATAATTAGGAATTTTACCTATTGGCCTAATAGAGGCTATTTTAACTAACTTATAGGGTTGTTGTGGTGTTAAATCCATAGTGTTCTCCTATCGCCGTGTGGTTGAAAACCAAAGCAGTTTATTTACAAAAACATTAACCAAAGGAAAGTACAATGAGTGCAAAGAAGTTTAATAACATATCAGAATATAATAAATTTATAAAAAAGTATAATGTTAAAGCTCTTAAAGGAGAGAAATATGCAACCCAACGTACAAAAATTAAACATAAATGCTTAGTATGTGGTAAAATAAGAGATATAACACCTGAACAGATTCAAAGAGATGGTTGTACTGGGTGTATGGAACTAAAAACAGGAGTTTCAATAAATAGAACATATACATTAAAAGAAGTTAAGAGTAGCTTGAAAGAGCTACAATGTAAATATATTATGGGATATTCAACACCATTTAAAACAAGACAAACTATCTTAACGGTAAAGTGTAAATGTGGATGTATATATGATGCTAATTTAAATCAAATAAAACTTTCAAAAAATAATAGTTGTCCAGAATGTACAAAACGAAATAGAGAAAACTTAAAGGATAATCTTAAATTATCTGAAAAACAAGTACAAAGAATAATTAATTCAAAATTTGAAGATAAATTAACAATTAGCAATTATAAAAATAATTGTACTCCATGTGATTTTAAATGCAGCAAAGGCCATAAATTTAAAATATCTTTATCTAGTATTAAAAGAAGTGATAGAAAAATAGGATGTCCAGTTTGTTATTCTAAATTAACAAAAAACCAAACTTCTCAAATAGCTATTGACTTGATTACTCAAGTCGAGAAGAAATCAAGGTTATCCTTTAGATATTTACCAAAAAATACAGAGTACAAAGTACCAAATACAAAGTATCAATTAGATGCATATAATGAAAAGTATAATATCGGTATAGAATTTCATGGAGATTATTTTCATGGTAATTATGATAAACGACTTAAAAAATATAAGGATACAATAAAGCGTGATTCAATTTTAAGAAAAAAGGTGCGGTTAATAGTAGTTTGGGAAGGAGAATTTAAATCCAATCCAAAACAAACTATTAACCGCTGCCTAAAACAAATTAAAAAGATTAAATCTCAGAAACTATAAGGTCATCCTCGGTTAATTCACAAGCTTTTTTCCATTTAAATCCATCTTTAGTTTTAACTTTTAATTCCTGTTCATTTGTTAGGATTAATTGACGTCCATCTTCAAATGTAATAATAGAAGCTTCTGCTGGAGGATTTTCAAAAGTATTCGTAACTTTGAAATCTCCTTTTGAAGTATTAACTGTATCTCCTACTTCAAGATTTTCAATCGCTACTTTACCCTTAGGTGTAGAGATAAGTGTTCCTGCACCAAAGCATTCACCGACCATCTTTGCACTCTTTACGAAAGGTTTATCATGGTGTCTACCAGTATTATACGCAGCATACAAAATACGGCGATGTACAGGTTTACAACCATCACGAAAATCAGGTAATGCTCGGTTTTCAACTGTAAGAGCACCATAATGTAACATATATTCTTTAGCACTTTCGAGTAGTCCTCGAAGTTCAACACCAACTAAATCCTTTACAGTAACACCTTTCTTATTTTTATTCTTCTTAGTTTTAGCCATTACGCGACCCCCAACATCTTTTTACGGTATTGTACATCATTACCAACTAGCTGTAAATATTCTTTTTCTTCTTTATCCGATTTAAAATATTCAATACGCACAAGTTTGCGTGTATCTTCATACAAAGCAAAAGGTGCAAGCTCCTCGGAATCCATTTCACCTAAACCTTTAAGTCTAGAAATATGCCATGAGGCAGCACCTTCATCTTGTACCTCTTTTAATGTATTACCAAATATTTTTTCGCCAGTTTTGGGATTACTAGCTTGAAATAGGGGAAGTTTTGCAATATATACTATACCCTGCTTGAAAGCTTCAGGTGCATACTTATGCAAAATAGTAAATAGAAGAACTTTAATATGTTCTCCGTCAATATCTTCATCTGTTAAAAGAATAATTTTACCAACTCTAAATGAGTCAATCTTACCACCCTTTTTAATCTTTGTAGGGTCAGCACCTAAAGCAATTAATAGATTTTGAATTTCTTGGTTAGCCAAGTCTTTAGCAATAGAGGAGGATTTAGCCACGTTAATAGCTTTACCTCGTAGTTTTAAAACTTCCTGATATGAAGGATCCCTAGTATCAGAAAGTGAACCACCTGCACTGTCACCTTCCACAATAAATAACTCACGTTTTTCAGGAGGACAATTCTTGTCACTCATAATAAGCTTACCATTAGGTACAAGCACAGATTTATTATGAGTCTTTAAATTTGAAGCAGCGCGAGTAAGTTTTCTAGCTTCTTCTTTAGCTGCCTTAATATTTGTAGCTCTTAAAGAAATCTCACGAACAAGTTTAGTATTGGATTTAACCCATTTAGCTAATGCTTTTGAAACTTCATCACGAACAATCTTTGTAGCTGACGGAGAATTTAGTTTTTCCTTATTCTGACCTGCATAGTCATCATCATTACATTTATAGTGAATAACCGCAATAAGACCTTCACGCAAATCAGATGCAGTAAAGTCTACACCTCTACCTGCTACAGCTTTAAATTCTTTAGTAATAGCATCAAATAAACCTTGAACATGAGTATTATGAACGACTGTACCATTTTCCAGCAGAAAGTTGTGAGTTCCATTAACTGTTACGTCATAAACAGCAACGGGTTCCTCTAACTTTATTTTTTCAATTTTTGTTACAAAAACATTGCTTTTTTGCAGTTTATTTGTGAACACTGCATTGGTATTATTTGGTGAGTTATTTTCCATGAATTTCCTTCCTTTGGAGTCTATTGTGACAAAACGACAGAAGTTGCAAAAATCTTGGTTTGAACTAAACCGTTTAGAGTTTGATAAAGAATTTAAAAGATTATTTCCAAGAAAATTCAAAGAAGTATTTTCATCAAAAAGAATTAATAATGAACAATTATATCGTATTTTGTTCAATATTAAAACTGCCCCAAAATGTAAAGTTTGCGGAAAAGAAACAAAGTGGGTGGGAGCTAATAAGCATTACGGAATATATTGTTGTAGAAAATGTGTCTACGCCGACCAAAAGAATCTAACAGAAAAGAAACAATTAACTTCATTAAAAAGATTTGGAACCAGACACCCAACAAAATTAAAAGAAGTTAGAGAGAAGAGAGAACAAACAAATTTAAAAAAATATGGATTTAAACACGCCAGTAAAAATGAGCATGTAAAAGATAAAATGAAAAAAACTAATCTTGAAAGATATGGATTTGATTATGCCCTTAAAAATGAGCATGTAAAAGATAAAATGAAAAAAACTAATCTTGAAAGATATGGATTTGAAAATGCTAGTAAAAATAAAAAAATTAAGGCTAAAACTAGGAAAACAAATCTTAAAAGATATGGTGTAGAATATGTATTACAAAATAAAGAAATTAAACAAAAAATAGCTAAAACTAATCTTGAAAGATATGGAGTAAAGAATGTACTAAGTAATAAAAAGATTAGAGCTAAAGCCAATAAGACAACATTTAAAAAGTATGGAGTAAAGAATGTATTTAGTAATTCTAAAATTAAACAAAAAATAGCTAAAACTAATCTTGAAAGATATGGATTTGAAAATCCAGCATGTAATGAACAAGTAAAAGAAAAAATAAGAAATTCAATTTTTGAACATTTTGGAGTATATCATCAAATGCACGATGCTACAATACGAGATAAAGTTAGAAAAACTCAAGAAATTAATGGAAAAAATTCATATAAGTATCATAGCATAGTTTTCAATAAGCAAGAAATAACAGTTCAAGGTTATGAAGAATATGTTATATTAGATATTAATAATAAAATTAAAATTGATAAAATCACAACTCGCCGTAGTAACATGCCAAAAATTGAATATAAATTAGATGGAAAACTTCATACTTATTATCCAGATATAAAAATTAAAAGTAATAAAAAATTATATTTATTTGAGGTTAAGTCAACCTTTACGTTAAAGTTAAATACTAAAGCTATCTCTGCAAAAATTAGAGCAATGTATAATTTTTGCAGAGATAGCAATTATACTTTCATCTTTTGTGTTAGTTTAAATAAATATCAAGCTAAAAAATTGTATAATACAAATAAACCTTATACAATTTTTATAAAAAATCCTAAAAATTTAAAATCAGTTCTTAATAAAATTAACTTTGAGTTTTAAATGTAACTAATTCATCTCCTACTTCTAAATCCTTAGCTTCAACCCACATATTATCTTGGTGCAACCAAGGATGGTCAGTTGTACAAGTAAATTCAGAACCATCTGAAAGAGTAACCTTTACAAGTTCCGTTACTTCCTTAGTTTTACTTGGGCAGAGTAACGGAACTTCTTTAATTTTATCTTCTTTAATATCATAGGTATATCCCATTTTAACTTCGCCTGTTTTTTCATAAATTTCTACAAGTTCTTTAAATGATTTTTTACTTCCATCAGTTAATAATACTCTATCTTCGATTAAGAAACAACCACCACCCGCAGTTTCAGAGAAGTTTACATAGGATAATACATTTTCACCTTCAAGGTTTGACCATTGAAGTGCGACATTAAGAATGTCATTTTCAAAAATAAATGGTTTACCAAGTAAGTTAATCTTTTTCTGGTGAGAAATAAAATCTTCAAGTAATGAGATAATTCCACGTTTATTCAAAAATGTTTCATCAAGTTTAGGCCCAATAAATCTAACTTTCAATCCAGTGTTAAGTTCACTACTTTGCTTTACATAATCAAATAAATCTTGTTCTTTAAGAATAGTTTTAGGAAGAATCGTATAATCAGGAATAAATTCAATAATTGTACCACAATCAGCTTTAGCACCTAATTTCTTATAGCTAGTAGGAAGCTTACATTTTTCAACTTTAGTTGTAGGTTTGCCTTTCTTAAATGTCTGAGTATACCATTGTTTATTTCTACAAGTATATACAATAAAAACACTTGAGCATGCACACGTTGCTGAAGAACCAACACCATGCTTACCACGCGCAGCCGCTTTACCTTTGGCAGCTTTATCAAAGTTGGAGCCAGCATGAAGTGTAGTAAATACAGTCGTAAGAGTTGAAAGTTTAGTCTTTTTATTTAACTCAACTGGAATACCGGGGCCGTGGTCAATAACCACAAATGTCTGACTATCTTTATTATTTTGCAAATTAACACTAATAAAGTTATTTAACCCCTTAGCATAAACGTCAATAGAGTTTTCAAAAATCTCTCGAAAAGCATGTAGGACCTGAGTTTCACGCGATCCAAGGTACATGCCCACATTCTGTTTTACTCCTTCTAACCCATCCAAAACTTCAATATCATTGGCTTCATATTTCTTTGCCATAAATTTCTCCTGTGGCGTAATCTTTAATATCTAAGTTCAAAGTAAGTTAGTATACCATATTTAACTGCTTTTGTCAAATCGTAGAAATTAACAACAAAAAAGCCAGCAAAATGCTGGCTTTTTTGTTATTTACATATTTCATTAGGTATAGTCATATACCTAACTATAAAGTTATCTGAATTATAAGTTATTCCAAAATCAATAGATTTTGATTTTGTAGCTATTGAAAAACTTGCGGTACAGTTACGTTCTTTAGATTTAACAGTAACTTTAATTAAAGAAGTTTTAGAATAAAACTTCTTATTCAAATTTTTACTAAAACCAATGACTTGATACTCAGCAATTTTAACTTCAGGGGAAGAAAGTTTTACTCCAGTTAATGTAAAATTCTTAATTTCTGTGGCATATGCAACTTTATATATTTTAAATAATTCATCTACTATATCAGAATTAATTCTATTTAACATTTCTTTCCATGAATTTTCAGTCGTATCTTCAACTAACTCTTTATATCGCGAATACAAAATATTTTGATAATTTTTCAAACTAGCAAGTAACGATGGATTAACATTTTCATCTGTAGAAAGCATATTTTGAATTATACAACTTTCAACAATACACATACGAAGAGTAATAACATACATACCAAATGCATTTCCATCTTTAGAATTTGCTACAAGTGTGTCATATCTATGTTTAAGAGTATCTCTGGAATTAGTAAGTTTTTCCATAATAAGGGTGGGATTAGTATCTGTAAAAGAAGTGCGGCAATCAAATAATGAAGGATACAAAATATTAACATCATCTTTAACATAACTTGGAGAAAAGAAAATATTTAAATCTGACGCATATACATTAGAAGTAAAGAGCAATATAATAATCAACATTAATGCTCTCATTTTATTTTCTCCTTTTGGTGGCAAATCTCAATTGGAAATTCCAATGAGTTAACTTTCACATTTTTCCCATAAGTATCACATATGGTAATATCTCCAGATTTATGACAACCAGAAGATAATGACATTATGGAAAAATCAAATTTACAAATTTTAGATACAATACTAATTAATTTATATTCAGAACTATTAGGTATATTCCTTGAATAAATAAAATTATAAGTAATAGTATAATTTTTATATTTTGTAACTTGAGTTATCAATAAGGATTGTTTTGCATTCAAAATATTTCGTTTACTGTCCTCAACTAGTTTATTCCAACGAGTATTAGAAATATTATCTACATACTTTTTATAAATATTATGGATAAGAATTATATAATCATTATTCATAGATTGAATATCCATAATTAATGATTTTTTATATAATTTTAATTCTTCATCAATTAAAATTGCTTGAACTAAGCAAGCTCTGCTAATAATAGCTAATTCAACTTTAGCCTTGATTTTATCAATACCTTCAGGAGTATTTTCTACTTCAAATACTTTATCTTCTAACTTTTTCAGTAAATTACCTTTTACTTCTTTTTCATAATAAAAATTTACATTAAATGTATCTATTGTTGGCTTATACTTAAATAATTCAGAATATTGAATATTTGTTTCTAATTTTAGACCCTGTAAAAAATATACAGGATTCATATTAGCACTATAACAATTAGAACTAATTAATATAATTAAAAGAGTTAATACATACTTCATTTAACTCACATACTCAGGATTTGAGTCAGACTTAGGAAGTATAATTACTTGAGGTGATTCAGATTCAGGAAATAAATTTACTTGGTTTTCATCCTCAAATTTATTAACTACTGCAATACAAACATTAATTAATTGAACGAGTTGTTCCCGTCCCCTAAATATAAAAGATTCATTTACATCATCATATCCAAAAAATAGAATTTTTGCAGCACATTTAATTCTATCCCAAAATCTTTCATAAAAGTAATGACCCACCTGAAAATCAAAAGAAATAGTAGGAGAACTTCCGTCTTTATTACATTCAAGTGAAATAAGAAGTCTATGATTTTCATCTGCACATGCACAATTAGTTACTATTTGATAAAAATCCTTTGAAGTATAAATTACTTCAAATTCAAAGAAAGGTATATTATATTTTTTATAATGTTCTTCAACATACTTGGTAATTGCTTTAGATGATTCAACATTAGGTTGAGAGAAAGTGAGTTTTTCCATTTTATTGCTCCATGTTCGGAATAAATTCATCAAAATCATGATTGGAAAGTTCATCTGGAGAATCAACATCTTCAATATCACATAAAAGTTCCGTAAATACTTCCATACCATCAAGTATCCAATTTTGGATAAATTCTTTAATTTCATCTGTCAATTCATTTACTTCAAAATTGGATAAACAAAGTATATAATTAAAAATTATAGTATCATGCACTCTATTACAATTACAATTAAAACTATTACTATAATATTCAAAGTCTTCAATACAATCTTGTATATCATATATATCATTTTTATCTTCAATATGAGAGCTAACTGCTTGAATCAATGAATGAGTCAAATACATTTTATTATTCCAAGTATAACAAACTAAAACTGAACGCTTATTAAGAACAATTGGCATAAATAAACCTTTCATAATATTAGGTTTACTAGAATATGTTTGTTTTATATCTTCAAGCTTTTCTTCTTCAAAAACCCATTCGCTAGAAATACCAGAATCCTTAGTATCACTAACAACATTAGCATGTACCATTTCATAATTAATACCTTTATCTTTTAAAGAAAGAAGAATAGATTGCAATGCACGTTTTACTTCATTTTTTGTGAGTATGCTCATATTACCTCCAATTAATCTTTAATAGAAGAAATAATATAATCAAAAGCTTCTTTAAATTCTGTAGAATATCCTATAATCCAATTTTTTATAAAATTACGCATAGGAGAACTAATATTCTCTATATTTTCTATATTGAAATTTTTAAGTGGAAGAGTACACTCAAATGCAACATTACCTTCATCTGTTGTAATTCTAAATGTATACTTAGTATTTAAGTCTGAAATCATATTTAGTATACTTAGGGATTCATTAATTGATTCTGTATCAAAATTAAAATCTCTAAGAGCAGTCATATTTAATGCATAAATACCATTCTTATACAATATAGATAACATAGTTGAGTTATCATTAAATAAATAAATTCGTACTTTTTTATTTTCATTAGAAACAAATGTAGAATTTGCATCATCAAATTCAGTATCAAGATCAATTTCAAGTCGTTCTGATTTAAGAATTTTATTTTCATTAAGTTCAAGAAGGATAGATTCAATAAATCTAACAAGCTTAGGGTTTGGGATATTTTTCATTGTGTTCTCCTTAATTAAGCGTTTGCTTGTTATTATTAGTTTTTATATCTTCAATAAATTCTAAAAATTCATTTAATGTAGTCATAATCCAGTTTCGTAAAAAGACCTTTGAAAAGTCATTTAATATTTCAAAATCAGATATACACAAAATATTTTCAAATAAAATTTTTCCATCAATACATACACATTTAAATCTATTATGCCTTTCATAATAAATAAGCATATCGAGTAATACTTCTGCAGTATGTTCTAGAGTAATATTAGAAGGGAGTAGGATTGGAAGATATAGATAATGATTAATATATATTTTACCATTATTTATTAGTGACTCAATAGTAGTACAGGAGTTAAGATGAAAAATAGATACAATATTAGTTTTATGTTTATCAGCAACTAAACTTTTAGAGATATCTTGAAGTTCTTTATCAAAAGTCAATTTATTTTGTTTTTGTAATTCTACTAAAATTAGTTCTATTGTTTCAAATACATGATTTTCAGTTATAGTTAAAGACATTGGTGCTCCTTCTTAATTATCTTCATCTTCTGAAGATATAGTAGTAGAATACAAAGTATTGTATACTAATATTTCTTGTTCATTATTAATTAATGATTCTAACTTGTCTAAAGTTTTAAACCATATTTTATGTTTTTTATCAATTTCAGGAATAACTAAATTATTTCTAATATGTTCAAACCAAACAGGTATATTTAAAAATACTTCAAGTTTATTTGAATCTTTTTTAATTAAAAAATTAGACTTTAAATCATGTATTACCCGTTTAGTTGTATATGCCAATACTATTCTATTATTTCCTATTTTTATAGGGGAAGTTTCTAATGTAGTTAGCTGCTTTGTACTAAAAAATTCATGTCTATATAAATTTGGTGAAGAACAAACTTGATACTTTTTAGGAATAGCAAATTCTGCAAGATAATTTGCACGCTTCCCATTATCCTCAGATCCATAACATACATAATTGTAAATAGCAGTGTCTAATGGAGATAAATTTGTCTTATACCACGGTAAAAATTTTGGTACTGCAATCATTTCCATTTTCATTTCATTGAACCTATAATTTGACTTATGGTTATTTTTGCTGAAGGAGTATGTTCACAATCATGTGAAAATAAGATTGTATCTTTATTAATTCCACCATTTTTAATAAGCCATATATAAATGGCACAAATGTTTGTTATGTATCCAGCTATATGAGGTTGAATAATTTTATTATTCTTTTTGTATAAAAATTTATAACCATTAAAAGTAATTGTTCCTGGGAAGAAATATTTTTCAAATTCTGAAACTTGCGCAGGATATTGTTTAAGAGGAACACCAGAAAGTTTCTTCAATATATGAAGATATAGTTTGGAAAACTCTAATTCTCTATTTTCCAAAGCTCCCTGAAATCCAGTAAAAGTCGAAATAAAGTCAAAGTCAGGAAGATAAATAATATCAAGCTTAACCAGCTTTTCAATTTGCATTGTTTTAATATTAACAGAAGATTTGGAATGATGTGAAAACTCAAAATCAAGTATAAGATTATGTTCATCATATATAGATATAGAACAAGTCTTATGATCTTCAGCTACAAGCTTACCAATTGATTCATCACTACCAAGAAAGAAAAAACATTCTATAATATTATTAGCAAGCTTTCGCTCTAAATATTTTTTACTTGGAATTTTACCAGTAAGGGATTCACAATTTTTAAATGCCATTGAAATAGCACTAGCCATGATAATTTGATCTTTAGACAAATTACAGTTACGAACATCAAAAAATGAATTTGTTAAGGGTAAATCTAATGGTTTTATTCCAGAGGAAATCAACCCTTCACTATGAAGGAATCTCATAAATTTGTCTCCTTTTATAAATTATTTAATATTATAACACAAAAATAGCTGAAAGTCAAGAACATCAAAGTTAATTGAATACTTGACTTTCAGCTATTATTACTCGGTTGGGAGTAATTCTAATGTTTCAGCTAATGAATTAGAGGTACAAATTGCAACTAATTCTGCAATTGAAATCGGCTTAAAATGTTTGTTAACATCTATAGATGTTAAATAATACTTGGTTAAGTATTGTTTAATTTCATTATGTGTTAATAATCCAAATTCTACTTTCAAATGAAATCTTCCTGCACGAGTTAATGCTTCATCTAATTTATCAAGATGGTTAGTTGTTGCTATTACAATTTGATTATCTTGAGATAACAAACCATCAAAAACATTTAACAATGTTTCAAGTCCCACACCTGTAATTAACTCTTTTGAATTTTGTTTACTTTCTTGTTCTTCTTCTCTGTCATGGGAAGATTTAATACAATCTAAATCTTCTATTAACATGATAGCAGGAAAATCAATTTCCATAACAGCTTTAACAAATCCATTATTATTTTTAAAATCAGCAGGATTCATATAATAAATATTTATATCAAAATAACTTGCTAACTGAATTATAAAATAAGACTTACCACATCCAGGTAAACCATGAAGTAAAATTCCCATATGACGTAACAAAGCTTTTTTAGCATATTCATTTTCATTATTAATGAAATACTTCATAGACTCAATGATTTTTTGTTTATATTCAGGTAAATCACTTTCAAATTTAATTTTGGGTTTTTCTAAATATTCCCAATTATTTTCAATATATTTAAAAACCCTAATCTTATCAGGGGAACTGGCTTTCTGATAATTTCCTTGAAGTGATTGCAGATATTTATTTACTGCTTCTTTATCTCTAGTTAAAAATGATAACTCATAAATATATGTATGATATAAAGATTCTTTAGTATCTCTAGCCTTACTAACTAAAACCAAAAACTTACCTAATTTAGCTAAATATAATGTATTTTCAGTACAGGTCAATCTTATATTTTTTATAAAATATTGATAGATCATTTGAAATCTTGGGAAGATACAGTACAACTTTTTAGTTGCTAATTCATATTCTAAACAATTATACGCATAAAAATCTTGTAATTGAATTACATCTATATGTACACAAACTAAGCCAATTATAAAATTCTTAAGAGTTGTTAAAAACCCACGACAAAACCAAGTTAACCCACCTAATAAAATTGTAATAAGTACAGAAAATACAGCAGGATTAGATTGTAAGGAAATCCAATAATATTGTATTAAATTAATCATTTAATCTCTTCAATGCTTCTTGTAACTGAATATAATTAGGTTCATATAAATATTCAATAGGCATAAATTTTACACCAGCATGTTCAATTATTCTTGACATATCATATATTGAGGTTATAGTATCTTCATCCCTGTACGGCATCAAACCAGAAATCTTAGCATACATTAACATAATAGTTTCTACTTTAAATGAGCCGTATTGGCTAAAATAATGTAACCTATCTTTACCATCATGTAACTTTAAACAACCACAATATGCACCACCAAAAGCATCATTATAATGTGATGTAGAAACACTTTCAATATCTTGTATAAATCTAACATATCTATCCATAGAAAACAAATCTTTTACTGCCATTGTTTCTTTATAATATCCACAACATTTATTTTCAGGACAATATCTAAACTTTCTACATTTTGGAACTAAAAATGGACTTAGAAATTTAAATGCATCAGTTACTTCAGATTTCATATCTTTAGCTAAATTACGAATTTCCCATTGAGCATGATTGCATAGACGCTCATTCATAAAATTCATTAAACTTCTTAAATTAAATGAAACAATCAACTTAGTTTCTGTAGCATTTAACAAAATATATCGTGCATCTTCTTTAGGAATTTTACGCTGTATACATGCATTATAAAATCGAAATACTTCTTCATTAATTCTATTCATCCAATCGGTTAAATCATCATGCTTTTGAATTGAAGGGGGAATAATAATTTTAATTTCATCTTTTTCTAAACAATAGCGTTGAGATTGTTGACTAATACTTTGAATACGATGACGTGTTTCTTGCTGTGAAGAAATTCTTGAAAAATCTTCAATACTAAAACAAAAATTGATATGTTCAAGAGCAGATTCATGAAGTTTACGTTCAAAAATAAATTGCATGATTTGTTTTGGAGTTTTAGACTCAAATTCATCAATTATATTTTGTAGGGTTTTATTTGAATAACATCTACGATATGCTATATAACATTTTTTTATTTCAGGAGATAGTTCAATATTAAGTAACTTTGCTAATCTAGCCATTTATTTTGCTCTCCTATTAACATATCAGTTGACCATATATTTAATATATCATTTATGATGAAACTTGCAATATCTTCTGGTGATTTATTTTCATTTGAAATAATTTGAAAATAGGGTGAAAATAAAGATAAAATTCTAGCCCAAGCACAATAACTATAATATTCTTTTGTAATTTTATTCGTTCTTCTTTTTAATTCATCAAGTGAAACTAACATTATATAGGTTTTACGTGGCATTTTAATACTATTAGAATTATTCAGAGTTTTGTAAAATACATCTAATGGAATTGTAGTGGAAACACCTCTTGAAATATCTGGAATATGAAAGTCATTATTATAACAATAAGGTGAATCACATTGATAAACTAAAGTAGACAATAAATATCTATCACAAATATTTATTGCTACATCTGAACATTTAGCTTCTGCGGCTTTAAAGCAAGCGAGATGCAAATACATTTGCTGCATAGCAGGTAAAGTAGCATAATTTGTTTTTAATTCAGTTCTAATCATTTCATATACAGAATCTTCACCTTCTTTTAAACCGGGAAAACGAAAATGGTTAATATTATACCATTTCTCTATAAGACCTTTATCTACTAAATCAATTACGGTACTTTTACCTGCTTTATCACAACCCTCAATGCAAAATAAATTATTAATTTGTGTAGTATTATTAAATAAATTAACTATATTATGAACTTGTTCTGGAAAATTATCGGAATTAGAAAAATTTATACTCATTTTACACCACTAGAGTTAAAACCATTATCACCACGTTCAGTTTCAGATAATTCATCTACAATATTCCAAGTTGCATGAATAATTTTTTCAAATCCAATTTGAGCTATTCTATCATTTTTATGAATAGTTATATCCTTATTAGTTAAATTCATAAGAGGAATTTTAATATAACCACGATAATTAGGGTCAATAATACCCACTGAATTTAGCAGTATAATACCTTGTGAAGACAAACCAGAACGTGAAAAAATACGAAGAAAATAATCATTAGGAATTTCAAAAGCTAATCCTGTTTCAATTTTAACGGGATCAAAGGGTTTAAGTATAATATCTTCATAAGAACGAATATCCCAACATGCATCATGCTGATGTGCTTTCTGAGGTAGTAAAACCGTATCATCCATTAATTTTATATTTACTAATAACTGAACTAAATCAGGATGTGGATTATTTATATTAAAACCAAAACAATCTACATGATTAATTAAACTAGACTCACCTCTAAGTTTATTATTCATAATAATCCTCTTTAGACTTAAAACTTAA